>OJDL01000182.1_pt1 | contig 28809 bp, 24 predicted proteins | sample 1592681 | NCBI WGS metagenome assembly OJDL01 (sample SAMN05416885, study PRJEB24817) | seawater metagenome | isolation source: Sea water | place: Canada:Atlantic | collected 2013-11 | reverse complement strand
GAGATGCTCAGGAGTCTCGTGGGCTCGGAGATGTGTATAAGAGACAGCTCTAAAGGAATGGCTCAAAAAATTCAATTTGTAGTAACCGTATTACACCAGCCTAAATTATTAATTTTTGACGAGCCATTTTCGGGATTTGATCCAATTAATGCCAATCTAATCAAAGATGAAATATTACAACTTAGGGATGAAGGTTCAACTATTATATTTTCAACCCACCGCATGGAGTCCGTTGAAGAGTTGTGTGATGACATAGCATTAATTCATGAATCCAAAAAAATACTGGAAGGTAAGCTTGATGATATCAAACGTGATTATAAAACAAATACTTTTGAGGTAGGGTTAATGACTGAGCGTTCTGCGGCTCTCAAACAAACTATAGATGCGAAATTTAAAGTTTCAAATGCTAATTTTAAATCGTTGAACAACGACTTAAAACTTAATATATCTCTGGGTGCTAATCAAACTCCAAACGATTTATTAGCGTTTTTGACAGCCCAAGCCCAGGTACTTCATTTCAAAGAGTTAATTCCAAATGCTAGCGATATATTTATTCAAACTATTAAAAATAATTAATTATGAATCACCTTCCATTAATTATCAAACGGGAATATCTATCTAAAGTTAAAAATAAGTCTTTTATACTTATGACGTTTTTAAGCCCATTAATCATAATAGGTTTGTTGTCTTTTGTAGGATATTTGACGAGTATTAATAACGATACGGTTAGGGCTATTTATGTCTTAGACGAAACGGGCCTATTGTCGGAAACGTTTAAAACAAACGATCAAACTATTTATACTAAGCTGACTGAAATTGATTTAGAATCAGCGAAAATATTATCAAATCAAGAAAAGGCCTATGGTCTTCTTCATATTCCTAACAGTCCTTTAGAATCTGTTTCAGAGTTTATTAAATTTTATTCTGAAGAATCTCCTTCACTTACATTGATATCTTCTTTAGAATCTAAAATTGAAAGTAAGCTATCTAAATTAAAGTTACAAAATGAGGGAGTAAATTTATCTTTAATAGAAGATTCAAAAACCTATGTTACAATTAATCAAGAAACATTTGAGGGTGTTAAAAGCTCCAAAATTGGGAGTGTGATGAAGTTGTTTTTTGGAGGTGCTGCAGGATATCTTTTATTTATGTTTATCATTATTTATGGAAACATGATTATGCGAAGCGTTATTGAGGAAAAAACCAGCCGTATTATTGAGGTAATTATTTCTTCAGTAAAGCCTATTCAATTAATGTTGGGGAAAATTATAGGAACATCCTTGGCTGGGATTACACAAGTAGCTATTTGGGTTGTTCTAGGATTTACATTTTTTATTGCATCCTCATTTATTTTTGGAGTTGATATTCCTCAGCTACAAACCTCACAAGAAGTGCTTGTAGCAGAGGCACTATCCAATCCAGATTCTAATGAAAAAATTCAAATGTTATTTAATGAATTTAGCGCACTACCAATAGGTAATTTAGTAGTGGCCTTTATTTTGTTCTTTATTGGAGGCTATTTATTATATAGTTCTTTGTATGCCGCTATTGGTGCAGCAGTTGATAATGAAACAGATTCACAGCAGTTTTTGTTGCCAGTTATAATGCCCTTAATAATAGGTGTTTATGTTGGGGTTTTTACGGTGATCGAAGATCCTCATGGCACTATTTCAACAGTGTTTTCCTTTATTCCATTTACATCGCCTGTGGTTATGCTAATGCGGATTCCATTTGGTGTTCCCATTTGGCAACAGTTACTTTCACTTGCAATCCTTCTTGTAACGTTTATCTTTACCGTATGGTTTGCAGCTAAAATATACCGCATTGGAATTTTAATGTATGGCAAAAAGCCGACTTACAAAGACCTCTATAAGTGGTTAAAATATTAATTTTATTGTTACCTTACTGATAGATAAAACTATAATTAAATGTCCAAAATATTAATAATTGAAGATGAAGCATCGATCCGTCGAGTATTAGTGAAAATACTAACGGAAGAAAACACACATTATGAGGTTTTTGAAGCTGAAGATGGTTTAATAGGGACAGAAATGATTAAAAATACAGATTTTGATCTAGTTTTATGTGATATTAAAATGCCAAAAATGGATGGTGTTGAGGTGCTTCAAGCAGTGAAGAAAATTAAACCAGAAATCCCAATGGTAATGATTTCGGGACATGGAGATTTGGATACGGCAGTCAATACCATGCGTATGGGAGCCTTTGATTATATCTCCAAGCCTCCTGACTTAAATCGGCTATTAAATACCATCAGAAATGCATTAGACAAAAAACAGCTAGTGGTAGAAAATAAACTTCTCAAAAGAAAAGTTAGTAAGCAGTTTGAAATGATTGGAGATAGTCCTGCAATAGAGAATATTAAATCCATCATTGATAAGGTAGCTCCAACGGAAGCTCGTGTTCTTATCACAGGACCTAATGGAACCGGGAAAGAATTGGTTGCTCATTGGTTACATCAAAAAAGTAATCGTGCAGACGGCCCTATGATTGAAGTCAACTGTGCAGCAATACCTGGTGAGCTGATAGAAAGTGAATTATTTGGCCATATCAAAGGCGCCTTTACCAGTGCTCACAAAGACCGTGCTGGTAAGTTTGAAGCTGCAAACAGGGGAACTATTTTTTTAGATGAAATTGGAGATATGAGCTTATCTGCACAAGCCAAAGTGTTGAGAGCCCTTCAAGAGAGCCGGATTCAGCGAGTTGGAAGTGATAAAGATATTAAAGTTAATGTTCGTGTTATTGCTGCAACTAATAAAAATCTTAAAAAAGAAATTTTAGAAGGTCGCTTTCGTGAAGATTTATACCATCGATTGGCAGTAATTTTGATTAAAGTACCTTGTCTAAACGATCGTAGATCTGACATTCCTCTACTGCTAGACCATTTCACTGATAAAATTGCTACTGAGCAAGGGAATTCAAAAAAAAGTTTTTCAAAAGAAGCACTCAAATTACTTGAGTCTTATGATTGGACAGGAAATATAAGAGAATTAAGAAATGTAGTTGAACGTCTTATTATCCTTGGAGAATCTGAAGTTACGGTTTCTGATGTAAAATCTTTTGTCAGTAAATAATTAAGTTTTATAATAATCTTAACGATCGTTTAACTTTCATCCTTTAGATTTACTTAATAAAATTAGCCTTATGAAATATCCCCTTTTCATCCCTCTATTTTTTCTTGTGTTAGTGTCTTCTGCGCAATCTGATGCCGACTACATAAAAAAAATTTATAAAAATGCTTTAACAGATGGGCATAGTTATGAGTGGCTAGATTATTTATCTAATGAAATTGGTGGACGTTTGTCGGGGTCCCTAAACGCGGAATATGCAGTAGAGTATACCAAATCCGAATTAGAAAAATTAGGACTTGACCGTGTTTGGCTTCAGCCAGTAATGGTTCCTAAATGGGTTCGTGGAAATCCTGAATTTGGATATATAGAAACGGCTCCTGGAAAAACTATTTCGGTCAATATATGTGCTTTGGGTGGTTCTGTTTCTACTCCTGCTCAAGGTGTAAAAGCTGAGGTTATTGAAGTTAATGGTATTCAAGAGTTAAAAGCCTTAGACTCCAACTTGGTTAAAGGTAAAATTGTATTTTTTAACCGCCCTATGCAAGCTGATTTAATACATACTTTTGAAGCTTACGGAGGTTGTGTAGATCAACGTTATAACGGCGCAGAAGAGGCTGGTAAGCTAGGAGCTGTTGCTACAATAGTTCGCTCAATGAATTTAAGGTTAGATGATTTACCTCACACAGGGGCCATGTCCTATGGAAAAACGCCTGTATCAAAACGAATCTCATCTTCTGCTATCAGCACCAATGATGCAGAAAAGTTAAGTGGAATGTTAAAGATAGACCCTAGCATTAAGTTGTTTATAAAACAAAACTGTCGTCAACTGAAAGATGTTTTGTCGTATAATGTAATTGGAGAGATTAAAGGATCTGAATTTCCAAATGAAATTATCACTGTAGGTGGCCATTTAGATTCCTGGGACTTAGGAGATGGCTCACATGATGATGGTGCAGGCTGTGTGCAATCAATGGATGTTTTGAGATTACTTCAAAACTCTGGAATTAAACCAAAGCGAACCATTAGAGTTGTTTTATTCATGAATGAAGAAAACGGCTTAAGAGGAGGGAAGGCCTATGCCAAAGAGGCTAGCCTAAAAGAGGAAAACCATATTTTCGCATTAGAAAGCGACTCTGGAGGGTTTACTCCACGTGGTTTTACTTTTGATGGTCCAGATTATAAAGTTGATCAAATCTTCGAATGGAAACCCTTATTTGAGCCTTATCTAATTCATTATTTCAAAAAAGGAGGAAGTGGAGCTGATATAGGTCCTTTAAAGAAAAGTACAAATGTGCTGGCTGGATTGCGTCCAGATTCACAGCGTTATTTTGATCACCACCATGCGGCAAATGATACTTTTGATGCCGTTAACAAACGTGAGTTAGAGCTTGGTGCAGCTACAATGACTTCTCTAGTTTATTTGATTGATAAGTATGGCTTTAAGTCCATTGTACCATCTAAAAAATTAAAAGATTAATAGAGTTATTTAACGAGTTGAAAGATATATCCAAAAGATATATTTCTTTGAAAAAAGAAGAATTCTTGAGATGCTGAGTCTACATCTGATGTTGTTGTTCGTATATCAGACATATTAATGTAGCCTGTTTTTATTTCACCTTGCACAAAGAAATGCTCTAAGAAAGTTAGGTTAATTCCACCTTTAAAAGACACCCCAAATCCGGATAGATGAAAGTCATCATAACGTTCTTTAGATAACAAAGTTGAATTTGTTTTTGGATATAAGACTCCTGCTCCGAAAGCTTCCAAAATATTTACTTGTATTTTTTTGGAGTCCCACTTAAAATAATCTCCAATATTATCGACTCTAGAAATTTCAAGATTTACATAGTTAAGTCCGTCGGTATGTTCAAATTGTAAAAAATCTTCATCAATTATTAGGGGTGCATTATTATATACTCCGTTAAATTGTGTTGATGGATCTTGAAGATCGATATAACCATCTATGGTGACTCCTTGGATGTCAACCATTACATACTTCATATGATCAACTCCAACAGAGAGGTTCCAGTTATCATGAAAATAATAACCAATTCGTGCTACTGTTTGAGGGATCGTAATACTACCAGGATTTAAATATACACCTGGGTCCCATGGCGTTTGACGATCTTCTGCCGCCACATCATACAAGGTGAAGTTGTAGTCATTACCTTTAAATTTTATATCTGAATAACTGTATTGTGCTTTGTTCCATCCCCAGTAAAAATAAAACTTACCCTTATTCTGAGTTTTAAAGTTAAATTTAAGTGGGGTCGTCTCAATTTGCTTTTTCTGCGAATAACTACTGCCACTAATAGATAATAATATGCAAACAAATAATGCTTTGTACATGAATTTAAAGGGAATTAACAGTACGTCTAATAGTAGTAAGGTTAGTTAGTAGTTTTTCTAAATGATCTAAATGTAGCATATTAGCACCATCACTTTTTGCATTGGAAGGATCAAAATGAGTTTCAATGAATAATCCATCTACATTGTTTACAATACCTGCTCTAGCAATAGTTTCAATCATTTCTGGGCGTCCGCCAGTCACTCCACTGGTCTGATTGGGTTGTTGAAGTGAGTGAGTTACATCTAAAATAGTTGGTGCAAATTGTCTCATAGTTGGAATTCCACGAAAATCAACAATCATATCTTGATAACCAAACATCGTTCCACGGTCTGTAATCCAGGCATTTTCATTACCAGCATCTTTCACCTTTTGAACCGCATGTTTCATTGCTTCAGGACTCATGAATTGCCCTTTTTTCAGGTTTACCACTTTTCCGGTCTTAGCTGCCGCAACGACCAAATCAGTTTGTCGCACCAAAAAAGCAGGGATTTGAAGCACATCTACGTACTCTGCTGCTAGATTAGTATCGGACACTTCATGAATATCAGTAACCGTTGGTATGTCAAAGGATTCAGAAACTTTTCTAAGGATCTTAAGTGCTTTTTCATCTCCAATTCCTGTGAAACTATCAATTCTACTACGATTAGCTTTTTTAAAACTTCCTTTGAATACATAAGGGATTTTTAAATTCTCTGTGATTTTGCACACTTTTTCAGCAATTTGCATAGCCATTGTTTCACTTTCTATAGCACAAGGACCAGCGAGTAAGAAAAAATTACCCGAATCGGAATGTTTTAGTTTTGGAATATCGTTAAGATTCATAACTTTAAATTTATGCTGCAAATATAATCAAAATTAAAAGGTGTTATAAAATTAATAAGCTGCATTAAAGTCAGAAAATTAAATGTAACTTTGCACGCTTAAAACAAGGCACTTATGGCTAATGTAAAAAACATCGCAATCATTGCACACGTTGATCACGGAAAAACAACACTGGTTGATAAAATCATGTATCACTGTCAACTTTTTCGTGAAAACCAAAACACAGGTGATTTAATTCTAGATAACAACGATTTAGAACGTGAGAGGGGAATTACGATCACAGCTAAAAATGTGTCTGTAATCTATAAAGATACTAAAATCAACATTATTGATACGCCTGGTCACGCCGATTTTGGTGGAGAGGTAGAACGTGTATTAAACATGGCTGATGGTGTATTGCTACTGGTTGATGCTTTTGAAGGTCCAATGCCTCAAACACGTTTTGTATTACAGAAAGCGATTGACCTTGGATTAAAGCCTTGTGTAGTCATTAATAAAGTAGACAAGGAAAATTGTACGCCTGACGAAGTACATGAAAAAGTATTTGATTTGATGTTTGAGCTTGGTGCTGAAGAGTGGCAATTAGATTTTCCAACCGTATATGGTTCGGCCAAGAATAATTGGATGAATCACGACTGGAAAGATGAAATAGATAACATCGAACCATTGTTAGACATGGTGATTGAGCATATTCCTTCTCCAAAAATTTCTGAAGGTAATACACAAATGTTAATTACCTCCCTAGACTTCTCATCTTTTACAGGAAGAATTGCTATTGGTAGACTAACGCGTGGTAGTTTGAAAACAGGACAGCAAATTTCGCTTGTCAAGCGTGACGGAAGTATCATGAAATCGAAAATAAAAGAGCTTCACGTATTTGAAGGCTTAGGAAGAAAAAAGATTGAAGAAGTTCAAACGGGTGATATCTGTGCTATAGTAGGCCTGGAAGGGTTTGAAATTGGTGATACAGTAGCAGATCTTGAAAATCCAGAAGGTCTTAAAACGATTGCTATTGATGAGCCAACTATGAGTATGTTGTTTACAATTAATGATTCTCCTTTCTTTGGAAAGGATGGTAAGTTTGTAACCTCTAGACATATTAAGGAGCGCCTAAATAAAGAATTAGAAAAGAATTTAGCATTAAGAGTTAATGAGACTGATAGTGCTGATAAATTTATGGTATTTGGCAGAGGTGTTTTGCACCTTTCTGTATTAATTGAAACAATGCGTCGTGAGGGTTATGAGATGCAGATTGGTCAGCCACAAGTAATTATAAAGGTTATTGATGGAGTTAAATGCGAGCCTGTCGAAGAAATGACTATTGATTTACCAGAATCTGTTTCGGGAAAAGCCATTGAAATGGTAACCATGCGTAAAGGAGAAATGCTGAGTATGGAAGCAAAAGGTGAGCGAATGGTCTGTGAATTTATGATTCCTTCAAGGGGAATTATAGGGATGCGTAATCAATTACTAACAGCGACAGCTGGTGAAGCTATTATGGCCCACAGGTTTAAAGAATATCAGCCTCTTAAAGGAGGTATTCCAGAACGCCAAAATGGATCTCTTGTTTCTATGGAATTGGGTCAAGCAATTCCTTACTCTATCGATAAGTTACAAGATCGAGGTAAGTTTTTTGTCGATCCAGGTGAAAGTATTTATGAAGGTCAAGTGATTGGAGAAAATTCACGTGGCGACGATATGGCAATTAATATTACAAAAACTAAAAAGTTAAGTAACGTTCGTAGTTCCGGTGCAGATGACAAAGCAAAAATTGTTCCTGCAATTAAGTTTTCTTTAGAAGAAGCATTGGAATATATTCAAAAAGACGAGTATGTTGAAGTCACTCCGAAGTCTTTAAGGTTGCGTAAAATATATCTTACAGAAGTTGATCGTAAGCGAAACAAGATTCTATAATGAATCTCATTTTATTTATTTATATGACTGAACTAGTTGGTTATGCTGCAATGCTGTTTCTGTTAGTATCTTTTTTAATGAAAGATATTCGTCGCCTAAGGACTCTTAATACTTTAGCTTGTGCATTGTTTGTAGCCTATGGATTTTTATTAGATATTTCTTGGCCCATCATAATATCTAATGCAGCCATTTTTGGAATTAATTTATATTACCTCTTTTTGAAGAAAAATTAGTATTTTCACGCTATTAACTAATTAGATAATTAAATTTTTAGCAATTTAGCCTTGCGTTATTGTTATTCATTTTTTTTGAATTTTAGAGTGATATTAATATTTCTAAAAAGCTGAAGTGAAGCTACCTAAATTCATAAGTAATAATCTAATCCTTAAAATTACCTCCCTTAACTCTTTGGTAGTTGGAACTCGACTTGTTATGTCTTTGATTGTTCAAAACCTTCTAGCTCAATATACAGGCCAAGCTGGTATTGCTAAAGTAGGTCAGTTGCGTAATATCTCGTCCATGCTTATGAGTCTCTCCTCTCTTGGCACATTTAACGGGGTTGTTAAGTATGTTTCAGAGTATAAGTCCAATCAAAAGAACTTATTAAAATTATTTTCCACCTTATATGTTTTCAGCTTTGTTGCTAGTATAGTTTCGTTTTGTGTTTTGTTTTTTGGAGCATCGTATTTTTCAAATAAATTATTCTTTTCAGAGTCGTATACAATTGTCTTTAAACTTATAGCTGTTTCGGTCCCTTTTATTTCGATGAATCGTATTTTTAGTGGAGTTGTAAACGGAATTTCTGACTATAAGAAGCATACTAAGATTGAATTTATTTCTCATTTTCTTGCTGCTGTTTTATTATTAATTAGTCTTTATTTTTATTCTATAAAAGGGGTGCTAGTTGCTATAGCGATGACTCCTATAATTCAGTTCACTGTATTATTATTAATCTTTGGTAAACTTTTAAAAGATTATATAGATTTTAAATCAATCTCTTTTAAAGTCCCTTTTCTAAAGCAGCTTTTAGGGTTTACAGCGATGTCTTTTGTGGCTACCGTTTTATCAAATTATATAGAAATTGACTTAAGAACACTTATTTTAGAAAAAATTAGTGAAGCCGAAGCAGGATCGTGGACGGCGATGAATTCAATTTCAAAAATTTATATGCAATTTTTAATTGCAATCTTCTCACTATATATTTTACCTAAGTATGCTACTATTAAGACATCATTTGAGTTTAGAACAGAGATAAAGAAAGTATATAAATCATTGGTTCCATTAGTTTTTGTTGGAATGGTATTAGTTTTTTTACTTAGAAATGTATTAATTGAATTTATATTTACTGAGGCTTTTTTGGGTATGTCTATTTTATTTAAGTGGCAATTGGCTGGAGATTTTGTGAGGTTTATAGCTAATGTATTGTCCTATCATTTTTTAGCAAAAAAACAGATTAATTATTTCGTATCCACACAGTTAATTGGATTGTTTATGTATTATATTTTTAGTAGATGTTTCTTGCCTTCTTTTGGTACCGAAGGAGTGGTTATGGCGCTTTTTGTTAGTAATTTAATATATTTAGGGAGTGTACTTTTTGTGTTAAGAAAGACAGTAATTGGAGACAATAGAACACTATAAAAAATTAAATTTTAAATAACTAGAAATGACTAATTTTAAAATTATTAGACAAATATTTTATCAATTTTTGATAATCATTTCTGTTGCTTTAGTTTTTGAGCTTATATATAAAGGATTAAAGATTTCGTCTTTTTATAATACGATTGAAAACATCCTGTTTTCTGTCCTGTTATTAAGTCCACTTTATCTAATTTCTTATCGAAAAATTCAATCAGTCTATATTTATTTTGTTTATCTATTTTTTTGTTTGTGTATCTACTTTGAAACTGTTTATTATTATCTTTTTGACACTTTTTTGAGTGCCTCTTCATTATTTGTTTCATTAGAATCAAATAGATCTGAAGCAATCGAATTCCTTAATTTCTACTTTGACACTAAGGTTATTATCTTTTCTGTTATACTTTTTATTATTGTAGCCTTATCGGTTTATAGATTGACATCAAATCTGAATCATTTTAATAATCAGTCTAAACGAGCACTAATTAGGGTTTCTATTTGTGTAGGTATAGTTGTCGCATTTCTCAAGTTTTCGGCTCTTATAGTTTATAATCTACCGTATTTAATATTAAAATCTTCAACAGAGTATGCTTTAGAATCTAATAAATTGGGCAATTATAAGACTAATAGTACTGGTGATTTTACAAATGTTTCTCGACCCGTAATTAATGAAGATGAAGTATACGTTGTTGTTTTAGGGGAGTCTACCTCACGTGCTCATTTTGGGTTATACAATTATTATAGAGCCACCTCACCCAAACTAACATCTATTAAAGATCAGTTATCTGTCTATAATGATGTAATTAGTGCACATCCTCATTCAATTACCTCAATCACTAAATTACTGACCCTTGGAAACTATGAGAATCCAGATAAAATAGGAGATGGATCTATTGTTCAACTTGCTAATAGTGCTGGTTTTGAAACTACCTGGTTGTCAAACCAGAGACCCATTGGTGTCTATGAGAGTCTGGTTACTAAAATTGCTTTATCATCTTCAAGAACCAATTTTTTAACTACTATACAGGGGGTTCATAATAAAGTAATGGATGGTGCACTCTTACCCGAATTAGAAACTATTCTGGCTAATAATTCGTCTTCAAAAAAGCTTATTATTATTCACTTAATGGGAACTCACGTTAATTATGTAAATAGATACCCTGAAGATTTTAATACATTCACTGATACTCCCTTGAGTAATTACAAGTCTAATAAGATTTTTAAGACAATTAATCATTATGATAATGCGGTGCTTTATACAGATTATGTGGTCTCTCAAATCATTCAAAAAATTAAAACTCTTAATAAGAAGAGTTTCGTTTTATACTTCTCCGATCATGGAGAAGAATTGTTTAAAGACTATAATATGGCAGGTCACAATGAAGACATCTCAACTAAAGATATGTATGATGTTCCATTTTTATTGTGGCAATCTGAAAATTTCAAGGAACATATGCAGCTCGAATCAGTGGTTGACAGGCCCTATATGCTTGATGACCTGTTTCACAGCTTAGCTGATTTACTAGAGATTTCAGCCCAAGAAGTTGATTTGGAGAGAAGTATTTTTAGTTCGAAATTTAAAAAGCGAAAAAGGATTATTTTAAAGAACTCTGAATACGATACATATTTTAATTTAGATTAAATTTGAAATAACCATTAATCTATTAACTTCCATTAAATTATATTTTGAGTAATACAAAAAAAGCTAAAATAAAGATATGTATTGTAACCTCTTCATTAGGTAAAGGTGGGGGGCAAAAATCTTCTGCAGTACTATCAATTTTATTAGACAGCTTAGGCTATGATGTTCATATCGTGAGCATTCTTGATACTATAGATTATGCGTACAAGGGAACCTTATTAAATTTAGGCATTTTAAAAAAAGAAAACGATTCTTTTTTTGGAAAAATAAGAAGATTCTATGTTTTTTTTTATTTTATAAGAACACAGAATTTCGATTTTATAATAGACAGTCGTTCTAGACCAAGTATAATCAAACAATTTTTAATTAATAAACTTATCTATGTAAATCAAAAAGTAATTTTTATTGTTCATAGCTTTTTTCTAGAAAATTACATCCCTAATAACAAGTGTGTAGCCCAGTATTTATACAGAAAAGCTTTTAAATTTGTAACAGTATCTCATGCTATAAAGTTTAAATTACTTTCTAGGTACCACTTTGACAATGTGCATGTTGTTCATAATGCAGTAAATGAAGTTCACACTAAATCTGAGATAGATTTGTTAGTCCCTAAGGACGATTATATTTTATTTTTTGGCAGGATAGAAGATTCTATAAAGAATTTGACTTTATTAATTGAAAGCTATAAGCTTTCAGTTTTAAGGGATAAAAACATTAAACTTGTCATCCTAGGGGAAGGTAGTGATAAGCTAAAGTTAAAACAGAAAGTTCAAGCTATGGATATAAATAAACACGTTTTGTTTTTGCCGTATACTAAGAATCCTTATTCAGTGGTCTCTAAAGCGATGTTTACGATACTTACAAGTAAATACGAAGGGTTTCCTACAATGTTAATTGAAAGCTTATTTCATGGAACTCCTGTGATTTCTGTTGACTGTCAATCTGGTCCTTCTGAAATTATAATAGAGGCTCAAAACGGATTATTGGTACCAAACAATAACCCCTACTTATTGTCCGAGGCTATGAATCGTTTTGTGACTGATAATAACCTCTATTTGTTTTGTAAAAATAACGCCAAAAAGAGTGTTGAAAAGTTTAATAAAGAACATATTTCAAAAGATTGGAAGCAAATTATTGAAAGTATTTAACTTTTGATAATTGTCCTTATTTGAAGGGAGATAGGTATATATTATATCGTAATAATATATTTTGTAGACCCTTCAAGAGTACTATAATTGCAGAAGGTGAGTTAAGTATCAAACGTTGCTTGAAATTAAGGTTTAAAGGGTTTATTTCCTTTTTAAGTCTTCTGTAATTACTATAATCGTTAGCTACCTTTCTTTCAATAGCTACCGAAAACCGATTTAAATCCATATATTTTTTGAAAGAATTAGTAGGTTGAACTACAGCTTTAAATTTCTCAAAAAGTTTTAATCGGTCAATTCTATTCACTGAATAGGATAAATGGTATTTGGGCGCTAAAATAATTTTATTTGAACTTGCCGATGAAGAAAAGGCAATGGACTCTTTAAGTGCTATTCGAACCCATAAATCAGTATCCTGTCCAGAGCGCATTTCTTCGTCAAACATTCCAATTTTAGTGAATGTTTTCTTGGGTACTAAAACTGCTGACGACCAAGCTATACTATCATAAATTGAGGCAGAAAAATAATCATTGATAATCCCAAAATGATTCGCTGAAACCCCATTATATTTTGGTTTTATTTTTCGCCCATTGAAATATTTTTTATAGTATGCTGTGGCGTACAATCCGCAACCTGGAAAGCTTGTGTATAATTTATAAAGGTTTTCCAAATGATTTGTTTCCCATAAATCATCCCCATCGATTAGAGCGATTAAATCTGAATTAGATTTGGATATCCCAAAGTTTCTAGCATGAGAAACACCATTATTTGAATTTGAAAAAATACTGATCCGATGATCATTAATATCATTTATTATGGACGCACTATTGTCAGTTGAGCCATCATCGACAATAATAACTTCATAGTCTTGAATCGATTGACTAAATACGCTTTTCAACGTTTCTTTAATGAAGCGTTCTTTGTTATATAGCGGAATTACGATTGAAATTAAAGGCATTAATTTATTTCTTACAAAAGTGATATAATTTATAGAAGTCTAATGCAATTAATGGGGGTTTATAGTTAATTAACATCCATGACATTAAAGGGTTAAATAGTCTTCCTTTTAGCTCTAGTACTTTAGTCAAATGTAGTTTTTCTATCAATTTATAAGCCCATACTAATTTACTTTGTTTTGAGCTAATTAAATTCTGGTCATATAAATATCTTATTGTTCGTGAAGCCTCTTTAGATTTCAACAGAAAGCATTGGTTGTCCTCAATTCCCATATGGTTTGTGTAATTATCCAGGTGTTTAAAAGGGATGTTTTTGGATTCTAGTTCCCAACTAAATGCCAAGTCAAGTCCGTAACGATTTTCAAGTGATGGATTTGTCAGTTCAAAAGTTTCTCGACGGATTAACATATTTCCAGAGTAGATGTTCCTGTAGGGTTTAATTTCACGATCCAAAGCAGACTTAAACTCTCTTTTAATACCATATCTAAATCGTAACCGATCCTTTTTAAGATATTGGTGTGAATAGGAATAACCTCCAAAGAATGCTTTTATTTCTGGATTTTTTTCTAAAGCATTTATATATTTTCCTATGTATTCTTTTTCAGTAGGAAGCATGTCTGAATCAATGAATAACATCCAGTTATATTTTGCTTTTTTGCATAATAATTTTCGCATTTCAGTTCTGCCAATAGAAGAATCGCTTCGATGTAATTTGATTTGTCCTGTTTTACTGAAGTCAGTATTATTGTAAATGGTTTGATTTGAAGAGTCATCTCCAATAATAATCTCGAAATCTATCTGACAATCAGTTGCCTGGGCATGTAGTTCATTGACTAATGCTTCAACCTTATAATTGTAAGTTGGAATAAGTATAGAAAGCATGATTAGTTTTTACGTTGAACAACCTCAAAAACTTTAGAGTCTTCGCATTTGAGTGTTTTACTTGGATATTTCAATATCAAAGCATAGTCATGGGTTGCCATAAAAATAGTGTGTCCTTTTTTATTCAGTTCTAAAAGGACTTCCATCACCTCCATACTTGTTTGTGGATCTAGATTCCCTGTAGGTTCATCAGCTAAAATTAATTGAGGATCATTTAAAAGCGCTCTTGCTATAGCTACGCGTTGTTGCTCTCCTCCAGAAAGTTCGTAGGGGAAATTATGCCCTTTGGAATGCATGTTGACCTTATTGAGAACCTCTTCTACTTTAGCGATTATAAGCTCTTTTTGTTTCCATCCAGTCGCTTTTAAAACAAATTCTAGGTTTCCGTTTATAGTGAGTTCATTCATTAATTTAAAATCTTGAAATACTACTCCTAACTTACGTCTCAAAAAGGGAATATCCTTTTCTTTCATTATTTTTAAATCCATCTCAACAATTGAGCCACTGCCATTTGTTAATTGCAGATCTCCGTAAAGAGTTTTTAACAAACTACTTTTTCCTGAACCTGTTTTTCCAATCAGATATACGAATTCCCCTTTTTTAACGTCAATATTTACCTTGTTTAGGATCAAATTGTTGTTTTGAAAAATAGAAACTTCTTGTAATTTTAACACTGAATTTGACATTGTTTATTTCTAAAAATAATTTTCATAAAAGTATTACTATTTGATTCAATTATCAAACAACCCTTTACTTAAAACGCATTGGTTTCATTTTAATTATATAAAAGGTATAATTTCCTCCTTTTTTTCTCGTTATCATCTGTATAAATTTTATATTTGAATGTATAAACTCTCTATCTATGAACACAATAAAATACCTTGTTCAACTTTCTTTTATGTGTTTTGTGTGTATTGGGTTTGCTCAAAGATCAGCTATTTATTCTCACGAAACAGTTCGTTATAATTCTGCATTATCTCTATACAATACTCAACAGTTTCAATCAGCTCAGCTTATTTTTCAATCCGTTGAATCCAGTACATCAGATTTTTTTTTAAAATCAAATGCCACTTATTACATTGCCAATTGTGCGGTTAGGCTTAACCAACCAAACGCTGAATTTCTTGTAGAATCTTTTGTGAGAGATTATCCTTCTAGCATCAAGCTAAATTCAGCTTATTTTGAAATTGCAAATTATTATTTTAAAACCTCTAAATATGCTTATGCTTGTAAGTGGTATGAAAAGGTTGATATTAACAGACTTTCTATATCAAATTGGGAGCCGTTTCATTTCAATTATGGCTACAGTCTTTATAAAATTAAAAATTATGAAAAGGCTAAATTGAATCTAAATCGGCTTGAAAGCTCTCAACTCTACGGGTCACAAGCTAAATATTATATGGGTTTTATGGCCTATCAATCAGATGATTACAACACTGCATCTATCTATTTTGATCAACTTGAAGGTGTTTCGTCCTACAATGAAAATTTAGCCTACTACCAAGCGGACTTAAATTTTAAATTAGGCAACTTTAAAAAAGCGACAGACTTAGCATTAGTACGTATCAAAGAGGGGTCACCTAAGGAAGTTTCTGAGCTTTCTAAAATCATAGGAGAAAGCTATTTTAACATTCAGGACTATGCGAAAGCAATTCCATATTTAGAAGCTTATAAAGGCAAAAAAGGACGCTGGAACCATACAGATTTCTATCAACTTGGCTATGCTTTTTACAAACAAAACGACTATCAAAATTCAATTAATGAGTTTAATAAAATAATAGATGGTTCAAATGATATTTCTCAAAATGCCTACTATATTTTAGCAGAATGTTATCTCAAGTTGAATAAAAAACAAGCTGCATTAAATGCGTTTAAAAATGCTTCTGAAATGGGTTTTGTTGACACAATCAAAGAAGATGCTTGGTTCAATTATGCTAAATTGAGCTATGAAATTGGTAATCCCTACCAGTCTACGACTGAAGTTTTGTCCCGATTTTTAACAATGTATCCTAAATCAGCCTTTAAAATAGAGGTTGAGTCGTTACTCATCGATTCATACATTAGTTCCAATAATTACAAAGAGGCCCTGGAGTTGTTGAAAAATAAACCCAAACCTATTTATAAAGAAGCCTACCAAAAAGTTACATTTCTCAGGGCATTAGAATTATATAACGAAGCTGACTACAATGCATCTGATGCACTATTAGATAATTCACTTTCTATACCTTTTGATCCAATTATAAAGGCAAGAGCTACGTATTGGAGTGCAGAAGTAGCTTATCAATTAATGAATTATAACAAGGCACTTGAGCGGTTTAAAGACTTTAGTCAACTTGTTCAGAGTTCCCAATTTGAAGAATCTGAAAACTTAAATTATAATTTAGCTTATACGTATTTCAAGTTAAAGGAGTATGGAAATGCTATTAAGAATTACCAGTTATGTATAGAAAATAAACCACCTGATTTGGTGGTTCTAAACGATGCATATCTTAGAATGGCTGATTCCTATTTTGTGAGTACTAAATACAGTCTAGCAATTGATGCTTACCAAGCTGCTTTGGATTTAAATAAAATTGAAGCCGACTATGCAACGTTTCAAATAGCGCTTAGTAATGGGTATTTGGGTCAAATCGAAACCAAAATTAATGGTCTAAATAAATTGATGGATTATAAATCATCTTATTTGAAAGATCAAGCGCTTTTTGAATTAGCAAACACCTATGCGAATCAATCAAACTCAGCAAAAGCTATTGAAATCTATACTGACTTAATAACAACTTATTCAACAAGCCCCTTAGTGTCCAAAGCGTTATTGCGCAAGGGATTAATTGAGTATAATCAAAATGACACCCAATCAGCTCTCAAAAGTTTTAATTCCGTAGCAACTGGATATCCTTCTACCCCTGAAGCATTTCAGGCCATTAGATCCTCACGTTCTGTTTATATTGATTTAGGTCAGGTAGACAACTATGCACTTTGGGTCAAATCTTTTGACTACGCAAGCATAAGTGATAGTGAATTAGAAACGGCTACTTATGAAGCTGCAGAAAAACAGTATTTAGATAACAATATAAAAAAAGCTATTGAATTATTTAACGGTTATATTGTTGGTTTTCCAAATGGCAAACAACTTATAAAAGCTCATTTTTATCTTGCTGAATTGTATAACATAACTGCTTTAACAGTGAATGCATTACCACATTATCAATATGTCTGCGAGCAACCTGTGAGTGAGTTCACAGAAAAAGCGCTATTCAAAAGGTCTAAAATCTTACTAGATTCAGAAGATTTTAAAGTGGCATTGGATGTCTTGTTACGCCTAGAATCCGAATCTAAAAACCCACAAAACAGGCTGTATGCACAGTCTAATTTAATGAAAGTCTATTTTCAATTCGAAGATTATGATGCTGCGATTCGCTATGCGGATACGATTCTTCAAAACTCAAAAACAGATGTCTATATAAAGAGTGACGCCTACATTATTATTGCAAGAGCTTCGATGAAAACAAATAATGAAATAAAAGCACGAGCTGCCTACAGCCAAGTTCAGGAGATTGCTACCGGAGCGATGGCGGCTGAAGCACAGTATTATGAGGCCTATTTTATCTATTCTGATGGAGATTTTGAAGCGTCTAATGAAAGTATTCAAGTATTGGTTAAAAACTTTTCTAGCTATAAGTATTATGCTTCTAAAGGACTTATTGTTATGGCCAAGAACTTTTATGCTCTTGGTGATGATTTTCAAGCGACTTATATTTTAGAAAATGTCACTCAAAATTTTACGGATTTTAAGGAAGTTGTAGACGAAGCACAATTAGAACTTGAGCGGATTAAGTTAGAAGTTTATAAGACCAACTATTCTGTAGAAACGGAATCACAAAATGAAAATTAGAATGATGAACATTAAACTAAAATACTATTTAAGTTTACTCTTTATTTTAGCTGCTGTGCTTTATGGTCAAAAGATAAAAGCACAAAACCCCAAAACACGTTCACTAGACTCTATAGATACACAGGTAGTGACCATTGTAAAACCCTATACTCCCAAAATATCTGACGCCTTTAAGCTTAAGAAAGCGCCAAGCATAATGATTTCTGAGGACTCTCAAAAAAGCATTAAGTATACGATTTACGCTATTCCAGTCGCATCTACATTTACGCCTGCAAAAGGGAATTCAATTGGGGTTAAAAGATTGAAAAAAGAAAAATTATTTCAAAACTACACTTCTCTTAGTTTTGGAAATTATGGCACTGTGTTAGGTGATTTATACCTTAATCACAAACTTGGTAAAGGAGAGACTTTAGCAGGGTATGTTGAGCACCACTCGTCACAAGGCGGTATTGACGGTCTTCAGTTAGAGGATTCTTTTTCTAATAACAAGGTTCGGGTTAATTATTTCCAAGCATTAAAAACGTTTACTTGGAATACGGACCTCACCTATGCCCGTCAAGCGGTTAATTGGTATGGACTTCCTTACCTAACAACCGTTTCGATCAACTCTAAGCAAGTTTATTCTGCATTGTCTTTGTCCAGTGATGTGCAGTTTACAAAAGGAGTCTTTCAAACAGGATCAATTGATTTTCAACGATTTTCAGATGCCTATGGTTCTCAAGAATATCGGCTTGAGGCAGACTCAAGCCTGCAACTAAATATATTTGATCAATCAATCAACTCGGATTTAAGTATTGATTATTTAAATGGAAAATTTAATCAAAACTACCTAGATCCTGAGCAGAATAGTTACGGTAATACTCTTTTTTCATTATCGCCATCTTACAAATATTCTCAGGGAGATTTAGCGGTTTCAGTTGGTGTTAGAGCTACTTTTTCAATCGATTCTAACAGAAGTAAAAATAGATTTTATATTTATCCAAATATAGAAGCTAGCTATTCAGTAGTTAATTCTATTGTTTTGGCTTATGCTCATATAAAAGGAGATTTAATTCAAAATACGTATTCTGATTTTGCACAAATCAATCCATTTATATCTCCTACTCTAGAGATTCGCCCAAGCTCAACTCCCTATAAATTAATCGTTGGTAGCAAAGGAAAACTATCAGAATCCATAGCATACGACCTAAACGGAAGTTATTCTAAACAAAACGATAAAGCGCTTTTCCGTTCCAATACTATTCTGAACCTTTCAGCACTCACTAACTACAATCAAGGAAACTCTTTTGGAATCGTCTATGATGATGTTGATGTTTTTAACGCTTCAGGCGCTTTAGAATTTGACATGAGTGAAAAGTTAATGCTTCGACTGAAAGGAGACCTTTATAAGTATTCAAGTAATTTGGAACCAACGGTTTGGAATTTACCTAATTTTGAAGCGTCTCTGTTTCTAGATTATCAAATCTCAAAGAAATGGGCATTGGTTGGAACTCTTTTTTACTATGGAGCCAGACAAGATTCTACTACAAACGATTCCCTACTCTCAGAAACTACCAATGAGACTTTAGATTCTTTTTTTGATGCCAACTTTCAATTAGATTATCAGGTTTCATCCCAATGGGGTGCCTTTCTGAAAGTTAATAATATGACCAATTCTAATTATAGCCGGTGGAACCATTACCCAGTTCAAGGGTTTCAGATTTTAGGAGGCGCGAGTTATAAATTTGACTTTTAAGCCAATATTATTTTTGCTAGAAAGTCAAAATGAGGGCCTTCTTCAATTAATTCGCATCGCAGTCCAGCCTGTTCACAAGCGATTTTAAGGTTTTCAAAATCAAGATACATCCAGCTAAAGGTCGCTTCTTGGTTTTTATAACGTACCGTATAGTCAAGTTCGCCGTAATAGTCTTTTGTGGCGTCCATCCAATAACCTCCATCTTCATCTTCGTACATATATTTAATGTCAGAAGAATCAATTAGGATTTGCCCGTCTGGATTTATAAGTGTTTTTAGATGGCTTAATACAAAAGGCGTATGTGCTAGCGATTGAAAAACCCCAGACCCATTCATTAATAATAACAGGGTGTCAAAAGAGGCGGTTTCGTCCATTACATCCAATACATGTGCCTGGTTTAATCCACGCAAACGACAGGCTTCAATCGCCCCTACAGAAATGTCGATTGATTTCACCTTTAGTCCTTTTGATTTTAAATACAAACTATGACTGCCGGCCCCACATCCAATATCAAGTACAGTACCCTTAGATAATTTTAAGGCCGTTTGCTCAATAGAAGGCATCTCTGAGTGGTTTCTAAATAAATAGGGTAAGGGCAAAGAATCTGCTTCTGAAATACTCGTAGAAGTTACTAGGTCTTCAGAATAATTTCCGAGTTGGTAATCTAAAATTGCAGTTCCAAAAACATCTTTCATTGTACTGAGCTATTTATTCTTAGTTTTGCAGCATGCAAGACCAATTAAGAACACTTTCAAAGGAAGCCAAAGATATGCAAAAGTTGCATAAAGCCTTTTTTATTAAGCTTAGAAAAAAAACACCTAAAAAACTCGATTCAATTATGGAAGAACTCCATGAATTGGAGTTTGAAAAAACAGACTGCCTTCAGTGTGCAAACTGTTGTAAAACAACCAGCCCAATTTTTACGACTAAAGATATAGAGCGCATTTCAAAATCATTTAGAATTAAAACAAGACAATTTATTGATACGTATCTTAATTTAGATGCCGATTCTGATTATGTTTTGAAATCATCTCCTTGCACGTTCTTGGCAGCCGATAATACCTGTAATATTTATGATGTGCGTCCCAAAGCCTGTCGAGAATATCCACATACTAATCGAAAAAACTTTGAAAAGATATCAGACTTAACACTTAAGAATGTTGCGATCTGTCCAGCTACATTTAACATCGTTGAGGCTTTAAGAGCTAAATTAAAATAATTATATTTATAAAAATTTTAATGATATCATGGAACAGCTTATTCATTATTTCGAAACAATTCCTTCTTTACACCGCAGCGGTATTCTAGTAGGGGGGTTAACGTTTTTTTGGATACTGGAGGGCTCTTTGCCTTTGTTTAAATTTAGTTATAACAAATGGAAACACGCGTTTCCAAACTTGTTTTTTACGTTCACAACCATTATAATTAATTTTACATTAGCATTTTTATTACTCAGTGCAGCCGACTGGGTCGTGGTTAATGAGTTTGGAATTCTAAACTGGCTTCCTCATATGCCACTTTGGTTGTATATTCTTTTAGGAGTACTCCTCATGGATTTTGTAGGCGCTTATTTACCTCATTTTACAGAACATAAAGTGCCACCACTTTGGATGGTTCACCTGGTTCATCACTCCGATCACAAGGTGGATACCACAACCGCTAATCGTCACCATCCTTTGGAAAGTGTTATTCGTTATGTATTTACTCTTGCTGGGGTTTTTATCATTGGCGCCCCTATAGGTATTGTGATGTTATACCAGTCAATGTCTCTGGTTGCAACTCAGTTTAGTCATGCAAACATCAAACTTCCTAAGAAATTAGATTATGCATTAAGTTTTGTATTGATATCTCCAGACATGCATAAGATTCATCACCATTATCAGTTGCCCTATACGGATGCTAACTACGGGAATATTTTTTCTATCTGGGATCGTTTGTTGGGAACGTATGTATACATGGAGCGAGAGCATATTGTTTATGGCGTTGACACTTTTCCAAATGAGGAAGAAAATACTAGTTTAAAGCAGTTATTAAAACAGCCCTTTCAGGGATATAGAAAGCCTACAACGGGTACAGTAGGTAAGGCGCTCTAAGTCGTTTGTAATTTTCTACGTCTTCTTTCCAACTCGCCCTGATTTGTTGAGCAGTCCAGCCATTTTCAATCTTTTCCTGTAGTAGTTCTTGCCCCGCTAGTTTGGTGAAAAAGGGATTAAAAAACACTGTTTTATCAGAGGTGTTTTGGTAAGCTTCTATAAGCCATTTGAGTTCGATATAATCTAAACGTGGTTGATTTTGAAGGTTTAATCCTTTGCAAGTGTCTCCTTCATGAACTGGATATTTGGCCCCAATATTTGCTTCTGGTGTAAATTCATAATTATATAAGTCGCCTTTCAAATAAGGACTTCCAATAACTTGAAATTGGTTTTCTGTCCCGCGTCCCATACTCATATTGGTGCCTTCAAAAAAGCACAAACTTGGGTATAAGTTGATGGCTTTTGAGTTTGGAAGGTTGGGGGATGGGTTGATAGGTAGTTTGTAAGACGTTGAGTGGGTGTAGTTTTGTAAAGAAATTACTTTTAAGTTGCACTTCACTCCCTCTTTTAGCCAGTCTTCTCCATTAATCATTTGAGCATATTCTCCTACCGTCATCCCATGCACTACAGGGACAGGATGTATTCCTACAAAACTAGTGTATTTAAGATCCAAAGTAGGGCCATCTACATAATGACCGTTTGGATTTGGGCGGTCTAAAACCAAAACAGTGATGCCTAAATTAGCGCATGTTTCCATCATGTAATGAAGTGTAGATAAAAATGTATAAAAACGAGCACCTACATCTTGAATATCAAAAATAACTACATCTAAGTCGGATAAAATAGCTGAATTAGGAATTTTATTTGCGCCGTATAAAGAGACAATTGGAATGCCACTTCCCGCATCGACTCCATCTTTCACATATTCACCAGCATCGGCGGTACCTCTAAACCCGTGCTCGGGAGCAAAAACTTTTTTAATATTTATATTCAAACTCAGTAATGAATCTACTAAATGTGTATAGCCTTCGGGATTAAAGATAACAGAGGTTTGATTGGCTACAATCCCGATATTTTTGTTTTTTAAAATCTTTAGGTAGCGTTCTGTCTGTTGGGCCCCCAAAATAATAGGAGCTGTGTTTTTAAATTCCGGAGTTTGTGAGTTAGAATTGTTTCTGCATGAAAGAAGTATCAGAACAAATAATAAAATAGTATTTTTGATGAAATTAAAATGCATTTATAAATTTTGAATTACGAGTATTTTTTAGCCAAGCGCATCATAGGAAATAAGTCCTATAAAAGTAGTGTATCGGCACCAATAATAAAAATTGGTATTGCTGCAATAGCAATCAGTATTATTGTGATGCTTATTGCGATTGCTACAGGGATTGGTTTGGAACGAAAAATCCGTGATAAAGCGGTGGCTTTTAATGGCCATATAAGTATTTCTAATTTTGACAGTAATGAGTCAGAAGGGGCGCAATTTCCTATTTCTAAATCACAAGATTTTTATCCTGAATTTAATTCTATTTCAGGAATATCTCATATACAAGCCGTCGCCAATAAGTTTGGAATCATTAGAACCAGTACAGATTTTGAAGGCTTGTTTTTAAAAGGCGTTGGGTCTGACTATGACTGGCGCTACTTTAAAGATTTCCTGATTGAGGGACGTCTACCCATCTATACCAATAAATACAGCAGTGAAGTTTTAATTTCAACCTATTTGGCGGACCGCTTGGGATTTGTTGTAGGTGATGGTTTTCAGATGTATTTCATGAAGTCGGACGCAGGTAAAGCTCCAAGTATAATGAAATATGACGTTGTAGGCATCTTCAATTCTGGGTTTGAAGCATTGGATAAAACCTATATTATAGGCGACATTAACCATGTCCAACGATTAAACAAATGGACCAAAGACCAAATTGGTAATTTTGAATTGTTTGTGGGAGATTACAATGAGTTAGATCGTATAGGCAACGATGTGTATTCTCAAACACCTTCCACCCTTAATTCGGTAACTGTCAAACAAAAATATGCCACTATTTTTGAGTGGATCCCTATTTTCACGACAAATATATACATTATTTTAGCGATCATGATTTTTGTTGGTGCGATTAACATGATTACAGCCTTATTAGTTTTGATATTAGAGCGTACCCAAATGATAGGAATTTTGAAAGCATTGGGAAGTAGCAATGGAAGCATTCGAAAACTTTTTTTATATAATGCCGCTTACCTTATTGCTTGTGGGTTATTTTGGGGGAATCTAATTGGATTGGGTATTTTGTTACTTCAAAAACAGTTTCATTTTTTAACTTTAGATCCCTCCGTTTATTATGTTACTGTAGCCCCAGTTTACCTCGACTGGACGTATGTGGTTTTACTAAATCTAATGACTTTTGTATTGTGTCTTCTAATGTTATTAATACCTTCATTTATCATTAGTAAAATAGCACCTATTAAAGCGATTAAGTTCAATTAAAAGTTCTGATATACTCATTTGTAAGCCCAGAAATTTAATGTAATTTTAACAACAAATTTACCACCATGAAATACGCTGAAAATATCTTAGGAACCATAGGCAATACGCCTTTGGTTAAAATGAATGTGTTGACTAAGGAACTGCCGTGTTTAGTATTGGCTAAATATGAAACTTTTAATCCTGGCAACTCTGTCAAAGATCGGATGGCGTTACAAATGATAGAAGATGCTGAAGCTGATGGGCGTCTTAAGCCTGGAGGTACGATTATTGAGGGTACATCAGGTAATACAGGGATGGGGTTAGCTTTGGTTGGAATTATTAAAGGCTACAAGTGTATTTTTGTATTAGCAGATAAACAATCAAAAGAAAAAATGGATATTTTACGTGCAGTAGGAGCTGAAGTTGTTGTGTGCCCTACTTCAGTGGAACCAGAAGACCCACGATCATATTACTCAGTCTCCAAACGTTTGGCTGAAGAAACGCCAAATTCATGGTACGTAAATCAATATGATAATCCAAGTAACTGTAAAGCTCACTTTTTAAGTACAGGCCCGGAAATTTGGGAGCAAACAGATGGAAAAATAACTCATTTTGTAGTTGGAGTTGGTACAGGTGGAACAATTTCAGGAGTTGGTAGTTATTTGAAAATGAAAAACCCAAAGGTCAGGATATGGGGCATAGATACCTATGGTAGTGTGTTCAAGAAATACCATGAAACAGGTGTTTTTGATAAAAACGAGATTTATCCTTATGTTACAGAAGGTATTGGAGAAGATATTTTACCAATGAATGTTAATTTTGGAGTAATTGATGGTTTTACAAAAGTAACCGATAAAGATGCTGCTGTGTATACACAACGTTTGGCCAAAGAAGAGGGAATGTTTTTAGGGAATTCTGCAGGCGCAGCTGTAAAAGGGCTTCTTCAGCTAAAGTCACACTTCAAGTCAGATGATGTGGTCGTTGTTTTATTTCATGACCATGGTACTCGCTATGTTGGCAAAATGTTTAATGATAATTGGATGCGGGAGATGGGATATATAAACTAATATATTTTCATTTTTTAGATTAGTTATGTTAAAAATATATGTCTTCATTGAACTATAGGTGGTCTTTTTGAATCTAAATTCATAAATTGCAATATGAAATTATTTTACAATATCCTGTTGTATTTACAGAAATACGGATTTTATGTATGTCAGCGTATAGCCGATCGATTTGGGATTCGTGCTAAAATTGTTAGAACTTCTTTTATTTACTTAACGTTTGTTACTCTAGGCTTTGGATTTGCTTTTTATCTTTTTCTAGCTTTTTGGATTCGAATAAAGGATTTGGTATACACTAAGAGAACGTCTGTTTTTGACATATAGCCCATGGAAAATCCTTTTATAATGCTTTTTAAATCCAAAATAAGAACAGCAATATTTTTATTGATATTACTTTTATTTGTTGGAGTGATTGGGTTTAGATTAATTTCTAATTATTCATGGATTGACGCGGTATATATGACTGTAATCACTGTTACTACTGTAGGTTTTGGAGAGGTTCACCCGTTAGATCCACAAGCTAAAATATTTACAGTATTTCTCATATTAACTAGTGTTGTCATCGTTGGTTATGCATTTAAAATTATTACAGAATATATAATTTCAAAAAATAATATTTCCGAACTAAAACAAAAGAAGATGCAAAAAAAAATCAACTCTCTTTCCAATCATATAATTATATGTGGATATGGTAGAAATGGAAAACAAGCAGCAAAAAAATTACTAATGCATAAGCGTTCTTTTGTGGTGATTGAGTCTGATAAAGAAATAATAGAAAAACATCAAAGTGATGACATTTTTTTTGTTTGGGGAAATGCTAATGAAGATGAGATTCTTCAGCTTGCTGGAATTGAATATGCTGAGTGTTTAATTTCAGCCTTACCTAACGATTCTGATAATGTATTTGTAGTTCTTTCAGCCCGTCAAATGAACGCAAATACTCGAATTATTAGTCGGGCATCTAATGAATCTTCATACAGTAAACTTAAATTAGCTGGGGCTAATAATGTTATTTTACCTGACAATATAGGTGGAGATCATATGGCGTCTTTAGTAGTAGTTCCTGACCTTTTGGAATTTATTGATAACCTTTCAATAGTTGGTAACGGAAGTATTAATATTGAGGAAATATCAGTAGAGGAACTTTACGATACTTCGATAATAAAAACCATACAAGATTTAGAATTACGAAAAACCACAGGCTGTAGTGTAATTGGTTATAAGAGTGAGTCGGGAGACTATGTGATTAACCCTGAAGCTAGTCAAGAACTTCTTCCAAAGTCTAAATTGATTGTTTTGGGACGACCAGAGCAAATTCAGAATCTTAATTCAACCTATAATATTAATATTAAATAATCCTACAGTTTCGAATTCATAAATGTCAATCGGATTTTAATAACTCATTTATTTTCCTCATATTGTTGCTTAATTAATTCAGATTACAATTATTTCTTATGAAAACTCACATTAAAACTGTTGTTGCTTTAATTTTACCTTTTATTTCTTCTGCTCAAGACAAAGGAATCGACCAAATCATTGACGAGAAATTTGGTAATGCTACGGGTTGGTTTGTGGACTTTATTTTTTATAAGATTCCGTTTTCTGAAAACGTTCAGATATTCTGGGTATTGTTCCCGTTAATTTTAGGAGCTACTTATTTCACTATTTACTTTAAATTTATAAATTTCAGAGGTTTTATCACTTCCATTAATATTGTTAGAGGTAAATACGATGATTTAGACCACCATGTAAGTTTGCCATCAGCAGAAGATTCATCATCGTTAAGCGATGCTGTTAAATCCGAGTCTGTTGAAGGAATTGAAGGTGAGGTTACACACTTTCAAGCACTCACAGCTGCTTTGTCTGCAACTGTAGGTCTTGGTAATATCGCAGGAGTTGCAATTGCAGTATCTATTGGTGGAGCAGGAGCTACCTTTTGGATGATTGTAGCTGGTTTTTTAGGGATGGCTTCTAAGTTTGTAGAATGTACTTTAGGAGTTAAATATAGAGATATAGACGAAAATGGGACTGTTTATGGAGGACCAATGTATTATCTTACAAAAGGATTGAAGTCAAAAGGTCTTGAAAAATTAGGGAAGGTTTTAGCTGTTATTTTTGCAATTTTTGTCATTGGAGGTTCTTTTGGAGGCGGAAATATGTTTCAAGTAAACCAAGCTTTTCAACTCGTTGAAAATATCACGGGGGGAGAAGCTTCTTTTCTTCACGGTAAAGGTTGGTTATTTGGATTAGTAATGGCAGTCCTCGTTGGAATAGTAATTATAGGGGGTATCAAAAAAATCGCAAAAGTAACGGATAAAATTGTTCCATTCATGGTTGTGATTTATGTATCAGCTTCTTTATTTGTAATTTTTTCAAACTATACGATGATTGGAGATGCATTTTCTCAAATATTTAATGGTGCTTTCAGTCCTGAAGGGGTAGCTGGTGGTGCTATTGGAGTTTTAGTTCAAGGATTTAAACGTGCAGCATTTTCAAACGAAGCAGGGGTTGGTTCTGCTTCAATTGCGCATTCAGCGGTTAAGACTAAATATGCTGCGTCAGAGGGATTAGTGGCCTTATTAGAGCCATTTATTGATACAGTTGTTGTGTGTACAATGACCGCTTTGGTCTTAATAATCACAGGTAATGTTGCCGCTGAAAACTCAAGCTTAAATGATGCGCAAGCAATTCTATTGACTTCGGGGGCCTTTGAGTCAGTAATTTCATGGTTTCCATACGTTCTTACAATTGCTGTTGTTTTATTTGCATTTAGTACCATGATCTCATGGTCTTACTATGGTTTTCAAGGGTGGGCTTATTTATTTGGAAGATCAAAAAAAATGGAATATTTATATAAAATTATATTCTGTTTGTTTGTAATCGTTGGATCTGCTGCAAGTTTAGGATCGGTTATTGGCTTCTCTGATGCCATGATTTTTGCAATGATGGTGCCAAATATGGTAGGAATTGTAATTCTAGCGCCAAAAGTGAAGAAAGAACTTGTTCGTTTTATGGATGCGATAAAAGAATAAATCGTATGCCCTAAAATGAAATCTCTCAACTTTTCTTCAAATCAATAATGTTTCACAAGCTAGGTTGATACTTGTCTTTTGTTTACTTAGATCACCTAATTAGCCTTGCCCAGATCTAAGACTGTCTCTTATACACATCTGACGCTGCCGACGATAT
>OJDL01000175.1_pt1 | contig 29725 bp, 26 predicted proteins | sample 1592681 | NCBI WGS metagenome assembly OJDL01 (sample SAMN05416885, study PRJEB24817) | seawater metagenome | isolation source: Sea water | place: Canada:Atlantic | collected 2013-11 | reverse complement strand
CCGCCATATACTTTAATTAAACCTCTGTTTTTACAGGGGTTTTTTTATATCTAAACGTAAATTGCTATCGGGGTCACCATTTGGGTTACCATTTGGGTCACCACTTGGCTGATGTCATACCGCCATATCATCATAACATTGAGGGGGTGGGCTATTACTTTGCTGGTATAAGATCATTCCATAAGTGTGGTGACAGCATTGCAGATCAGGTCGCGTTTTCTGGAATAAGAGGAGCTGGCTCAGTCAAGCTATACGAGCGATATTGCGACACGTTGATTCCAGCCGAAATCCACAATAAGCAACAAAGCGCACTGGTTAACCAAATAAATGAATGTTTACAGGCCCCAAACCAATAATGGACATGGCTCCCAAGCTTTTATCAGGACGCAGGTCAGCACATTAAAGCTTGGCTGCCTAAGCCTCCAAAGATGACCGAAAAGGATACGATAGAAAACGCTAAGTCAGAAACTCTCTAAGTTAAAATCTGAGCAATTCAGCCTTGTTTTTGGCACTGTTCAGTGTCTAAAAATTCTAGTGCTTTAATTTCTACCGGGTGTCTAAAAAATAAAACACTAATAACCCCAACAGGTGTGGCCTAGAGTGGATTTGGATAGGAGTTTTGCGACCGTATCTGCTAGTTGGAGGTAGGGGGGTCAAATCCCTAGAGTCTTATATTCTTTAGATCGTCGGGGGTAGTAATTCTTTTATATTGGCAAAACTTAGAGGGGGGGTATCCAAGCAGTTATAATACGGTAATGAATGGACGTATTATCGTTTCAGATTCTAGCTAAGGACAGCGTATGAAAAACCTCTTCCTAATCTTCATGTACTCAGTATTACTGGCAATCCAGTTCTATGGCATCGCGTTTATGGGGTTATTCCTCTGTGGACTGTTACCGTTCTTTGACATACCCATCCCATACCAGCAGGAATTGTTGAGCGAATATGGCTACTACATTGCATTTCTGGGCGCAGTGTTTGGAGGGCGTCTTGGTTGGCTACTTAGGTACTAGTTAAGTATGGTTTGTCTTTTCAAAGTAATAAAAGACGTCCATTTGAATCTTGAGGAATCACCTCGATCTAGCCCTGATTTGACTAGGTGGAGTATTTGGTTATGATTAACAAGCCGCTAGTGCTAACCTAATACTTCTTACTCATAGCAGAGTAGTCTTTTATTAACTTACTTCGGAAAAATATAATGAAAAAATTACTTATCTTAGTTTCTTTATTAATCACAACAATATCTTTCGCTGGTCATCATGAGGCTACCGAAAATCAGATTATTTTTACTATTAATGCGAATATTGTTGAGGGTAAAGCTGATTCTTTCAAAGCCCTTCTCAAGGAAATGGTTCCAGCGGTTAAAGCCTCTGAGCCTGATACGACTAGGTATCAATACTTCATGAGCCCAGATAACAAAAAACTCACCTTGATTGAAGTTTATCCCAACAATGAGGCTGCCCTTTTCCATATGGCTGCTTTCGCTGTCAGTCCGTTTGGTGAGGAATTCCTTGCTTCTATAAGTATTACCTCGTTTGTGATTGCAGGGAATGCAAGTCCTGAACTAATGAAATCTGTAGAACCATTTACGTCGGACAACAGACCCCCAGTTCAAGGCTTTATACGTTAGGAGGTGCCCTGATCTAGCCCTGATTTGACTGGATGGATTATTTAGTTATGATTAAACGCATTAACCATAACTATAACTATTAACCGGAGTGAATTATGAAAAAGACAATTTTGATAGTGAGCCTATTCCTAGCTGCCGTAAGTTCAAATGCATTGGGAGATGGTCATCTAACTGAAGAACAGGGTAAAGGTGCCTTTACTACACTAATGGTATCCGCTAAAGACACTGACAAGTATTTGAAATCTGTTAAATCAAATCCTGCTCTTTATGAAGCAATTGGGGCAGATGCTGGGGGATACTGCAGAACTGTGTCGGGCCAGGATTATCCAGGTCAACTAATGATGTGGACTGCATTCCCAAACGTTACTGCTGCTTTAGTGGGTGCAGGTAAATATGACCCATCTAATGCCCCTAGAGCAATGGCAAATATGCGAGAGTTTAAATATGGTGCAACTTGGGCGCCGCTTAAAGGGTTTCCTCGTCTAGACCCAGGGTACGAGCGAGCGATGAGAATCAAAGTCTCACCCGCCAATGTACCTGCTCTTGTTGCAGCGCTCACAAAGCTTGAAAAAGAAATACAGGATGCAGGTCACGACACCTTTCTCAATGGTCTCTTTATTGCGATCGGAGGTGGAACTCAAGAGGCAGGTACTTTGTATCTAAAGTCTATAACTGCTGATGAAAAAACTCATGGCGCAGTCATTGATGACTACTTTGCAGGAGCCTCATGGGGTAACGCATATCTGCAAGCCACATCGTTAATTGATGAGGTTGTTAATGACCAATTTGAAGTATGCGAACAGTTCTACACAGCGGAGTAGGATATTCAGAGGGGGCGAAACTTATCACTTCGCCCCTTTGGCTCTTTTGGTAAAACCTCGATCTACACGCGCGTAACAGTGTCCGATTACTAGCGTGTAAAGTTGCCGAAGTGGCGTCCGGGTTTTCCTTTTTATAAGCCTCAAGAACTTTTCACCTCGATCTAGCGCTGAGTTGACTGGATGGGGTGTTCAGCTATAAAACCTGTAAATGAACTTCTACAACAACCTTTACTGGGCGTTAAAAAATCTCATTATTAGTGGCCACGTCTGATCTAGATCATAGCTATGGCCCATTGTACTGCCCCGACAATCAAGAATTGGAGGGATAGTTCCCTCCCCCGCGCAGTCATTCCAACTCCGGCACTCCAGACTAGGCCCGACACCCAGCTCGATAATCTCCGGAGAAATAGAGGTATCACAAAGAAGCGTATTAGCCCATTTTTCCGTAATTGCGCTAGCCCCGGTGTAGAAGTAAGCCTCACCGTCCGATGTAGTGGTGAAAGATTTATCGTTCCAGTTACCCGGTGGAACAGTGGTGTCGAGCATGCCCGTTATTAGAATAACTGGAAGACCATTAACCTTTTGTGGCTCTGACAGGTAACCCCGATGAGGAAGACCAATTATTGGAGCAACGGCGCGAAAAATATCTGCGGTTAGCTTATTCTGCCCTAACTCCCAAACAAACATGCCACCATTGGAACCCCCGGCGGCAAAGATGCGTTCACTGTCGATGCACAGATTTTGCTGTGCTTGGGCTACGAGGCTCTTAACGAAGCTAACATCGTCGTCTAGGCAATGGGTCCAAGAGCAACTATTAGCAGCCACACCTTGACATGATGGATACGTATAGTCGGGCGTTGTATTGGCATTGCAAATTTTTTCGGAATCGTTTGACACCAACGCGTTAATTCCGTCTCCATCGAGGCCCGTTGTTGACCCGCTAAAGGACCATGAAGAATAAAAAGATCCTGGTTCTTGAGAGCCAAGGCCAAGGGGAGAGATCATTATATAGTTGTGTTCATTAAGTTGGTTTTGAACGGCCGCATTGTTAAGAAATTCGTTTTGGTCTCCACCCCAGCCATGAAAACCAATTATTAGAGGGGATGTGACGTTGTTTTTGTAGTTGCCGGGCACATGAACTCGGATTTGTCGCTCAACTCCATTATGGTCTATCGTCATAGTCCCGGAACTCCAGCCCGTTTGAGGGCATCCCCCGCTATCGGGAGTAGGGATTAGAGTCTCTAAATGAGCCTCAATCTCTTCTGCAGTAGTTCTAGCAGCATCACCTGCCACGACCCCATTAATAAGCGTATCGCCCTGTAAACCAAATAGATAACGTAATGTAAGCAGACCATCTGTAAGGGCATTTATTTGGCCATTACCGTCTATATCAGCGAGGTAACCAAGGGTTTCAATGCGAGATTCGATATCGACTGAGTCAGTATAAACAGCATCAGAACCTACAGTGCCAGTTACTAATGCACTGCCATCCAAACCAAACATACTTCGAAGGACCAATAGTCCATCGGTAAGAGCGTCAAATCGCCCGTTACCGTCTATGTCTAAATTTGACTCGGAGCTAACAGTAGGGGAAAGAAGTTGGTTAGACTCAGATTCCGTTTCCCCGAGCGTGGAAAACGCAACGAGTAGAGTCAATGCTCCAATACCGACGTTCTTTTTCATTGAACCAACTTTCACTAAAAATTAAATATCAAATCATTCAAAATCATAAATACACACTTTCCGTTATTTTAGTCAGGGGTCAATCACTATCATCCATGGTTTGCGGCTCTGTTATTCGCAACTTGTATCCGTAGTATTTGAAATCATTGGCATAAATACTATTGATCTTTTTTAGCATTTCATTATTCATTGAGCAGTCCGCATTTAGCTTCTTTGTGCTATTCATGCTCACGTTGGAATCAAATCCTGTCAGATATGAAAACTCACTCATATGGGATAGGTTTTCGATCTTAAAAACTGACAACTGCTTTTCATGGACATTTAGGTTTTTGAAAAACCGGTATTGAGGATGATTAAGTATCCAATGTTGCGGGTTTACATGTTCATCAAGGTGATAGCATTGAGCAAGCATATCTATAAACATCTCAAAAGAGGTGCCTAATAAAGCCTCTCTAATCTCTTCATTACTAGTCTTATTGTTCAAGCCTAACAGTGGGAAAAATATTTTTTGCGGCGTTTCCCATTTTAAGGATGAATCTAACGAATACTTTGCGGGATGTTGCTGAAATTTATCTTTGTAAAAGGACGCAACCCTCTCATAGGGATCACGCACGGTGAAATAAACTAAAGGATTAGTGTAGGCAATGCGCAAACATGCCTCGGCCCGCTTTAATTTAATAAAGTTTTCGGTTCTTTTGAACGAGCTGAACATCACCTTGAAGTTGGTGATGAGCAGTATCTTTTTATTCTTAACTTTAAAAAACGGCACCAAAATCCCAGAAGCAAAGATTTAGAGTACTTGAAATGAACCTAGAACGCTTTTAGTTATATAAAGAATTTGAAATTATTTCTGCCGGCAGATATAAATACCCTTACAGATTTGAGTCACTACCCGAAATTACTCAGAAACATATCGTCTCGAGATAAGCTAATTTAAAATCCCGTTGGGTACTTCATTATGAGTTAGCATAAGCATCTGTTGGTTAGGATTGCGCCAGCCACTTAACTCTGTTGGGAAAGCCTCACTATGAACCACTTTAATTTCTCTTGCCTCACCCTTACCCTCATGCTCGGTATGAGCGCCTGCACTGAATCAATCAACTCGGTTGCCGATAATCAAGTCGATACCGCTTCAACACCTAAATCAGAGGCCATAGAGGCTCAGCGTCTGTCGGACATTGTAAAAGTCCTTGCTTCGGACGAGTTCGAAGGCCGAGCGCCCGGCGGGCCAGGAGAGGTGAAAACCATTGCCTATTTGGTCGACCAGTTTGAGTCCCTGGGTCTTGAACCCGGCGGTACTAATGGCACCTGGACACACGCCGTGCCCTTGATTCACACCCAACTGGCGCGTGACGGCAATGTGAGCGTTTCGGTAGGTGATGTCAGCCAAATTTTGCAACAGGGGGTTGACGTTGCGGTGAGTACGGTACGCGCCGTTGAGGCTGTTGAAATTGATGCAGCGCCGCTAGTCTTTGTTGGTTTTGGTGCCAATGCACCTGAACGAGACTGGGATGATTACGGTGATATTGATTTAAACGGAAAGGTCGCTATATTTTTGGTCAATGATCCGGATTTTTCAGCGAAAGATGACGAGCCAGTAGCTGGCCGCTTTGGTAATAGACGTATGACTTATTATGGCCGCTGGACCTATAAGTATGAGGAAGCTGCGCGCCGCGGAGCGCTTGCTGCTTTGGTGATCCATGAAAACAAGGCCGCCGGTTACGGATGGAGCGTAGCGTCATCGTCCCCCGGAGATCAATTTGCACTGGCAGAGACTAGCGGTCCGTTACCACCTCTACTACAGGGCTGGCTTCATTATGATGCGGCCAATGCATTGTTTGCGGCAGCCGGTCTAGATCTTGTCGAGCAACGCCAGCTAGCACGAAGCGACGATTTCACCGCGTTTGAGTTGCCTCAAGCGTCCCTAAACGTAAGCTTCAATGTTGACCTCGAGAAAATACAGTCCCAAAACGTGCTGGCGCGCTTGCCTGGTAGTACGCAGGCCGATGAAACGTTAATGGTGTCGTCGCATTGGGATGCCTACGGTCAAGGGGAGCCAGACTTGCAGGGTCGCACGGTCCGTCCTGGCGCAAACGACGACGCTCTAGGCACCGCTGGTGTGATCGAACTAGCACGTGTGCTAAAGGCTGGACCACCCATGGCGCGCAGCGTTGTGTTCGCGGTCTGGACCGCAGAAGAGAGTGGTCTACTGGGCTCAGCCGCCTATGCCATGCAGCCTATTTACCCCCTGCATTCAACCGTGGCTAATTTTACTCTGGATATTCTGCAGACTGCTGGACCATCGCGAGATGTCATTTTAGTTGGTGAAGGCCAGAGTGACCTAGAAGCAGATCTGAGGCGGGCCGCAGCACTTCAGTCACGTGTGGTCACGCCTGAAAACCTACCCGAAAATGGTCTATTTTTCCGTGCCGACCATTTTTCTCTTGCGAGACAGGGTGTGCCGGTGTTGTTGCTAATGGGTATCGCTGGCGGAGCAGATTTGCTTGAAGGTGGTCGTGCCGCCGGTGATCAGTGGATTGCTGATTACACCGGTAATTGCTACCACCAGACCTGCGATGCCTGGAGTGCTGACTGGGATCTGCGTGGCGCGGTTGAAGACATTGAATTGTTTCATACAATTCTGCGAGATTTGGGTGATTCGACCCGATGGCCGCAGTTGAAGAGCAGCTCTGAATTTAGTGCTATTCGTGCCGAGAGCGAAATGCAGCGGGCCATGGCGCCACCTAACTAAGTGAGGCGCTCAAATGAACCTGCAAACGACATCAGCGGCTCAGATCCTTTTTTCGGCTGTCTTGCCAGCGTCAGCATCACCGACATAAAAGTAACCTTGACCTATTTCCGAAGTTGATTAGATTGCCTATTCAGTTATTATTGATCTAAAAAGGAGAACCACATGAAGATAGCAGAGCTAATGAGGCATGAGTCCATAGGCACCCTTTTCGGTTGGATGTGGATAATAGGCTGCTTTTCAGCTGTTTATTTCTTTGTTCAAGCTTATATGTATCAAGACGCTTCGTCGTGGATTCCTTTTTTGTTGGCATTAGCCATTGGTGTTTTGGGGAAAAAGCTGTTGAAAGATTTTGAAGCCGGTAAGGATGGGTAATTAAGTTTGCCGTTTGGGAGCACACTTCTTGATGCTGCGCGACTACGAACCGACCGCACTAAAGTTTACAAATTATACTCATAGTCGGTTTAGTATGGAAAAAGACGATTAACTTAGCTATCTTTGCTATAAACAGGAAATACCAGACTTAATAGCCATCAAAATTATTTCGAGGGAACCAATCCATGAGTACCCCTTCTCGTTACGACATTTTGTTTGAACCTGTCCAAATAGGACCTGTAACCGCGCCTAATCGCTTTTACCAAGTACCACATGCCAGTGGTATGACAGAAGCCAATCCGAGAGTCAGAGCTGCTTTTAGAGGCATGAAGGCTGAGGGTGGCTGGGGTGTCGTTTCAACGGGGGCTGTATCTACACACCCCTCCTCTGATGACAGCCCATTGCCCTTCGCACGATTATGGGATGATAACGACGTTCGCTCTCATGCGCTTAGCTGTGACGCCATTCATGAGCATGGTGCTCTCGCAGCAGTCGAGTTGTGGCACGGTGGCGCCGCTTGCATGAATCGCACCTCTAGAATTGCACCATATTCTCCATCTGGTATCTCTTGGGCACCCACTCATGTTGGCTTTATGGGACAGTTACGCCCCCGCATTATGGACCACAATGACATTCGTGATGTGATCAGTTGGCAGGTGGCTGCGGCTAAAAGAGCGCAACGCGCCGGTTTTGACATTGTCTACATCTACGCAGGTATGGGTTACCTAGGGTACGAGTTTTTACTGGAGGAATACAATCACCGAACGGACGCCTATGGAGGTTCGGTAAGTAACCGAGTGCGATTTGTTCGGGAATTAATTGAAGCTACCAAGGATGCGGTAGGCGACAAGTGCGGCGTGGCGTTGCGTATCAGCTTAGAAGAGCTCCGTGCAAAGCCAAACGATCATTATGCTTCAGAAGCGCACGAAGTGGTATCACTGCTTTCGGACTTGCCAGATCTCTGGGATGTAAAAATGGACTCCAGCCCAACAGATTGTGGTGCCTCTCGCTTTCGTCCTGAAGGTGCCCATGAGCCGATTATTGATTTTGTTAAAAAGGTAACCAATAAGCCTGTCGTAGGTGTTGGTCGTTTTACCTCTCCTGACACGATGGTGTCGCAGATAAAACGTGGCGTCCTTGACTTGATTGGTGGCGCTCGCCCGTCTATAGCCGACCCTTTTCTACCCAACAAGATCCGAGAGGGTCGTGAAGATGAGATACGTGAATGCATTGGCTGTAATATTTGCATAGCCAGTTGGCATGATGGAGTTCCCGTGCGCTGCACTCAGAACGCTACCGCTGGTGAAGAGTGGCGCAAAGGCTGGCATCCTGAGAAATTCGCACCCACTGGCAGTAATGACAAAATACTAATTGTTGGCGCGGGACCCGCTGGGCTCGAGGCTGGTTTAATAGCCGCTCGGCGCGGTTACGATGTGACTATTGCTGAGAAGTCCAATGAGATGGGTGGGCGCTTGTTATTTGAAACTAAACTGCCGGGTCTCAATACATGGGCCAGAGTGAACGAGTATAGGCTTTACGCGCTCAAACAGATGTCTAATGTCGAGCTATATTTGGATAGTGAATTGGACGCCGAGGATATCCTTAATTCGGAACATCAACGTGTCGCTATAGCCACTGGCGCCCATTGGACCAAAGCGCTCTACTCATCTCTAGAAATCCCTCTCGGCGAGCTCAATAAACCTAATGTTTACACGCCAGACGACTTGGCGAGAGGCGTCACGCCAGAGTCTCCTGTTTTAGTTTATGACTTTGATAACTACTATTTGGGTGGTGTAATTGCTGAATCTCTAGCTCAGCAGGGTCTTGAGGTTGCTTATGCAACCCCTGCAGGCCATGCTTCAGCGTGGACCATAATGACCAATGAACAACCCTATGTGCACCAAGCATTGGATAAGTGTAATGTTAAGGTACATACCCAAAAATTACTCAGTGATTTCGGCTCTGGGGAGGCGATACTTAGTAATATATTTACCAATAAGATTCAGCGAGTCGCTGCAAAATCGGTCGTGCTGGTGGGGCTAAGGCTTCCCAATGATGCCTTATACCAGTCACTTCAGGCGCGATCAGAGGAGCGTGCTAAGGCAGGCATTAAGTCGATCGAACGGATTGGCGATGCTCTGGCGCCCGGGGCCTTGGTTCATGCTGTGCATAGCGGTCACTCATTTTCGCGGGAACTAGATCGTCAAACCAACGAGTTATATCTTCGTGATATACCCATCGCGGAGTACCCACCCGGTCCTGTCATTTAAGCCTCGACATAGGGCCCAATGCGGTCCTTAACGTATTGGCGGATATCCAAACTCCAGTCTTCCATAGGCGAGAATACCCCTTGGGTATGGACTCGAGAGCTCATGCCGGTCTGGACCCGCTCACAGATTGACCAGTCTTGTCTATTTACCAGATGCCAGAAGTCTACGGCATCCGATGGGTCAAAATTATCGAGGTTAATTTCGTCTTGAGAAAACAAAAAATGACAGTCAATACGCGTTTTTGCGGGACCTTCGGCGTGCAGGATAAAAGCGGCGACATGATCGGAGGCTAAGCTCAAGAATAAATTGGGATAGATTAAATCGCCCTTGTGACGCTCCTTTTCAAACTCATCTAGATTAGGAAAGGGTTTACGATTTGTCGTCCCTGTCATGGTGAAACTCGTAGCACCCTTTCGATGAGGAACACCATTATCCCAGTCAAGATCGGCACCACCGTTTTCTTTAAAGGCCGGAACTAACTGACACAATTCCGGGTGCACAGGACCACAGTGATAACACTCATTGTAGTTCTCGCAGAGTACCTTCCAGTTAGCGTCTACGTTATAGCTCAATGTTTTTGCGACCACAAGTTCGGCTAATGGATATCGTTTAAACCGCTCAACGCTCTCACCGAGGTGCTCTGAAAATGGCTTAGCCAACTCTGGACTAAGGTGCAGGAAGATAAAACCCGCCCAAGATTCACAGGCTACTGGGTGCAATCGGATTTCGTCCAGATCCAATCCCATCTCAGGCGCCAGATGCGGAGCACGTATGAGCTGACCATTTAGGTCATAACTCCACGCATGGTAGGGGCACATAATTGCTTTGCCACCCACTACGCCCCCTTTTAAGGGTACACGGTCATCGGAATTCTTTTGGTCTGCAGAGGGGCACAGTTGGGCTCCTCGATGACGACAGACGTTATAGAAAGCTCGCAGTTCACTCTCGCTATTACGCAACATTAAAATACTCTCACCGTATAGGCCAAGTACCTTGTGGTCACCCGGCTCTGGTATCTCTTCTTCGCGACCAACGCATATCCACTCATTAAGAAAGATGTGCTCTTTCTCAAGAGCGAAAATATCATTGGACAGGTACCAATCGCTTGGGAGGGTCAATGTCATCGCCGAATTTTCCATTAACTCTAGGAACTCAGTCATTGGTTATTTCCTCTGCAATAGTTTCTACGACTGATTGAATGGGTGTCTTTCGCACTATTTGCTTCATTAAATGGGCACAAAAAGTACCAATCAAGCAAAGTATCGCAATCGCACCGTAATAGTACCTGTAACCCTCAGCCCCGGGATAAGCATCTAACAAGATACCACCAAGCAACGGCATGAAAACATCTGGGGTGAAGCCAATAGCCGAAATTACCCCCACAGCCGTGCCTGTTGCCGCTGACGATATCCCACCTTCGGAAAGGAGAGCGAAATATAAACCCCGGAGCGCAAAAACCCCGATGGAGATAATTACCACGTTTATCAACATAACCACCAAATACGCATCGCCCCCCGGTAAAACGGAGAACACACCAAAACAGAGCGTCATGGCTAATAGGCAATAAAAAACGGTATTGGCCACACCCAATTTATCGGCAGCAAAACCAGCGCAGACGGCAACAACGGGTTTAAGCCACATTTTTCCCACTGCTAGAGATGCGCCTATAACAACGCTGAGGCCAAAAATGTCGGTTGCATAAGGAGCAAAGTAATAGGCACCCCAATACGCACTGTACGAGGTGAGTACTATAATAGAAATGAGCCACACAGCCGGCATTCGTAGCACCGCTATTATTTCTTTGAGACCCAACTTTGTCTTGGTGCCCTCTCCAGTCTTATCCCCTACCGTGTCTTTTAAAAATAACCACACCAATACCGCAAGAGATGCATTACATAAAGAAAATAATATAATGACCTGAGATAAGGCGTCTGCTTGACTGCCTACCCAGGCGAAGAAAGCCAATAATAACGATGAGCTAACTAGTTCAAAAATACCTCTCCCGCTTTCCAATAACCCAAACGCCCGACCCTGTTCGTTTGTGCGCCCCCAGTTGCGAGTGGCCTTTATCATGGCACCCCAAAATACTAAAGACGTACAGAGGCCCCAAAACGCATGAATAACAATACTGATCGAGTAAGAAGGAAACGTAGAATAATAAACGCCGCCTAATGCAACGCCCAATAAACCGCTGCTCATTAGTTTACGTGAAGAAAACCGATCGGCTAACCAACCTCCGGGAAAATAGGCTAGTAAGGATGCGGTGCCAAAGACACTGCTCAACACACCCATCTGAGTATGATTGAACGAAAAGGCCTGCTGTATAGGAATATAATAAACTTCTCGAAGGAAAGGCAACATGAAAATAGTACCGCCAGACAGGCAGAGAATAGTCAAAGTCAGCCAACGTTGCATATGGATCCTCGAAAATAGGGTCTACTAGAGAAATAAAGCAATCGAGTTAAGCACTGACAATATACACGTAGGATCACAGGAGCGACAACTCGTCTCTCGGGGTCCCTTGACGGGCAGCCGAGCCTTAGGCTCCTAACCCTCTTTCAGAGCGCCCTTCAGCCTATTTTTATTTATTTCAAATAAATTCTAAATGATGGATGGAACCCCTAAATAGCTGTCGCTAGAAAAACGACTATATTATTATGCTTAGGAAACTAACGCCCGTGACTAAGGATATGGCTATATACCGTGAGACCAAATGACGGATGCATGGAGGTTGCCAACTTCAGGTCTTTGATGTGACTATGTATCACGTTTTAATAAAGGGACATATGATGACTGACTTAGATATAGATTTTGTAAGAAAGCAATTTCCAGCGTTTAGCGAGCCAACTCTAAAAGATTTTGCACACTTTGAAAACGCGGGTGGTTCATATGCCTGCCGTCAAATGATCGACGCTTTACATCACTACTATACGGCGACTAAAGTTCAACCTTTTTACGGGTTCGAACCCTCCGTGGGTGCTGGGGTAAAAATGACCCATGCCCGCGAACGCATGGCTTCATGGCTTAATGTGGGAGCCGATGAGGTCCACTTTGGTGCATCAACGTCTCAGAATAGTTATGTGGTGTCACAAGCACTCAGAGAGCACCTAGAAGTCGGCGATGAAATCATTGTTACCGACCAGGATCATGAGGCGAACATTGGGGTTTGGAGACGATTAGAAGCCGCGGGTATTGTTATACGGGAGTGGCAAGTTAATCCTGAAACCGCTGAGTTAGAGGACGAAGGATTAGACGCCCTACTAAACGAAAAGACTCGCGTCGTGGCCTTTACCCATTGTTCAAATATTGTGGGGAGTATCAACCCAGTACGTAAGTGGGCAGATAAAATTCATGCTGTGGGCGCTCTGGCTTTTGTTGACGGCGTTTCCTATGCCGGGCACGGTCTTCCCGATGTGGACGCACTTGGCGCTGATATTTACTTTTTCTCCCTCTATAAAGTCTACGGGCCACATCTTGGCGTTATGGTTATGCGTGAGGCGCTCAATAAAGCTCTACCTAGCCAAGGCCATTTTTTCAATGTTGGATCTGCTACTAGTCGATTCACACCCGCCGGGCCAGATCATGCACAGATTGCCTCTGTTAATGGTGTGATTGATTATTTTGAAGCAATAGATACTCATCATTTTGGTGATAGCGACGAATCATCATCGAAAACGGACCGTGTTGGCGCTTTGCTTCATAGAGCAGAGATTGGAAATTTGGAGCCATTGTTAGACTTTCTCAAGCACCAAAAAAGTGTCCATATCATAGGGAAAACCGTCGCAAAAGACCGCGCACCTACGGTCTCATTTACGGTAGACGGTGCCGACCCTGCGGATATCGCGGCGGAGCTAGCAGAGCAGCGTATTGGTATAGCTAATGGAAACTGCTATGCCTATAGGTTAATGGATGCTCTGGGCATACCTCCCGATCAGGGCGTTGTGCGTCTTTCCTTTGTGCATTATACGAGTAAAGAGGAAGTTAACCGCTTAATCGAGGCTTTGAAAACGATTATCTAAGCTAATCATGCTGTTATGGCATTTAATAATCTCGCAAAATAACCTGTGGTTTTAGGATTATGCGAATGAGAGGATAAAAATGAACAGGAGACAGTTTTTGTATGGGGCAACGGCGGTGGCTGCAGTGCCCCTGTTGGGAGGCTGCGGTGAAGATGGGCCGGTTGTAAGGATTGACGATAGTTACCCTGTGGGACGCTTCGGTGCCGTATCGACAGCTGAGGAGGTGACCCGGGGATTGGACTTAACAGGAAAGACAGCCATGGTCACTGGCTGTAATTCAGGCTTAGGCCTCGAGACCATGCGCGTGTTAGCGTTGCGGGGCGCACATGTTATCGGTACCGGAAGAACCCTTGAGAAAGCGACTAAGGCGTGTTCCGGCGTGCCGGGCAGCACTACCCCCGTGGTCTTGGAGTTGTCCAGCTTGCAATCCGTTGTAGATTGCGCGGAGACAGTTGCCGAGCTCGGTCTTCCCATCGATATCCTAGTGTGTAATGCGGGCATTAATACCTTTGGCGAATTGGAATTGATTAACGGCATCGAAAAGATATTTGCGGTGAATTATCTAGGCCACTTCGTGTTGGTAAACAGGTTAATGCCCTTACTGAAGCGTGCTCAGGCGGCTCGCATTGTGAATGTGGGCAGTCGCTCAGGCTATGTTCAGGCACCTGCAGTGGGTATAGACTTTGATAATCTTCGAGGTGAAGGTGTATTCGATTCCCAAGAAGCTTACGGCCGATCCAAGTTGGCCAATGCATTATTTTCACTTGAACTGGCCGCGCGGCTGGAGGGCTCAAACGTGACTTCCAATGTTATTCACCCGGGTTTGGTCAAAACCAATATCGCTCGCACTGCCCCTTTAGTTATACGCAAGGGGTTTGACTTGTTTGGCGGGCTTATAGCAAAGACACCTCAGGAGGGTGCAGCCACTCAAGTATATGTGGCTACTAATCCGGCTCTAGAGGGAGTTAGCGGCGCCTATTTTGAGGACTGCAATGCGGTTACCGTCAGTGGGGATAACCACATTTTCGATAAGCCAATGGCAGAGCGTCTTTGGGCCACCGGCGAAGAGATGGCTCAGGGTTATCTGGTATAGACGCTCCGGCCAAAAATAAGAGATGGAAAACCTGCTGACTATAACAACCAAGCCAAAAAATAGCCTTGTTGGATCAAAATTGTTGTTCAATCAAAATGATTTTTCCTGAAAATTGAGCATATTTACACTTTGGTATTATTGTTATAGTAAGTGCCTAGTTTGTTCTGATATTGTTGTAATGGCCAATTCCCGCAAGATAGCTTGCTGCTAACGTCGCTACTTGCTCGATTAATAGTGGAGTAACTTCAATAGCCGTTGTTGTGTTTTTGCGAGTGTGAACCCAGCCCAAGTAGGTCAAACCGCGCAGGAATAAAAACAAGGTCAATTTACTCAACTGCTCGTCGGACAGGTCACGATACTCGCGGTAGCCTTCAATCATGGCATTGAGCAAATCGTCAAAGTAGTCTTCACCCAAACTAAAGAACATAGCGGTGGCAAATTCAAACATATGCCAACCAAAACCACCGTCATCAAAATCAATAACGCGAACAGTGCCATCTGGGTCTAATAAAAAGTTTTCTGGCAGAGTATCGGCGTGAATCAAACCGTAACGATCTGCGCCTTTACCCAATTCGGCTAGATCGGCGTGAGCTTTGACGGCAGCTTTAGCGAGAACCTCTCGCTGCTCTTCTGTTAGCGCCGCCAGTTCCCAATAAGGCCCCCAAAGAGGCTCATCACCTAAGAAGGAAGCCTCATCCCAGGAGTGACGCTCGAAGCTAGCGGGCAGCGTCCACTGACCTGCAAAGTTGTGCATCTTTGCGACCAACTCGCCCACTTGACGATAACTTTTAACCGCCTCGGTAAGATCTTTAACACCCTCTTCAATGGTGCCAATAGGTGCGCCGTCGACCCACGCAAGAAGATCCACTTGGCGAGGTTCGGGTACGCCATCGACACTGACTACTTGCATCAAACTGCCGTCAGTGGCGGGAATAATAATAGGCGTACCTACCGCATAACTTGAATCATTGAGTGCCGTCATCCACTCCAATTCAGACTTGAGGGCAGCGTCAGTATGATAATTTTCACGGTGTACACGCAGTGCGTAGCGTTTGTCACCATCAATGATTTCAAACACCGCATTTTCGCGATGTTTAATCAGCTCAATTTTGGCATCATTACTTACGCTGTAATAGTCCAGTGCGGCACGCGCTAGAACTTCTAAGCGCTGGACTTGTTGCTCAGGTGCAAGTTGGTGAAAATCGATCATCTGCTACTTCCTTCAATCTATATTTCTTTGTCTGTTCAATTGGAAATTACTGTGAAATTTCAGTCAATAATTTATCGAGTTTTTCTACCAGTAAGTCTGCATTGTCATTCGAGAACACCAACGGCGGACGCACTTTAATGACATTGCCAAAACGACCGGTAGCACCGATCAATACGCCTTCTCTTTTCATAAGTTCGGCAAGGGCCAATGCCTCATTCGTTGCGGGTTCTAATGTCTCATGATCCTTAACCAATTCGATGCCGATAAACATACCCAAGCCGCGCACGTTACCGATGAGTGTGTGTTTAGCCTGTAACTGCTCCAGCTTCTGTTTTAGGTACACTGAGACGTGCGCGCAGTTTTCGGTTAACTTGTCTTCTTGCATAATGGACAACACTGTATCGCCCACCAATGTGGAAACCGGATTACCGCTAAAGGTATTAAAGTAGAAAGCGCGCTTGGCAAATTCATCGGCAATCGCCCGGGTCGTCACTAAGCCTGCAACCGGGTGACCAGCCGCCATGGGTTTGCCGAGGGTGACGATATCGGGAACCACATCGAAGTGCTCAAAGCCCCACATTTTACCGGTACGGCAGAAACCCGCCTGCACCTCATCGGCAATACACAGACCGCCTGCGGCACGGATCTTTTTATAGACTTGTTTAAAATAATTCTTAGGCGCTTCCAGTGACCCCTGAGTATCGAATACCGCGTCACACATAAAAGCGGCGACACCCTGGCCTTTGTCTTCTAATTTTTTAATCGCATTATCAACAAGCCCTGCATACTTATCGCCCAGCTCTTCATTACTGAGCCCCTGAACGGCGCGGAACGGACCGCGATAGGTATTAGGGGGCTCTATCGCCTCCAGAAAATCGGGACGACTGTCGGCTGAGCCCATACAGGTGGACATCTGAGCAATCAAGGTGGTGTTTCCGTGATAGGCGTTTTCCAACACGACCGCCCCATTATTGCCTGAAACCATTCGCGCCAACTGCATGGCCAAATCATTGGCCTCAGAACCGGTACAGGTCAACATAACGACCTCTAAATCACCGGGGAAGGTAGACGCCAAATGCTCAGTGTAATTAATAACGTTTTCATGCAAGTAACGAGTGTGAGTGTTGAGCGTCGACGCTTGCTTACTGAGCGCCGCCACAACGCGAGGATGACAATGTCCCACTGAGGCTACATTGTTGTAACAGTCTAGATAGCGCTTATCCGCTTTATCATAGAGCCAAACCCCTTCGCCCCTAACAATATGGGCGGGTTCCTTATAGAACAGGATAGACCCTCCCAAATGCGCCTGACGACGATTAACAAGATCTAAGGTCTTACCACTCCCTAATGTCTCGGCATGATTCTGCCCCGCTAGGGATGCGGCTAAAGGCTTATCTGACATACATCAACACTCTCTTTTTAAATAGATCATCAAGATACTGATTCTAAAGCAATATTCTAGGGTAGCAATGCTTCGTAGTCTTCAACGGTTAGGAAGCGAGGAAGCGAGGAAGCGATTCTAGCATTTCGTGGTAATACCTATAAACATCTAATCCATGGCGCATTATCTCACGAGAAGACTGGATACCAGTGCCCGCACTTTAGGGAAATGAATCACCAATGGCGCACCGTTGGACCATTTCAGGATCCGTAGTGGAGCAGTGAGTAGAGTTTTGGGCTGCGACTGAACTCGGGGCTTGGATCTCACATTGATCGGAATCAAGGCATTTGGTTAACGCGTGCTTTGTCGGCTCGGTAGGACCATATTGGTTCTGTTTAGGTAATGAAAGCTAACTTTATGTCGTTTTTAGGGTGCCCAAAGGCTTGCGTAATTGGTTATCCTTCGCTACCTTAATGGCCAACAAAAACCTGCCTCTTTTAAAGGAAATAAAATGTCTGCTCTCATCCTCGATGGTAAAGCCCTCTCAGCCAAATCAGAAGCTGATCTCGCCGCTCGTGTTGCGGTTATTAAAGAGAAAAATAATGGCCAAGCACCGATTCTTGCTACGATCTTAGTGGGTGCAGACCCAGCATCGGCTACTTATGTCAAGATGAAGCAGAATGCGTGCAAACGTGTTGGCATGGAATCAATTGCCGTGGAAATGCCCTCTAGCACCTCCACGAGAGAGCTATTAGGCAAGATCGATGAGTTAAACGCCAATCCGAACTGCCACGGAATTTTGTTACAGCATCCGGTACCTTCTCAGATTGATGAGCGGGCCTGTTTTGATCAGATTGATATCGCCAAAGATGTCGATGGTGTCACCTGTCATGGTTTCGGCCGTATGGCCATGGATGAAGATGCCTATGGATCTGCGACACCTCAAGGTATTATGCGGACCCTAGAGGCATACCATATTGACCTGGCCGGCAAGCATGCTGTCGTCGTTGGCCGAAGCCCTATTCTTGGAAAACCAATGGCGCTGATGCTCCTAAATGCTAATGCAACTGTCACAATATGCCACTCCAAGACGCAGAACCTCCCTGACATCATTAAGCAAGCCGACATCGTTGTTGGCGCTGTAGGTCGACCTGAATTCATTCAAGCAGCTTGGATCAAAGACGGCGCAGTCGTGGTTGATGCAGGTTACCATCCAGGTGGCGTGGGTGACATTGAATTGGCTCCACTGGTCGATCGTGCCGCTGCATACACGCCAGTTCCCGGTGGCGTTGGGCCGATGACCATTAATACGCTAATACAGCAGTCTGTTATAGCAGCAGAGAAAGCCCTACTAGAGGGCTAGCTCTTGCTACTGATTTTGTCGATCATGGCTGAAATCGCATTTTGAGCATAGGGCTGATTTATAGACCACACCTGCTGTGCCGTTTCTAGGTTAACAATTTCATTGTGCTCGTTAGTACCACCAGCCTGCCGGAGTGTTTGCTTGGTTCGCAGCAGTAGTTCTTTTGGCAGGTCACGAATGTTAGCCGTGAAGTCAAAGGCGGCCTCGACTAATTGGTCTTGCTTGACACACTTCCATGCAAGCCCTTTCTCAACGGCTTCTTGTCCTGTAATCGACTGAGAAAACAACAACATTCCTGCAGCTGTGTTCCAGTTAACCAATTGACGTAACATCCAGCTATTGCCGCCACCAGGGTGCAATCCTAGGCCGAAGAACCGAGGCTCAAACCGAGATTTTTCGGTCACTATCCGCACATCACAACCCACCGCCATATTGAAACCTGCCCCAACCGCAGGGCCATTAACGGCAGCAATGGTCGGCAGCTCACATTGCGCGATACTCAAAAAGCCACTATAGATATTTTCGAGCATTAGCTGGTCAGCCGTTATATCGGTAAGCTGGCCACCGGCACAAAAGGCTGGACCATTGCCTGTCACTATTAGTGCTTTAACATCCGGATGCTGCTCGGCCTGAGCGACATAGTCGACGATCATTTCGCAGACTTCAAAGGTCAGCATATTGCGCTTCTCTGGATTATTTAGAGTTAATAACGCTATGTTGTCTCGAATTTCAAAAAGCACCAGAGGCATGTGTGAATCCTTGTTGTTAGAGTAATCTAAGGATACCATTTACCTAGACCTAATTTGAACCATGAGATCGTTATCAATGTCGATAAAAACAACCCCTGCGACCCCTCTTAATGCCGAAGAACTTGTTGCCCACCGAGGCTTTCGAGGGAAATACCCCGAAAATACGGCTCTATCGATTACTCAAGCAATAAAGTCTGGCGCTCTCTTTGTGGAATTGGATGTGCAGTTTAGCCTAGATAAGTTACCCATTATTTACCATGACACGAATTTAGCCAGAGTTAGTGGGGCTGATAAGGACGTATTTAAGTGCACCAGGGATGAACTACTCAGTTACCCAGCATATGAGCCAGACCGGCTGGGGGACAGCTTCATACAGGAGAAAATATCGCCGTTAGAACACTTAGTGGCTATTTTAGAGCGCAACCCTGAGGTTAAAGCGTTTGTTGAGCTCAAGGACGAATCTATCGATCACTGTGGGCGAGAGGGAATCCTAGCATCGGTACAAGACATATTGCACCCAGTTGCTGATCGCGCAGTGATTATGAGTTTTGATTATTCGCTGGCTTTGGGTGCTAGAGAAAACGGCTGGCCGCTCGTGGGCCTGGTTCTAAAATGTTGGGATGACCTTTACTCTGACGAGGTTAAAGCCGTCGAACCAGACTTTATCTACACCGATCACCATATAATTCCGTTGGATTGTGAGCTGGCCAGCATAGAGATCTTGGCCGATGCCACCTTAGTTGCCTATGAAGTTGGTAGTCGAGAGTTAGGGCATGTCTTATTGGAGAGAGGTGTCGACATGCTCGAAACCTTTGAAATTGAAGATTTACTGGCGATAGATTGAGCTATTGCCTATCCACGCCGCCATTTTGTCCCTTCTCGACTGTCTTCCAGCACCACACCACGGGATAATAAATCTTGGCGAATTTGGTCAGCCCCACTAAAGTTCTTATCGGCCTTAGCCTGTTTTCGTCGGGCGATCATATCGTCAATCTCAGCACTAGATATATCATTAGAACCTCTAGCTTGAGTAAACCACTGTTCGGCGTCCTGCTGTAGTAGCCCCATCATAGAACCAAGTCCCGCAAGTTCCGCGCGTAAATCTTGCTGGTGGGCACCATTAGCGGCTCGCATTTGTTTGGCCAGACGATGTAGTTCGCTGATGGCAAGAGGCGTATTGAGGTCATCTAGCAGTGCTTTATACCCCTTACTGCCGGCAACGATTGTCGAGTCTGAATCGTCAATCCCACGCAGGTAACCGTACAAGGCATCAAGTGAACGCCAAGCGCTATCTAGAAGATCCTTGCTAAAGCTCTGCTCTGAACGATAGTGTGCTGATAATATGACATAACGTAAAACTTCACCAGGGTACTGGTCTAGCAGGTCATTAACCATGCGAAAGTTACCCAACGATTTGGACATCTTTTCGCCTTCGATATTAATGAAACCGTTATGCATCCAAACATTGGCCATCGGCTTACCGTCATGGGCACAGCAGCTTTGCGCTATTTCGTTTTCATGATGAGGGAAAATAAGATCTTGGCCTCCGGCGTGGATATCAATAGTATCGCCAAGGTGCTTTTCGGTCATCGCAGAGCACTCTAGGTGCCAGCCTGGGCGGCCTCTACCCCAAGGGCTGTCCCAGCCAGGCTCATGATCAGTCGACGGCTTCCAAAGGACAAAGTCGCCAGCATAACGTTTGTAGTCTGCTACCTCGACCCTCGCTCCAGCCAGCATGTCGTCCAACGACCGACCGGATAGTTGACCATAAGTATCCATAGACTGGACCGCGAACAACACATGTCCATCAGACTCGTAGGCATGCCCTTTTTCAATCAAAACACGGGTCATACTAATCATCTCCGGAATATGCTCTGTCGCATATGGGGTGATGGTAGGCTCAAGATTATTAAGTGCCGCCATATCTTCAAAATAGGCTTTTGAATATCGTGCAGAGAGAACCGAAATATCTTGATTAAGATCCGCCGCCGCCGCCATTATTTTATCGTCAATGTCAGTTATGTTGCGAGCATAGACTACCGAAGGGTACTCGTTCTGTAACACTCGAAACAGTGTGTCAAAAACAACAGCAGGCCGAGCATTACCAATATGCACGCGGTTATAGACCGTTGGGCCGCAGACGTACATTGTAATTCGATTCGGGTCCTTAGGTTCAAACCGCGCTTTTTCTCGACTTAGAGTGTTGTACAGCACTAATGAGCTGTTTTTTTCATCAGTCATTTTATGCTTTCCAATTATCGCGTAATCCAATGGTGCAATTAAACACCAACTTATCTAAATCACCGCTATCACGAGTGAAATACCCCTCTCTCTCAAACTGATAATGCTCTCCAACGTTCGCTTCAGCAAGGCTCGCTTCCACTTTACAGCCACTCATTTTGACCAAAGAATCTGGGTTAAGGTAGTCTAGGAAATTTTTATCACCTTCATCTGGCGCTGCCTCGACAAATAAACGATCGTAAACATTGACATGACAGTCTACGGACGTTTCGCCTGAAACCCAGTGCACAACTCCTCGAGCGCGTATGCCCTCCGGCGCATCTTGCCCAACTGTGTCGGGCACAAGGCTTGCTATTACTTCGATAATTTCGCCAGCCTCATCTTTAATGACCTCGTCCGCGCGAATAATATAGGCACTGCGTAAGCGCACATAATCGCCGATCACGAGTCGCTTGAACTTCTTTCTGGAGAGACTTGTATCTTCGCTAAAGTCAGATCGATCAATATAGATCTGACGGCTAAAATCCAGTCTACGTTGCCCAAGATCTTCTCTATTTGGGTGACAAGGAACGTTGAATTGCTCCTGGCCTTCATAGTTGCTGATTGTAATCAGCAAAGGTCTCAGCACACACATCGCGCGAGCGGCATTACTATTTAGGTCGTCACGAATGAAATGCTCAAACTGGGCCATGTCGACGGTACCGTCAGTTTTGGCCACCGCCAAGCTGTCACAAAAGTTTCGTATCGCAGTTGCACTAACGCCTCGTCGACGCAAGCCAGAGATAGTTGGCATACGCGGATCATCCCAACCTTCCACGTAGTTCTGGTCTACTAACTGTTTGAGCTTGCGCTTACTGGTAACGGTGTAGTTGAGATTGAGCCGCCCAAACTCATATTGTCTAGGTACCGACGGTAAAGGTAAGTTAGCCGTAAACCAGTCATAAAGCGGACGGTTAGCTGCAAATTCTAAGGTGCAAACTGAGTGGGTAACACCTTCTATGGCGTCTTCCTGCCCGTGGGCAAAATCATAGGATGGATAAATATTCCATTTAACGCCTGTGCGTTGATGAGCCATTTTCTTTATGCGATACAACACTGGGTCACGCATATTAATATTTGGCGATGCCATATCGATCTTAGCGCGAAGTGTCATTGCGCCCTCGCTAACTAAGCCTAAGCGCATCTCTTCGACTAGACTTAGACTTTCAGCTGCAGCTCTCTCCCGAAACGGACTGTCTTTACCCGCCTCGGTTAATGTACCCCGATACTCACGCATCTGTTCGGCATTAAGTTCGCAGACGTAGGCTTTGCCTTCTGTAATTAAGTATTTTGCCCAGCTGTAGAGCTGCTCAAAGTAGTTAGAGGCATAGCAAGGCCCACTGCCTAGGTCGAACCCAAGCCACTCAACATCTTTAATAATGGCCTGTACAAATTCGTCATCTTCCTTTTCTGGGTTGGTATCGTCAAACCGAAGATTACAGACGCCGCCATATTGCTCAGCAAGGCCAAAGTTCACACACATTGACTTAGCATGGCCAATATGGAGATAACCATTTGGTTCGGGAGGAAAGCGAGTAATGACCTTTTCTACCCTACCGGCGGCAAGATCAGCATTAATAACATGCTGTATAAAATTAATTGGTTTTTCATCGTCAGTCATAGTGTTTGCAAAGATCGGCCTAGGAAGCGTGCAAGTATAGCGGCAGCGTGCTTTTGGATAAACAAAAAGCCAAAAATTGGAGGTTTTTTATTACTACAAGTGACAACTTTTGACAATATCAGTAAAGATTAGTTTAAATCAGGCTCGTTACCCCCTAAAATATGCCTATACATACTTTTATTATTGCTAAGGAATACTAATGATTACATTTCGCACCACGATGGGTGACTTTTCTATTGAGCTTGATTTTGACAAAGCACCTGTAACCGCTGCTAACTTTTTACAGTATGCACGCGACGATTTCTTCACTGGCACGGTTTTTCACAGAGTGATCAACGGCTTTATGGTTCAGGGTGGCGGTATGGATTCTGACATGAATCAAAAAGCTGGCCGAGCATCGATTGAAAACGAAGCTGACAACGGACTGACCAACGAGATTGGTACACTTGCTATGGCAAGAACAGGCGACCCGCACTCGGCATCCTCACAGTTCTTTATCAACGTTGCTAATAATGGGTTTTTGAACCACTCAGGCAAAAACAGCCAGGGTTGGGGCTACGCCGTTTTTGGCAAGGTCGTTGATGGCATGGACGTGGTTGATAACATGAAGGCGGTAAAAACAGGTAATTCTGGCGGACACCAAGATGTACCCGTCGATATTATAGAAATCACTGAAACAGTGATTGGCGAAGAGTATGCCGAAAAATAGAGTGGGAATTTAATGTCTGTTCTGATGATTTCAGACCTGCACCTGTCCCCTGAACGCCCGGTCATTGTCCGGGCGTTTTTGGAATTCGTCAAAGAGAGTGCCGTTCATGCCGATGCGCTATATATTCTGGGCGATCTCTTTGAGGCGTGGGTCGGCGACGACGACCCGAGTGAACTTGCCCATCAAGTAAAACAAGCCTTATTAGACCTAGGCGCTAATAAAGTGCCGGTCTATATACAGCGTGGCAACCGCGATTTCACTCTCGGCCCCCGATTCATGCGAGAGAGCGGTGCATCATTACTAGCTGATGAAGAAATTGTTGAGTATTACGGGCATAGAGCGCTCGTCATGCACGGGGATTCTCTCTGTACTGATGATGTTGACTACCAGCGCTTTCGTCGAAAGTCTCGAAACCCTATTTATCTATGGTGTTTAGTTCATCTGCCATTAAAGTTACGGCAGTATATCGCCTCTAATTGGCGCCGCAAGAGTGCAGCGGCCAATAGTAATAAGGCGAGCGCAATCATGGACGTTAACTCTGGGGCCGTAGACAGCGTAATGGATAAGCACGGCGTTGATGTTCTGATACATGGTCATACTCATCGGCCGCACAGGCATCAGTTAATTAAGGGTGAGCGTATTGTTCTGGGCGACTGGGAGGCTAATGGATGGGTTCTCCGCATAGACAGCAGTGGTTTTGAGCTGGAATCCTTTCCTATCGTTTAAATCTAACAAAATACGTCAATTGTATTGAATCTAGCTAGCTATATGCTGCCGTATGAGTATTATTACGACCTTATATGTATCAACTTTAATGGATAGGTAATTATGGAAACTGAAAAGTATCGCTCTAACACTATTTCTGGTGGCATTCAAAGTACGGCTCTTAGTCCCGAGGTTAGCAAAGTGCTCCGCAGTACCTACATGCTGCTGGGAACGACTATCGCCTTTAGCGCGCTTATGGCGGGCATATCCATGGCGATCAATGCACCTTATTTTGGACTGATAACGCTCATACCCTACTTCTTTTGCCTATGGATGACGGAGAAGAATAAAAACAGCTCTAAAGGTCTATTTTGGGTGTTTGCTCTAACGGGTTGGCTGGGCTTCACTCTGGGGCCTATTTTAAATATGTATCTAGCGGTGAAAGGCGCAGAACCCATCATGTTAGCACTTGGTTCAACGGCCTTAGTGTTTTTTGCGTCATCGGCCTATGTATTAACCACCCGCAAGAATTTGAGTTTCATGACCGGATTTTTAATGGTTGGTATGTTGGTAGCCTTTATTGCCGCAATTGCTAATATGTTTTTGCAAATCCCCTTGCTGTCTTTAACAATTAGCGCAGTATTTGCCTTTCTATCCGCTGGCATCATCATGTGGCAGACTAGCGCTATTATTCATGGCGGTGAGCGCAACTACATCTCTGCCACCGTGACGCTGTTTGTAATGATTTACAATCTCTTCCTGAGCCTTCTTAGTATATTTGGTATTATGGGTGATGATTAACCAGCCAGTGTACGTTTTACGCAAAGCCCTGTTTAATAGCAGGGCTTTTTTAATGAGCGACTAAATATATGTCGGACGACAAGAATTATCTTGCTAAATTGCCTCAGTGGACAGCTGAGAAGGCTGTGTCACTTGGGCTAGAACAAGATGTCCAGATCGGCCATGACCACCTAAAGGTACTGTTGTTGGCAAGGGGTTTCTACAAGGATTATGGTTTTTCCCCCTCAATGAGACCCTTATGCAAGACCGTTGCTGCGAACTTAGGCGTCAATAAAGGGCGTAGTATCTACCTAAATCAATTATTTCCTGGCAGCCCCGCCAAGCTCGTAGCCCAGTTGGCTGGGCTACCTAGACCCAAGAACTGTCTGTAGGCGCCCTATTTATGAAACGTTTGAGTGAATACCCCTGTGCCGCTACACCAAAGGGTGCAGCTAAGCTAACCCACGAGCAGCAACGTAAGTTGGCGCCCCAGATACCTGATTGGAAAATCGAGCTTAACGTAGGTGTAGCGCAACTTTGCCGTGTTTATCAGGTAGATAACTTTGTTCAGGCAATGGCTTTTGCCAATCAAATTACCCTGATTGCGGAAGACGGTAATCACCACCCAGCCCTCTTAATAGAATGGGGTCGTATTAACGTGTCATGGTGGAGCCATAGCATTGGCGGACTGCACCTAAACGACTTCGTGATGGCCGCGAAAACTGATGAGATCTACAAATTATTATGACCGACACATCGATGCCTTCGATTAAATATAGCGACAACAATTATCAACAGCAACTAGACGCAAAAGTTAGTGACTTTAGAGACGCGCTTGCGGTTTTGGTTGGCTGTTCGGTCGAGGTCTATCCTTCAGCTCCGTTGAATTTTCGTATGCGCGCTGAATTTCGTATTTGGCATGAAGATGGGACTGCTCATTATGCGATGAATAGTCCTGGTGAAAAGCGGCCATACACAATTGATGACTTTCCCATTGGCGGCACTCTGATTAACAGACTAATGCCGTTGTTATTGCATGCCATCAATGCTAGTCCAGTCCTAAGCAAGAGGTTATTTAGCGCTGAGTTTTTGACCACTACGAGTGATGAAGCTCTCATTACCCTGATCTACCATCGACCATTAGATGAAATCTGGGAGACCGAGGCTCGACGCCTACAGAAGACTCTCGGCATTGATGTTATTGGGCGTAGTCGTAAACAAAAGGTGGTTTTAACGCAGGACTATGTGACTGAAAAATTGAGGGTGCAAGGTAGGGATTATCTGTATCAGCAAGTCGAGTCTGGCTTCACTCAACCCAATGCTAATATTAATGTAAAAATGCTCACATGGGCCAGTGAGTGCTGTAGTGATATTGCCAAGGATACGGACCTACTTGAGCTTTACTGTGGTAATGGCAACTTTACTGCGGTCCTAGCTCAGCATTATCGGCAGGTGCTGGCCACAGAGGTTTCCAAAGTGTCCGTGGCGTCTGCGCAAACTAACTTTCAGCAAAACGCCGTCACCAACGTGACTGTGGTGCGACTTTCTAGCGAGGAGATAACCCAGGCTTTAAATGGGGGCCGCCTCTTTAGGCGTCTGAAAGAGGTTGATTTGGGGCGTTACGATTTTTCAACTATCTTCGTCGACCCTCCACGCGCTGGATTAGACGATGACACGCTCAAGCTAGTCTCGCAGTTTGAGAGTGTACTTTATATTTCTTGTAATCCAGTTACGCTAATGCAGAATCTGTCTGTGTTGGTACAAACTCACGAAATACGAAAAGTAGCGGTATTTGACCAATTCCCTTGGACCCATCACCTAGAGAGTGGCATCTTGTTAAAGCGGCGTCATTAAGTTAGTCGAAGCCTAGTTAATTGCTCAGCACTGGCTTGGACAAACTCAGTGTACTTGCTTTCTATTGCCGTTCTCTCTTGCGTCAATCGGCTCTTTTCTATCACATCTAGCGCTAGCCAATCGTCAAGTATAGGTACGTGGGAGGTGGCTTCAGCGAGCTGTTGAAACACTGAGAACAAGGTTGCTTCCTCTGGGCTAGCTGTAATCTTTTGACTCAGAAAGCCTATACGCATGGCCGCCTCAGTCTCGGTTAGATTCTTTTGCATAAGCGCTTTGGCAATGATTTGAACCGATTTTCTAGCATCCCTGTCATTGCGTTCAAGCTCCACTCCGAGCTCTTTGTCAGCTTTCTCTTGACGTAACTTTTGACCCTTTAGCTGCAAGCCTAAGTACAAGGCGTAGCCAATTAAGGCCATAGTAACAGTCCCGCCGATGATAAGTATGACTGCCGATGTCATTATGTCTCACTCTCATCGGCAAGACCGCTTGAGTCGGGTAACTGTGCATTTTGATTGGCGATAGACACCACATTGTCGGGAAGACTTTTTTTGGCCTTAGCGCCTAGAGTCTTCAGTTCTTCAGTACGACGAACAAGATTACCTTTACCACTAACCAACCGCTTGTGTGCGGTGTCCCAAGCCTCTTTGCCTTTATCAAGATGCCGGCCAACGTCATCAAGGGCGTCAACATAGCGAACAAATTGGTCGTAAAGAGCCCCGGCCTTGTTAGCAATTACCTGAGCATTCCGGTTCTGGTCTGCATAACGCCAAAGATTTTTAATGGTTCTTAACGTCACCATAAGAGTGCTCGGACTAACAAGGATAATACCTCGGTCATAAGCGTCACGCATAATTTCAGGGGCTCGATCTAAGGCCACCATAAACGCAGCCTCCACGGGAATAAAGATGAGTACAAAATCAAGACTATTAACGCCCTCTAAACTCTCGTAGTCCTTAACACTTAGCCCCTTAATATGAGCACCAAGCGAAGATAAATGTTGTTTCAAGCACTGCTGTTTGATCTCATCATCGTCAGCATGGAAATATCGCTCATAATCAACCAAGCTAACCTTGGCATCGATGATGATATCTCTGCCTTCAGGCAGGTGAATAATGACATCAGGATTTCGTCTTTTGCCATCTTCATCCTTTAAGGCAACCTGAGTGTCATACTCACGGCCCTTAGTAAGGCCAGAGTCTTCAAGAAGTTTCTCAAGGACAAACTCACCCCAGTTACCTTGAGCCTTGTTATCACCGCGAAGAGCATTGGCAAGGCTTACCGCATCAGCTGAAATTTGTAAGGTTTGTTTTTGCAATTCACTAATTTGGCCGACAAGTTTGTTGCGATCTGCATTTTCCTTGTCATATACGGTCTCAACCTGTTTACGGAAGTCCCCAATGTCTCTACGTAGCGGACTAAGAGAGACCTCAATCGCTTCTTTGCTTTGGGCGGAAAACTTGGCCTGTTTGTCCTCAAATATCCGGTTTGCTAAGTTTTCAAACTCTTGACTGAGACTTTGCTTGGCATCCTGCAAAAGCTTCAATTGCGCTTCATACTGAGATTGCTGATTTGAGAGTCTCTCTTCAAGAACCCTGTTCGTTGACATTAATTCTGCATTATCAATACCGTCATCTGCGGTCTCCTTCGAACGTGTAAAAAACACGCCCAAGACAAGTCCGGCGATGAGACCAATCAATGTAGCAAAAACTAAACTGAGACTAATAGAAAATTCCATAACTTTATTGTAACAGTCTACTGTCAATTGCATCATTGTTTTGCGACTATAGACTCCTATTTGTTTATAAAGTAACCGACCCGGCAACTATGTTAGCTCCTCTAATTAATATCAGTCTCTTTAGGCAATTTATTGAGTGTGATCGACTTATTCTCACGCCTAATCATCGGCTAGCGGCGAAGATCACGGATGCCTGGGCAATCGCTAATCGTGATGAGCGAAGAGTTTGGCAAGCACCACGCGTCTTCTCGATTGATCACTGGTTGCGTTTTTGTTGGGATGAGCTTCAGGACCAGAATCATCGTCTAGTATCTGGACTAAGCGTTGTCGGACCGCAGCAAAGCCGCTACTACTGGGAGCGAGCAATTAAAGTCAATCACCCGGAGCTTAGCGCCAAGTACGCTAAGCTTGCGGGCGATACGTACAGCAGCCTTCAACAATGGAACCTAAATGTTGCTGGTGTGCCAAGCGATTCTCCTGCTACAGATTACTTTAAACTATGGGCACAAAGCTTTGATGGATTACTTAGTCGAAATAATTTGGTTACCACCGCGCAAAGCTGGCGCAGCATAGCCTCTGGCTATGAATCTGGCGCTTTACCCATTGAAGATGAAATTGTTTTGTACGGCTTTCAATCAATTCCTCCTATACCTGTCTCTTATACACATCTCCGAGCCCACGAGACTCCTGAGCATCTC
>OJDL01000147.1_pt1 | contig 32623 bp, 30 predicted proteins | sample 1592681 | NCBI WGS metagenome assembly OJDL01 (sample SAMN05416885, study PRJEB24817) | seawater metagenome | isolation source: Sea water | place: Canada:Atlantic | collected 2013-11 | reverse complement strand
GATTTAGAGTGCTTGAGCCCGCAAAAAGAAGACGAGCAAGTGCTTGGCCTCTCCTACGAAGACATTGACGATTTTCTCGAGGGTAAAGCAGTCAGTGCTGAGGCAGAACAGCGGTTAATTGCAATCTACGCCAAAACGCAGCATAAGCGTTTGCCTATTGCCACGGTTTACGACTAACGTTTTATTCGATCTCTAGATAAGCATACATAACCTTTTTAGACCCACTCTCCGTCAGGTCTGAGTCCACAGCAACACTCGCCATGGCGGTGGCATTAGTTATGCCACAGTTTGAATTAGTCGGTGAACCTACTGTGGTCGAGGTGGTGTCATCGCCTCGATACTTAATGCCTCTTACTGCCGTTGCCGTTGCACCAGAGTTTGGGTCAGTTGTCGTAACGCGTATCTTAACGTGCGAGTAATAGTCACCGCCAACTAGGGGTCCTGCGCCTGTGGCTGTGTTAAATTGAGCTAGAGACACATTTGTTGCCGTAACTTCTGATGGCCAAGTCCCCGTAATACTGCAAGAATTGATATTTGAACCTGTGTAGTAGATGGTGGCTTCAGCGTCATCAAAACAACCCCCACAATGCTTTATAGTAATATCGCCATTGATCCATAATTCTTTTGGCGACCCGCTCATATGATGTAAGTGAGGGTGCTCTTCTTCGACATAGTCGCCCACTCGACAGCTTTTTTTACCAGAAAAACTTTCATGGTCTCTTGTAACATTATTTCCGATGCCTGCACTACCTGTCCAAGCACAAGCTAAAGACCCCGGCGTACCCGAACCAGCAACAATCGTTTTAGTAACGCATGCCTCCGCTGGGGTTCCCTGCCCCATGCTAAAGCCGAATGTCTCAAAATTAGCACCTGTTGGCATCGTCCGTGATGGATAGTTGTCTACTAAAAAATTTACCGCATTTTCAGCGACCATCTCAGCCTCAAGTTGCCGCTGTTGGTTTCCTGCAATCTGTAAGTCCACATTGGTCGACGAGATAGCGTTAAGGCCCAGTAGCGTTACAACCAGCAGAATAACTAACGTAAGGGGTAACAGCGCACCCTCCTGTCGTTGACTGGACTGCATTTGCACCCCTGGATTAGCATAAGTCATAGCTTCATTCTTGTTCATAAATGCCTCCTTGCACTTTTTACACTTACTCATTCATTACTATTGGTTGCCAACCGCAACTACAAAACTAAAGAGCCGCCGTTTTCTTTTATCATTAAAGGTTTCGTTTGTCTTATCAGCATATTGATATGTTTTAGCATCAGGTTGACTGACTGCCTCCCCACTGATTAACAAAGATACCGTAACCGTTTTCACATTTTGCCAACCAGAATAGTTGGTGTGTGCAGGGGTCGTAGTAAACGTATCTGCAATATTGTCAGCATCTGTATCTATGCCGTATTGCAGTTGAAAATCATCAACTCCTTCAATTAAGGGCTCGTCCACTATTGCACCATTGACCAGACGTCGGCGCTTGAAATTGTTGTCACTGTCAACGTAGTAAACGTCTTGATAAAACTCATGAATTGGCGCGGAAGTGATGCCATCCATTTCCGTCAAAGTAAAGTTGGCTGCTGCACCAGTTTCAAGAATGACGTCGTCAAAATTACTTTGAATATAGTGCTGAGCGGCCACTAATAAACTTGGGGCAACAGCGGTGCTGGCTCGGCGAATCATGAGTACATCGGAATCAACTAACAGACCTGTATCAGTACACAGACTGGTTTTATTATTTAAACCAAAAACGGGCGTGGTCAAATGCCTTTTAGTTGGTGTAACAGTGCACCAGTCTGTTTGAGGGCTGTCGGGACCAAGCACAACGTTGGCACTTGTAATGCGGCCATAAAAACCAGCATGTTTGATTTCTCGCTTTAATAAATCACCGAGATAACCACCCTTTGCGATAACGTCTCCGGTGGCTATTATGTCGCGACTATTACGTATCGCATTCAGCGAAATATCGAGTACAACCCATGATATGGCTACTCCAAGTGCCAGCGAGATCATTAGTTCGATCAGCGTAAATCCAGATTGTTTTTTCATCGTTCCGACAACTCGGGTAGTCTTATTATTGCGCACAGCGCTCAATTGTTACTGAGGAGGGTAAAGTACAGGTTGCGGTGGTGTAACCAGTGGTCCTAATAGTTCCCCCACCACTACTAAAGCCGCCCCCACAATTACCTATCATCACACCCCCCAAAACAGTCAATGTATTACCATTCAGATGAGGGTGTGTAGTCCAATTAACACTTTCTTTAAAGCAAGTATTACTATTGCGATTGTCATGACCACTTATGGTTCCACCATTTTCACATGAGTTAACGTTAACGCCGCAAGCACTGAGCGGAAACCAGTTACAACCCTCGGGTTCAATATGCTCGGTGCCATTCATAGCTAGAGACCCAGTGAACCCAGTCGTTGATGTCCTCCAATAATGGCCTCCACTATTGATATTTACAGATCCAAAAATTACAGCAGAGCCAGAGACCACTACATGTCCCCCCGACCGGACAGCAATCGACCCGTTATATTGCCCTGTTCCGCTAACATGTAGTACTTGATCTTGAGTAATAATTCGACTTGGTTGGCCAACCCAAGCTTGCGTAAGCTGCACATTGATCGTCGCAGCAGGCGGTTGTTCAGAGCAAGCCATAGAGGAACTAGGCAACTCCATGGGATAAACATCTAAAGACACCAAACGATGGTATCCCGAATTGCCATACTCCCCAAAACCACAGCTTCCTGAAGGTCCACCTGCAGCAGTTTTTTGAAAACCCTTCCAGGCAACTGATACCGTGTATTTTGCAGGAGTTCCGCTCGCTGGCACTGCCGCGGTGTAGTTAATGCAACCGTGACCATTTTTAATACTGCCAATTTTTTGGTTACCTGAGTTTATTGTCTCACGATTACCTCTAAGATCTTTATGCCACTCTTTAACACTATTATTTCCCGACTCACATGGATGATTCCAAGTGCCATGACCACTACCGACATCAAAAGATGCCGTTAAATTGCAATCTGCGCCTATTTCAGGGTTAGCTTTTATTTGCTCAGCCATGTTGCTTGCGATCATGGTCGCATAGGCTCGCTGGGTGGCCTCAAGATTAGCTATTTGAGCACGATTTTGTAGTTCGACAAATCCAAGTAAGGCAATGGCAGTAATCACTAAGGTCACCAGCACTTCAATTAATGTAAACCCGTGGACAGGGTTAATTTTTGCCGTATGCGGACGAGACCTATTTAGGCTGGACATGATGCTGATTCCGTGACTACTGCAAAACCTGCTTGATTGACAGAAACAATATATGCAGGAATATTACTGGTATTATTAGAATCTTTAAAACAGATAGTTTTCTCAATTCCAAAGCCCAATCGCCCCGTTCCCCCTAGAAGATCAAAACCGGCATTACCACCGGCCACTTGAATGCTACCAGACTCAAGTTGATGCTCTAGTACAGTTTTCATAGTGCTACCGTCGTTATAATAAACATGCCAGCCATCATCTACTATTCCCCATGGCTCAGCAGTCTCTCCGATTGGCCTTATGCTTGTGTTTACTCCTCTTTTCCTCGCTTCAGAACGCGCTAGCGCAACACTACTTTTAAAATCATTCGCGGCTGCTTTGACTCTTTGCTGGCCAACCATTTGATTGAAACTGGGCACTGTAATTGCCATCATGATAGCCGCTATGCCAACCACTACGAGTAACTCAATCAGAGTAAAGCCATCTAGGTAAGCGTATCTAGTATTAGAACTGCTATTTTTTTTCATTACCATGGCCCTACTTTCGAACCATCAGAATGGACCTCTAAAGTTTCATCGCCGTTCTGTATAGCCCCTGCACCGCCTCGATCTGGAATGGCCCTCACATAAAACGTCTGAGCGCCCGACGCAGGCAAACTTCTGGTTCGATAGAATTCGCAAACATTATCTGGCGGTGAGATAAGCCCACCAGATGCATCGCAGCCGCCCTCTTCACCGCTATTTGCGCCATAAAGTACAACCTCGCTTGCATAACCATTACCGTTATTGGCCAAGAAATATTGATGCTGAACACTGGCCGCCTCAAGTAAAAATTGCTGTGCAGCTGCTCGGTTACCTTTGACTATATATTGTTGATAGCTGGGATAAGCCATTGACGCAAGAATGCCAATAATAGCAACCACTATTAGCAGTTCGATTAGGGTAAACCCAATGTGGTGTCGACGAACATCCATGTCACAATTCCAAAACATTATTTATACCTAGGATATCCATAGTCTCTTCCTTTTCCCTGGTAGAGGCGACAAAAACGAACATTCTTTGTCATTAATTTTTCAAAAATGAGAGCTATGTCACAATTTCGGTCTGCTATGGCCGGTCAAGCGGTTGGCGTACACCTAATAACACCGCTTGCGGACTCATGATAGCCGTCGTTGTTAGTATCCACCGATAATCGAATACGACCGCTTCTGTAGATAATAACCTGACGCCCATGAGTCATATCTGGGACTGAACTGCATACCTGAAAATTACCCGACTCTTTGGATTCTCCGGTCATTTTAAAGCGCACATAGGCACGATTAGAGGCGGAGAGTTTTATGGTTACCCCTCTAATGTCTGAGGTTTTCTTTAGAGGCTCATCGCCACTCAGTTTATGATCATTATTGTCATCTCTAAAGACGGCAATGGACTGCCCGCCTTCTTTGACACAGGCGTTGGCAGCATCAAGTAAACACATTTTCCAAACCTGTCCTTGGGTCACCGCTAAACTTCTAGTTAAATATAAAGCATGTCGAATATCATAAATCTGCGCCGCAACTCTTTGCTTGGCGGTGAAAGTCCCCATAGAGGGTAGTGAAATCGTTAATAAAATAGATAAGATACCGATGCAAATCAGTAATTCGATAAGTGAAAACCCCTGCTGCTGAGGCTTCATTGATGAAATCTCCCAACGTCATTTTTCTACTGTAGTGAGTTAGAGTATTACTTGGGGGTAACAAAAAATGAGTGTTGGATCACAGTACGCGCTGTTAACTAAAACCACTGTTAGTTTTTGTTAAAGGTGTACTGTTCGCCGTATAGATGGGAGAAATGCCGAGCGAGAACTCGGCATAGATAATCTAACCAATGACTTCCATGCGCGTGATCTCTGGTGCACCAGCCATCAGCCCGCCGAACTCTGCGCCTGCCGCTTTAAAATGTGCAGACTCAGCGTGCGCTGCGACAGCGGCTTGATCTTCGTACAGCTCCATGACGACATACTTGCCATCTACTTTTTCACATAATTTGTAAAGGTGGTTTCCTGGCTCATTCTCATTTACTTGAGCCGCAAGATTCAGCATAGCTGTCTCAAACTCTTCTTCACATCCGGATTTAACATTCAACTTAGCGATAACTGCAATCATTTTATTGTCCTTAAAATTAGAATGCCGATCATACTTAAAAAAGCATTTAACAGGCTAGTGTTTCGGTAGATTTTTTTGTAAAAACCGCACCATATTTTCACCCATGACCTGCCGAATCTGTGGTTCGGTCACGCCAGATTCGAGCAGCTCATGGGTGATAGCAACAAGTTCTGAAACATCAAACCCTGGGGTGATTGAACCATCAAAATCAGACCCTAGGGCGACATGGCCTGCGCCGACTAATTGGATGCCATAGGTAATGGCGGCGGCGACTGCCTTGGGCGTATTGTCACACACCGCACCATCCCAGAACCCAATGGCTATAAGGCCGCCTTGCTCTGCAATGTCTTGCATTAACAAATCACTAATGTTACGAGCCGACTGGCAGTGACCTTGAAACCCCGTATGGCTGACCAACAAAGGTTGGTCAGATAGCGCTAGAGTGTCTCTAACCACGCTCTCAGACGAGTGAGAAACATCAATCATAATATCAAGCGTAAGCATTTGCATGACAGCCTGTCTGCCAAAATCGGTCAAGCCCAAGCCACTAACGCCATGGAGAGAGCCCCCTAATTTGTTGTCAAAGAAATGTTGCAGGCTCATCATGCGGAAGCCTTTGTCATACAGCCTCTGAATATTATCCAAGTTACCATCTAGGGCATGAGAGCCTTCGGTCCCTAGCAACCCACCAATAAGACTTGGATTTAATGCGCGTCGCTGTAGAAAACTATCAAGGTCAGTTTGTGATTGAATCAACATAAAATTGTCACTGTCTCGACGCGCCAAATCGTGAATTTTTTCGGCCTGAAAAATCGCCCTTTCGGTCAAACTATTCCACGTTTTAATCGGCCAACCCTGCACCACCACAAGAGCAGTAATATTGTCACGGGCGCTGGTTTGGTTGCTGTCGTAATTTTGATCCGCAGGTGACTTGGTTACTGTTGTAAACATTTGCAAGGCCATATTGCCCTGCTGCATGCGTGGAATATCAACATGCCCATAATCATATTGTTTAGATAGATCTCGGTCCCATAAAGCGCTGTCGGTATGCCAGTCACCAATCAACAAACTTGCGTGGAGTGTTTTTGCTTGTTCAGACACAACATAATTTGTGTGTGGCGAGACTCTGTTCATGTCACGTTCAATATAAGCGGGGCCTAAACTAAAGGCGACAACCACTAAAGCTACAAGTAAAACAAAAATAAAAAGGGGCGTTTTTTTCATTATCTTTTCCGTTTTTTATCAAATTTTAGTGCGGCTTAACGCCAAAATCATTGTCTGAAGAAACTCCCCAAGCTTGGCCGCCTTAGTCTCATCATAACCATTATCGCTGTGCTCTTCCATGTATGTGCTCTGGGCTATCTCCATTTGCACGGCATGAATATCCCCCTGTGGTTGACCATAATGGCGCGTTATATAACCGCCTTTAAACCGGCTGTCACGCACCGCTGAAAACTGACTCTGTTGCATTATTTTAAACAGGTCGTTCCCTAGATCTGGTCGACAAGATAGGCTCTCAGCCGTACCCAGATTTAGGTCAGGTAATGTGCCCGTAAAAAAGCGCGGTACTACACTGGCAATACTATGGGCGTCCCACAGTAAAGCGTAACCATGAATGGCTTTAATGCGCTCAAGCTGATCTGCAAGCGCCTTATGATAAGGCTGCCAATAGGCTTGAATACGCTGGTCTATCTGGGCCTTATTTGGCGACTTTCCCTGCAGGTAAATAGCGTGCTCACTAAAGGTCGTCGTTGGACATACTTCCGTTTCACTCTGTCCTGGATACAGAGCAGAGCCCTGACTAAACCGATTTACATCAACGACGTAGCGAGAATAATTTGCGGTAATAGTAGACACCGGCATGTCAGCCAAAAAACCGTACAAACGAGGCACATGCCAATCGGTGTCAGGCAAGGGCAATGCCGCCTGAGTAAGGGTTTCTTTTATAGCCTGCGGCACAAAAGTACCTGAATGAGGAAAGCTCACTAATAGCGGCCCAGTGTTCTCGGCAAGAGAAACAATGTCCATATTTAACTTGCTCCAGAAGGCAGTATATCGGCGACCAAGGTATAAAAATAAGCCTCACTGATTAACGCTCTAGCGGCGGTAATATCTGGCGCAAAAAACCGATCTTCGGTGTACCTAGGAACCCGCTGACGTGTCTGGTCAACTACATTCTGTAAGGCTGGCGACGTAACATGAGGTTGATGAAACTCAACGGCCTGCACCGCACTTAGTAGCTCGACAGCAACCACATAGTCAGTGTTTTCTGTCATATCACATAGCCTGCGTGCCGCAAACGTTGCCATACTGACATGATCTTCTTGGTTGGCTGATGTGGGAATACTATCAACGCTGGCGGGATGGGCCAGGGTTTTGTTTTCAGACACTAGAGCCGCGGCGGTTACCTGAGCAATCATAAAACCTGAATTAAGCCCACTGTTTTCGACTAAAAAAGCAGGCAAGCCACCATTCATATGCGGGTCAACCAGAAGAGAAATGCGTCGCTCTGAGATCGACCCAATTTCTGCAATCGCTAAAGCGAGGGTGTCAGCCGCAAAAGCTACGGGTTCGGCATGAAAATTACCCCCAGACAATGCCTCCAGGGTGTCGGCGAACACCAATGGATTATCTGTCACTGCGTTAGCTTCAATTTGCAGTGTTTTGGCGGCATTATTGATGATATCTAAACAGGCGCCCATAACTTGAGGCTGACAACGCAGTGAATAGGGATCTTGCACCTTTCCGCAATCGACATGAGATTCTAAAATGTCACTACCCTGTAAAAAGTGTAGGTACTTTTGGGCAACTATTTTCTGTCCTGGCTGACCCCTTAAACTGTGTATCCGGGCATCAAAAGGTACAGTGCTACCCTTCATAGCATCAACCGACAAAGCACCGGTCACCAAGGCGGCGGCAAATACGTTCTCGGCTTCAAATAAACCTGCCAAAGCCAATGCGGTTGAGGTTTGCGTGCCATTAAGCAAGGCCAAGCCTTCTTTTGGCCCCAACTCGACAGCGGTTAATCCACATGCACTAAGGGCCTTTTCTGCCTCCATTAATTGGCCTTTGTAATGAACCTCGCCGACGCCAATCAAGGCCGCCGCTAAGTGCGCTAAAGGGGCAAGATCGCCAGAGGCTCCGACAGAACCTTTGCTTGGAATGCAGGGCATAATGTCATGGTGGTATAGATCTATCAGTAGCTGAACCACTTCAGGACGCACCCCCGAATAACCATGGGATAGACTCACAATTTTTAACGCAATAATAAGCCTAACAATTGGCGACCTGATCAACTTACCCACACCTGTGCAGTGGGATAGAACCAAGTTGCGCTGCAACAAGGCAAGCTGGTCGTCAGCAATGCGTGTTTGGGCTAACAACCCAAAGCCGGTGTTAATACCATAGGCGGCATCGCCTTTTACGACGATATCTGCCACTGCCTTGCAGCTCACATCAATATTTGCCCAGGCGCCATGCTCTAAATTGAATGGCGCGTGGCGGGTATAAATGTCTCTTAATTCACCAAGGCTGACCTCGCCCGGCGCAAGATTGATGGGTATACTTTTCTGTGTCATTGATCAACTTCCTGTTAACTATGTTAGTCGGCAACGCCGGTGCGAAGCATGGGTATATTGAGCCCTTTCTCGACGGCGCAAGCAGCAGCATCTTCATAACCAGCGTCCGCATGACGGGCAACACCCGTGGCAGGATCGTTCCACAGAACACGCTCAAGTCTGCGGTCCGCCTCTGGTGTGCCGTCGGCAACAATAACGACACCTGCGTGCTGCGAATAGCCCATGCCAACGCCACCACCATGATGGATAGACACCCAGGTGGCTCCACTGGCAGTATTTAATAGCGCATTGAGTAAGGGCCAGTCAGAGACTGCATCTGAACCATCTTTCATGGCTTCGGTTTCTCTATTTGGGCTTGCAACTGACCCTGAATCGAGGTGGTCACGACCTATGACTATGGGGGCTTTAAGCTCGCCACTGGCAACCATTTGATTAAAGGCCATGGCTAAACGGTGACGCTGCCCTAGGCCCACCCAACAAATACGTGCGGGCAAGCCCTGAAAGCTAATACGCTCGCGCGCCATGTCTAACCAATTATGTAGATGTTTGTCATCTGGAATAAGCTCTTTAACTTTGGCGTCTGTTTTGTAAATATCTTCTGGGTCACCACTTAAGGCGACCCAACGGAACGGGCCAACACCTCGACAAAATAAAGGTCGAATATAGGCCGGCACAAAGCCGGGAAAATCAAAGGCATTTTTCACCCCTGCATTAAGTGCTTCTTGACGAATATTGTTGCCATAATCAAAGGTCGGAATCCCCATTTCATGAAAATCTAACAAGGCTTGTACGTGAATGGCCATAGACTTTCGCGCTTGCTCTGTAACCAGAGCTTGGTCGCTTATTTGTAGCTTTTTCCACTCTTCAGGTGACCAACCAACCGGCAGATAACCATGGATAGGATCGTGAGCAGACGTTTGGTCTGTGACTGCATCGGGCCGAATACCTCGAGCGACCATTTCTGGCAGAATTTCTGCGGCGTTCCCCAGCAGACCTACGGACAATACTTCTCCCTGACCAATCGCGGTGTTAATGATGTCCATCGCCTCATCTAAGCTATAGGCTTTCTTGTCCACGTAGCCGGTGCGGAGCCGAAAATCGATATGAGCCTCTTGGCACTCGACCGTTAAACTGCAAGCACCTGCTAAGGTTGCGGCTAGCGGTTGAGCACCACCCATTCCACCAAGGCCAGCAGTTAAGATCCAACGACCGGATAAGTCGCCGTTGTAATGTTGACGTCCCATCTCAACAAAAGTCTCATAGGTGCCCTGCACAATCCCCTGACTACCAATGTATATCCAAGAACCCGCTGTCATCTGCCCATACATGGCTAGACCTTTACGGTCGAGTTCGTTGAAATGCTCCCAATTGGCCCAGTGGGGGACTAAATTAGAATTAGCGATTAATACGCGAGGAGCCTCGCTGTGGGTTTTAGCCACCATGACCGGCTTGCCGCTTTGGACTAGCAGGGTTTCATCCTCATTAAGGTTACGCAGACACTCTACAATCTTATCGAAACTTTCCCAATCTCGAGCTGCCTTGCCAATACCACCATAAACGACGAGGTCTTCAGGCCGCTCTGCGACGTCTGGATGCAAATTATTCATGAGCATCCTTAGAGGCGCTTCTGTGGTCCAATGTTTAGCGGTCATCTCTGTTCCTGTGGGCGCTTTTACCACCCGTGGTCCAGCCACTGAATCTGTCTTAGCCATTTTTAAACCTCTATTAATTAAAAGCAGTGCCCGATAGCACCTGTATAATGTTGTCTATACAAGCAAAGATATTCTATACTGCTGTCAGGCGCAACATTTTTTAGCAATTAAAACGACACGAGTCTACTCATGAAGAATCACGATAGCTTATGGATCAACGCTACCCTGACAGTGGTTACACAAAAAGGCATGCCCGAAACAATCAGTCCAGCTGCGATTGCCTGTAAAGATGGGTTGATCAGCTACCTATGCCTAATGAGTGATCTGCCGCAAAACCCGGATGAAATGGCCACTCAAGTCATCGATGTGGCCGGTGCATGCATTACACCTGGCCTAATAGATTGCCACACCCACTTAGTCTTTGGCGGCAACCGTGCTGAAGAGTTTAATTTGCGCTTGCAGGGACACTCTTATGCACAGATAGCTAAACAGGGTGGCGGCATTATGAGCACGGTGAGTCAAACACGTGCGGCGACAGAGCAGGTACTGGAGAACTCTGCTCGCACCCGGCTTGATCAACTGTTAGCCGATGGCGTAACCACGGTAGAAATAAAATCAGGCTATGGCCTTACCACTGCTGATGAAAAGAAAATGTTACGAGTTGCTAGGCGACTGGGCGAATCATCCGCACTGAGTGTCACTACAACCTTTTTAGGGGCTCACTCGTTGCCGCCAGAGTATCGCGACCGACGCTCTGAGTACATTGACCTAGTCTGTAATGAAATGCTGCCCAGTTTGCACGCTGAGGGCCTTATTGACGCCGTCGACGCCTTTTGTGAGGGCATAGCGTTTAGCGCTGATGAGGTTGATGCTGTCTTTGCCGCCGCAACCGCATTAGGTTTGCCGGTTAAATTACATGCCGAACAATTATCCAACTGTGGTGGTGCGCAGCTGGCTGCAAAATATAGCGCCTTGTCGGCAGATCATTTGGAATATCTCGACGAGGCCGGCGCCATCGCAATGGCTAATAGTGGCACTGTGGCCGTGCTATTACCGGGCGCTTTTTATATGCTGAGAGAAACTCAAAAACCACCCCTGTCACTGTTGCGTGAACATAAAGTACCCATCGCCATCGCCACCGATGCAAACCCAGGCAGTTCTCCAGCGCTGTCGGCTCGCCTAATGATGGTCATGGCATGCCAGGACTTTGGCCTAACACCACAAGAAGCGATCCATGGCATGACCATTAATGCCGCTAAGGCCTTGGGGTTGGACAATGATATTGGCTCACTTCAGATAGGTAAAACGTCTGATTTAGCCGTCTGGAACGTCAAGCAGCCCGCAGAATTAGCCTATTGGTTAGGGGGTAATTTAGTGCAGTCAGTCATTAAAGCGGGTCAATCTATTTACCCGATGGACTAACTTATCAATTGTCTTTGTTGATGGTCTCAGTCAGAGAAAATGACTGAGCCGAGTGGTACAGGTGGGCCACCGAAATAAGATTCCCCGACGACCAAGTGCGTCGATCCAGGATCAAGCAGGGTACATTGTCATCCATTTGTAATAACTTTTTAATGGTCTTACTCGGCATGGCGGCTCGCACTGTGTGCTCAACCTTATGCAGGGGTACATTGGCTAACAAATAGGCCGCTGGCGTGGTCTGTTTAAGATCAATTTGAATATACTCAGGCACCGCCTGAGCGTTGACATAGCGATCCTCCACCTGGAGCATCTTGCTATCTTCCTGATGCACAATAGTCGTGTGATAAACAGACTTGATGCTGTTCGATAATTCCATTGCAGCGGCAATAACACTGGTTAAAGGAACAGACTCATGGGTGACAACAATATTGCTGTAACTGTGTCCACGTTCACGAACTTCCTCGGCAATATTGCGCACCTCAACCAAATGACCCTTGGTTTGGGCTTCAGCCACAAAGGTGCCAACACCGGCAACTCGAACAAGCATACCTTCAGCGGCCAACTCCTTGAGCGCTCTATTAGCCGTCATTCGTGACACTTTTAGCGCTGCTACCAGCTCGTTCTCAGAGGGTACTCGACTCTTTGGTACTAAATCGCCCCGCTCGATTTGCTTCAAAATGTGATCTTTCACTTTCTGATAAAGAGGCGCAATTGAATCGTCAGCATTAATCATTGGTCATCGCCCAAACAAAAAATAGGTTTCCTGTATATACAGGTATCCGCTATATTATAGGTGCACACAACCAACAAGCAACATTAAGGTCAGACATAACCTATGCCACAACAGACTTATTTTATTAAGAAAGCACTTTTAAGCCAAGGCTGGGCGAAAAATGTACGGTTAGGCGTGGACGACAAAGGCCTCATAGTAAGCCTAAAAACTAATGTATCGGCTGAACAAGACGACCATAGACTTGGCTTGGTTATTCCCGGACTTGTGAACTGTCACAGTCATGCCTTTCAGCGCGCAATGGCTGGTCTCACCGAGTATCAAGTATCGCCTACAGACACATTTTGGTCATGGCGCAAAACCATGTATCGCTTTGCCAATTTGGTTTCACCTGAAGACCTCCAAGACATTGCCAGCTATCTCTATTTGGAGATGATCAAACAGGGTTACACCAGCGTTGCTGAGTTTCACTACGTCCATCATCAGCCCAATGGAAAGCCCTATTCATCGGTGAGCCAACTCTCGCAGTCGGTTATTAATGCAGCCAATATCGCCGGTATTAATTTAACCCTGTTGCCCGTGCTGTACATGAACGCGGGCTTTGGTGATCAAGCGCTGCTAGACGATCAAAAACGTTTTGGTAATTCGGTCGATAGCTATTTGGCACTCCATGACGAAGCAACTCGATATTGCTCTGACCAGAGCCAACACAGCGTTGGTATGGCTTTGCATAGCCTTCGCGCAGTCCCAGCTAGATCTATGACTGAAGTGATTAGCCATTTTAAGGGCAGGGTTCATTCATGCCCCATCCACATTCATATTGCTGAGCAAACACAGGAAGTAGAGCAGTCAATTAAGGTCCTTGGCAAGCGACCCGTGGAATGGTTATTAGATAACCATGATATCGACAAACAATGGTGCCTGATCCATGCCACCCATATGACACCGAAAGAAACCGCCGAAGTCGCTAAATCTGGTGCGACAGTCGGTATCTGCCCAACGACAGAAGCCAATCTTGGTGATGGCTTTTTCCCGCTGAGACAGTATCTTGATGATGGCGGCCAGATAGCGATTGGGTCTGATGGCAACACTTGCACAAATCCGATAGAGGAGCTGCGCTGGCTAGAATACGGCCAACGTCTGCTCAGCCGCACCCGCAATGTTGCCTCTGATGACAGAGAACGACATACCGGAACCAATCTTTACAGCCACTGCCTTGAAGGTGGAGCTCGCTCTATTGGACAAAAAACCGGTGCGCTGAAACTAGGGGGCCGAGCTGATCTTATTGTTTTGGACGATAATTCAGCAGATCTTGCCAATATTGCCGCAGACTCTATTTTAGATGTACTTATTTTCGGTACAAGCCAATCTTTAATCAAAGACGTGATGGTCAATGGCACTTGGAAAATCACCAATTATCATCACGCTGATGAAGAACGCATCAGAAACACGTTTATTTCAGCCACCAAAGCTCTGAGAGACTAGAGCAGCACGAAATTCTTCTTCTGTCCGTCCAGCGCGGTGATGGCAGGAACTTAGGACCAGAGCCTAAACGCGCTACCATTTATTAGCTGATCAATTAATATTAAAATTATATTTTTTGGTCACGCCATGCGTTTCAATCGGCAACCCATTTTCAGTACTTGGCTCGTACTTACGCCCTTTGGCCGCTTTTAAAGCCATGGCAAATATTAGTAGATAAGGATTTTTTTAGATAAAAGTGGCGGGTAGGAACACGCAGACTCGAACTGCGGACCCCTTGCATGTCATGCAAGTGCTCTAACCAACTGAGCTATGCTCCTATTCTTCCCGAGGGCGCATTTTACACAGGCCCTCTTCGTCTGCCAAGATTTATTCTCATAAACTAACCTCTTACTATAAGACTGTAAGTCTGTGCCATAGGATTACAAAGAGGGATTAAGCTGTTATTCGTCGGCTTTGGCCTTAGCTAGGATACTAGAGATGAAAATAAGGGCTTTATTTATAAAAAGAGCCTAAAATTATATTCTTGACGTACTAATTGACTGAACAAAAAAACAGCTAGTTGCCTGCTAAAGAGAACTAGTAGAAATTATGCGTATTCAATCGTTTGTATAGTCTAAAGTAGCAATTGGAATATTAATGACACATTTTAGAAGGTACATCATGAAAAAAGCGCTTTCAAAAAGCCTTGCCCTCATTACTGTAATGACTCTTGGCGCCTGCGGTGAAACGGCTAAAGATTCGGTAGAAATAAGCCTACCTAATAAAAACCCATATCCCTCAACTTATCAGACGCCGGAGAGTCCCGCATTTGCTTTAATTGGGGCTAACTTGCTCACCGGTGATGGCGCCGAACTCACCAATACTGACCTGTTAATAGAGAACGGAAAGATAGTAGCTATGGGACCTGCGCTTGAGTTACAGCCCGGCACAATTCAAGTCGATGCCAGGGGGCAATGGGTGACGCCTGGACTTATTGATGTGCACTCTCACATGGGCGTCTATCCCTCCCCCGCAACCTCCAACCACTCAGATGGTAATGAAATGACCTCACCCGTTACAGCCGAGGTCTGGGCTGAGCATTCAGTGTGGCCCGAGGACCCTCAGTTTGAAAAAGCCCTTGCTGGTGGTGTCACCACTGTGCAAATTCTACCCGGTTCGGGCAACCTAATCGGTGGTCGGGGTGTGACTCTAAAAAACATTCCTTCGATTACCGTCCAAGGCATGAAATTTCCTGGCGCTCCATACAGCCTAAAAATGGCATGCGGTGAAAATCCAAAGCGCGTTTATGGCAGCCGCAACACTCTGCCATCAACGCGAATGGGTAATATGGCTGGTTATCGAAAAGCATGGATTCAAGCTGCTGAGTATAAAAAATCTTGGGACGAGTATCTAAAGGATTCCGGCAGTCGATCACTATCAAACACCCCGACTCGAAATTTACGTCTGGAGACCCTAGCCGGCGTTTTGGAAGGTGATATTCGCATTCACAACCACTGTTATAAGGTTGATGAAATGGCACAGATGATTGATATGTCGAAAGAATTTGGCTACAAAATCGCCGCGTTTCACCATGCCGTCGAAGCATACAAAGCGGCGCCGATGTTAGCCAAAGAAGGTATTTGCGGTGTAATGTGGGCTGACTGGTGGGGTTTTAAACAAGAAGCCTTTGATATGGTCCGCGAAAATATTGCTCTGGTCGACTATGCTCAAGCTTGCGCCGTTATTCACTCAGATAATCCTATTCAAGTGCAGCGACTCAACCAAGAAATGGCTAAAGCCATGAGCGCAGGTAATCGCATGGGGCTTGATATCAGTGCTGCCAAAGCCATGCGATGGGGCACCTACAACGCTGCTATGGCGCTGGGATTAGAAGACCAGATTGGTTCTCTGGCGGTGGGCAAAAATGCCGACATTGTGCTCTGGACCAAACACCCTTTAAGCATTTACAGCTTGGCACAAAAAGTGTGGATTGACGGTAATCTGCGTTTTGACCGGTTTGATAAATCAGTGCAACCCACTAGTGACTTTAACCTAGGCATTATTAGCGCAGGCGAGGCCCGACCATGAATAAACTATCTGTCTTTATCATTCTTCTGTTTGCCTCCCTGTCAGCCAGTGCTAGCTCGATACTTATTAAGGGTGCCGACATATACAGCACTACTGGGTTATTACCTAAGAGTAATATTTACATAGAAAATGGGATAATCACCGCCATCGGAAGAAGCACTCCCATGAGCGCAGATATGGAGGTAGATGGCAGTGGCATGAGTATTACAGCCGGGCTATTTAACTCCTCGACGCACATAGGGACTGTCGAGGTGAGCGCCATCAGTCCAACGGTGGATTTTTATTCTGACAATGAGGCGGTCACGGCAGCCCTAAGAATAGCTGACGCCTTCAATCCACGATCAACACTAATACCTCACAACAGAGTGCATGGTTTAACTCACGCCTTGCTGGTTCCTGAGTCAGGTACTAATCTTTTTTCGGGTCAGGTCGGTTTAGTGCAATTAGGTAACCAACCCAAGGTGATCCATAACAGCCTTGCTGTGGCGCTGGATTTTACCGAATCTGGTGTCGAGCTATCGGGTAATTCTCGGGCAGCAGCTCTCGTACAAATGAGACAAGCCTTGGACGATGCCAAGGATTTTTCACGCAACAGAAAAGCGGCCATGGCGGGTGACCATCGCGATTATGTGCTTTCTTATGCCGACTTAGCGGCACTAGAGTCTGTGGTTAACGGTCACAAGCCACTTTTAGTCACAACCCATCGAGCCAGCGACATTACTACCATTTTGGCTTTAGCCAAAGATTTTCAATTGCAGTTAATTTTGTCTGGTGCCATTGAAGGGTGGATGGTTGCTGAGGAGATCGCTAAGGCGGGAGTGCCTGTGATCATGGATCCGATTCATAACCTGCCAAATAGTTATGAGTCCTTAGGCGCACGACTTGATAATGCCAAACTGCTCGCTGATGCGGGAGTGACGCTTTTGTTCACCGGGATGGGCGGGTCGGACACCCATAATGCTTATCTCGTCAAACAATCGGCGGGTAATGCCGTTGCTAATGGCCTATCTAAATCTATGGCCATTGCCGCCATGACGTCCAACCCCGCTAAGGTGTTCGGCGCCAGTGTCAGCGGCGACATTGCCGTGGATCAGACGGCTGACTTAGTATTATGGGGCGGCGACCCATTGGAGCTAACCTCTGAGGCCCAGTTAGTGTTGATCAACGGTGAAGTGATTCCCATGGAGAGTCGTTCTTTCCAGCTCCGTGATCGTTATTTTGAACGATTAAAAAGAGACTAACCATCTATTTTAAAGATAGTTTTCCCTCGCGCTATCGTCCTCTCTACCGTGACATCTAGCAACTCGGTAGAGGGGATAGTAAGAGGATTTTTACTCAAAATAACAAAGTCTGCTTGCTTACCTACTTCAATTGTCCCTTTGATGTCTTCTTCAAAATATTGATAAGCCGCATTGACCGTAATTGCCTTGATGGCATCAAGCGTTGAAATTTTCTGCTCTGCCCCTAACACCTGCCCACTTCGGGTTGTTCGATTGGTCGTTGCCCAGAGTAAGCGGATCATATTGGGTGGCACAATGGGAGCATCGTTATGCAGTGTAAAAATAATCCCTTTTTCTAAGCTGGTCGCCGTTGGGCTAATACGGCTAGCCCGCTCTGCACCGAAAACCGAATCTCGGTGCCAATCACCCCAGAAAAAAGTGTGCGCTGAGAAAAATGACGGGATAACTTTCATTTTAGCCATAAGGTCAAGCTGATCTTCTCGCACGGTTTGAGCGTGGATCATCACTGTTCGATGATCAGGCGGATTCTCCGCATCAATACTCTGATCTAGGGCATTAATAAACAAATCAGCGGCAGCATCACCATTGGCGTGAACCAAAATAGGAATCTCGGCCCTAATAAACTTAGCAAACAATCCATCGACCGATTCTGCAGGCATTGATGGATAGCCTCTATACCCTGCCACTGCTCCATCTGGAGGAATCTTATAGGGCTCAGTCATGAAAGCAGTTTTACCCTGAGGCGAGCCATCCAAGATTATTTTCACGCCGCCTACCCGAAACCCATTAGTGTAGTCATCCAACGCTATAGTTGATGGGCTAGCATCGCCTATGTAATTTTGGTCTACTCGCTGATAAGCAACGATATCAATGGGAAAAGGCTTGGCTGCAGAAGCCGCTCTAAGTTGCTTAATGACATCCTTAGACGCAGCGCCATCCTGTGCTGTTGTGATGCCGTACTTGGCGTAATCAAGCACACCATTGTGCATTTGCTGAATGGGATCTCCTGAGGCGCCTATGAACCGCTGAACGCCATAGCTTGCCGTCTCTTCCAATACGCCATTGGGCTTTTGGCTGTTGCCTAATCGGCGAATCAATCCGCCAGGAGGGTTAGGTGTATTTTCATCAATACCAGCAATTTCAAGTGCCTTAGAATTAACCGACACAAAGTGACCTGAAACATGGATTAACAAGACTGGATGAGTGGATGACACCTGGTCTAGGTCATCCCGAGTGGGATGACGCTTTTCGGCCAAGAGCGAGTCGTCGTAACCCATACCGACCACCCAATCGCCTTCCTTTAGTGATTTAGACGACATGTAGCGCTTTAGCTCATTGATAAGCCCTCCCATGTCCTCTGCGGGCCCAACAGGAGGAGAAGACACGTTAGCCATTGCTGATGCATAGGCGTGAAATGACACATGCCCGTGGGCATCAATAAAGCCTGGCAGTAAAGCGGAGCTCTCGAGGTTAACGACCTCAGCGGCTTGCCCGATCCAATCGTCTCTTTGACCCACAAAAACAATAGTCTCATCTTTAACTGCAACGAAATTAGTCGGCCCAGATTGATCGCTAAGAGTAATAATGTTGTCACCATAGAAGGCGATATCGGCTTGTGGCCCTCCGACTGTTTCTATGACAGGTTCATCGCAACCAACTAGAAGTAATAGCGGTACACATAGTGTTAATCGAATATCCGTTAAGCGAATCACTGTTGTTCCTCTCTGTTAATAACTAAACCCATTACACCAGTATACAAAAAGATAATCACCCCCCGTTTAAATAGAAATGTCATTTTTTGATTGAGATGCTTAAAGACCCAAAAAGACTAAGAGGCGAGGCTTTTCTCTCGCAGTTTACCCAGCAGGTCACGCGTTTGGGCCGCCTCTTCAAACTCAAGATTTCGGGCATGCTGGTACATCTTGTCTTCTAGGCGCTTAATTTCTTTGGCGATATTTTTAATGGGCTCTGCACCAATTACATCGTAAGCAGTATCTGCCTCTGCCGCTTGTCGGTCACGCCGGTTCTGTCCGGTCGCTGCATAAGCGCCTTCCATGATGTCCTTAATGTCTTTAACAATACTCGTAGGTGTAATGCCGTGTTTTTCATTATAGGCAACTTGCACCGCTCGACGACGATCTGTCTCGTCAATAGAGCGCTGCATAGAGCCTGTCATTTTGTCGGCATACAGTATGGCTTTACCACTGAGATGTCGTGCGGCGCGGCCTATGGTTTGAATGAGAGACTGCTGGGAACGCAAAAACCCCTCTTTGTCGGCATCAAATATGGCAACTAACGACACCTCAGGCATGTCCAAGCCCTCACGTAGGAGATTGATGCCCACCAGCACATCAAACTCGCCTAAACGCAAATCACGAATGATCTCAACACGCTCTACGGTGTCGACATCAGAATGCAAGTACCGCACCCGAACCCCATGCTCATCCAGGTACTCGGTAAGATCTTCAGCCATACGCTTAGTCAGTACGGTGATCAGTATGCGCTCATTTTTAGCCGCCCTAGCTCGAATTTCTGATAGTGCATCATCAACCTGAGATGTGGCAGGACGAACCTCTATAATAGGGTCAAGTAACCCCGTTGGCCGCACCACCTGTTCAACAATCTGCCCTGCATTGGCTTCTTCATAACGGCTTGGCGTTGCTGATACAAAAATCATCTGCGGTGCTAGCGCCTCCCACTCATCAAACCGTAGCGGTCGATTGTCTAATGCAGAGGGTAGTCGAAAGCCATATTCGACTAAGGTTTCTTTGCGCGATCGATCGCCTTTATACATAGCACCCAACTGGGGGACTGTGACATGGCTTTCATCGATGATCATCAGTGCATTGTCAGGCAGATAGTCAAACAACGTTGGTGGCGGCTCTCCTGGCTCACGTCCCGAGAGATAGCGGGAATAATTCTCGATGCCGTTGCAATACCCAAGCTCACGCATCATTTCAGAGTCATAGGCTACGCGCTCGCCCAGACGTTGCGCTTCCACCAGCTTATCGACTGAACGCAGCTGCTCCAGACGCTCTTTGAGTTCTATTTGAATAAGATCTGCCGCCTCTACCACCTTCTCTCGCGGCGTTACATAGTGCGTCTTAGGATAGATGGTAAACCGTGGTACTTGGCGCAGCACCTCACCTGTGAGGGGGTCAAATAAAGTGATTTTTTCTATTTCATCGTCAAACAACTCGATACGCACCGCTTCATAATCCGAGTCGGCTGGATACACATCGATCACATCACCGCGCACGCGATAGGACGAACGATCAAACACCGCATCATTGCGGCGGTACTGAAGCTCTGCCAGTCGCCGTAATATATCTCGCTGACCAATCTGTTCACCGCGAGACAGATGCAACATCATCTTTAGATATGACTTGGGGTCCCCCAAACCATAGATTGCAGACACAGTTGCAACCACAATCACGTCTTTACGTTCAATCAGTGACTTGGTCGCAGAGAGACGCATTTGTTCAATATGAGAATTTACCGCGGAGTCTTTTTCAATAAAGGTGTCAGAGGATGGGACATAGGCTTCTGGCTGAAAGTAGTCAAAGTACGAAACAAAATACTCAACCGCATTGTTGGGGAAGAAACTTTTAAATTCACCATAGAGCTGTGCAGCCAAGGTCTTGTTGTGCACCAACACAATCGTCGGGCGTTGCACTTCTTCGATAACTTTAGCCACCGTAAAGGTTTTACCAGAGCCGGTTACGCCCAATAAGGTTTGACCTGACAGACCGTTTTCTAGACCTTCAACCAACCCTTTAATAGCAGCAGGTTGATCACCTGCGGGTGAGAACTTACTGACCACTGTAAAGGGCCGAATGGCGCTGATTGACGCTTTACTCAACAAGGTGCACTACCCTCTAATTCAGGGTTATTAGCGCCGGCACAGACCGCCTTAAAAAAGTCAGTATTTTTATCGGTGAGATTATCCATCAATGCGTTAAAGCCCTGCTCTTCGAGAATCTCTCGATATTTATGTTTTTTTATCGCGACATAAGTAATTCCTTTAACGCGAATGTCCACCGCCTGCCAGGCATTAGCATCATTACGCTTGATGAGTATATCTAGATTAATATCTGGAATAATCGGGGATTCCATTAATACCTGAACCCAACCCATACCTCGCTTTTCGTTGACTACCACATCGGCAACTCTAAAAACTTGCCCGCCATAACTTTCAAGACCTTCAAACGCATAGCGAATTAGGGTTTGATCCACCGCTGCAATCAAAGAGAGTCTTTGTTGGTCACTTAATTTTGTATAGTGTGACTTGCCCACTAGTGCCCGCGTGGTCGATGAGCTATCCCAGAGGTTAATCACCGTCGACGTTAAAAAGTCGTAATAAGCAACGGGGTTGCTTAGATACATTTTTTGACTATTCGTCAGCTGATTAGTGACCGACGTAAATAATGCATCAAACTGAGTATGGACTATGGCTTTAGCATCTTCTGGCGCAGGCACAGAGTCCTCTTGAGCGGCACACAACGGCAGTATCACCAAGCTCATCATTGCTGCGATGAATAGTCGCCCTAAACTCCAATTCTTCATCTCATACCCTTGTCTTTTGCAGTTGATAAGTCTCTGTCGTTAATGGACATCGACACCCCGAGAAAAGCTAGTCTTCTCATTAAATATACACGTGTAAATTACTGACGCCCATAACCGACCTATTCTAGTCTTTTTAATTGTCGCTGTAAGCATGACATTGTCGAAAAACGAGCTGTATAAGAACAACGAAGGAAATTGTTGACTCCTTTATGCGGGGTGCTAAAATGCGCGACTTCAAGACGATTTACAATTCCGCCTTAGCTCAGTTGGTAGAGCAAATGACTGTTAATCATTGGGTCCTTGGTTCGAATCCAAGAGGTGGAGCCAAATAACAAACAAAAACGGGGCCTTCAAGGCCCCGTTTTTGTTTTTCTTGTTAGTCAATTAGGTACAGTCCCCTTAAAGAGCCTAGCAATAAAGCAGGCGGGGGCACAAAAAAGGGCTGCACAAAGTGCAGCCCTTTTTTTTAACCTGTCAAACTCAGATATATCGTTTAACGACGGAAAAATATTAATCAAAGCAACCTAAATACATATTCGTTTAATCACTATCAATGCCATCATAATCGACCGATATACCTCTAAACTAAACTATTGAGATAACGCTAGCTGACTTTTTTACCGCCCACTGAGGTGGAGTGATAAATACGAGGGGTATCACAGCTCATTACATCATCGTAAGTGGACTGAAGCACAGCCGCGCCGCCTTTTATCATCATGTCGTGAGCCTTTCCTCTAGATGCCATACTTTCAGTAAGGTACACCGAGTAAAGGTCAGTTGTGCTATCTCTTGAATCACCGGCGAATGGTAACCAGCGAAGAAGACCACCAGGCATTCCAACCTCATCCATCCACTTAGCCCATTGCTTGTCAGCAACCATTAGATCCTGCAACGTCTTCCCATCGTTCAGCTCACAACCTGAAATCTGCACAAAAGCATGTCCTGTTGTCGACTGGAATGGCCTTGCCATCAAGCCTGTCATGAGATTATGGCTGTCGCAGACTTCAATAGCCTCCCACTTCTTCTGAATTTTGGCTCCCTTAGCCATCCATTCGTCGTTAACAGTTCCAAGCGCTTCATGGTTATCAGCAACACCCAGCCAAAAGTAATCATAAGGGAAGTCTTCTGGATTATTAACGTGCGGGGTCATTACCCAGGCAGAGTAATTGACACTCATATTGGAATCAGCCCACTCATCCCATTCGCCAGCTACCTTCAATACATCACTTAAGCCTTTACCTTTATTGTAATTACAAAAATATCCCTCTAAAGCGCCATATTGGGGCTCAGCATGATCATCACCAAAGGCTGAAGTTGTAAGAATAAAACTTGATAAAATAATTGATATTGTTGTTATAAATTTCTTCATAGTCTTTCCTCTTTATTCAATGAATGTCTCAATAAAGATCGAATGTTGGCCTCATTATTCCAGCCTTACAGTTTGATCTATGTAATTAATGATAGTCCATGCATAAGCGAATAACCATAACAAACCTATTCAATATTAAATTATTGAATAAAATTAAGGTCACTGCAGATCAACTATAACCATTAGGGTTTTTTGATTGCCAGCGCCAAGCATCTTCCATCATCTCATCAAGTGAGCGTTTCGCTCGCCAATTCATAACGTTGCTCGCCTTTTCTGCGTTTGCCCAAAATGCAGGTAGATCACCTGCTCGGGGTTCAACAATTTGGTAAGCAATCTTGAGTGTTGTCGCTGCCTCAAAGCTTGCGATAATTTCTAATACCGAGATGCCATTGCCTGTGCCCAGATTAAAAGCCTCGACCCCGCGAAAAGAGGGCTGTGTGGCCAGCCAATCAATAGCGGCCACATGGCCTTCGGCAAGATCCATAACATGCAGATAATCACGTACGCAGGTACCATCAGACGTTGAGTACTCACCGCCAAAGACACTAAGCTTGTCACGCTTGCCCACCGCCACCTGAGTAATGAAAGGCAATAAATTATTGGGAATTCCCGTAGGGTCTTCACCAATATCACCACTTGGGTGAGCGCCAATAGGATTGAAATAGCGCAGAGAAACCGCACGAAAATTTGGGTTTGCCCGGGCTTTATCTAAAAGAATGCGTTCAACCATCACCTTGCCTGCCCCATAAGGGCTTGAGGGTGATCCTAAATTCATAGTCTCGACATAGGGGCTAGGATTAGCCTCACCGTAAACGGTTGCTGATGAGCTATAGACAAAATTATTCACACCCGCCTTTGCCATCGCCTCAAGAAGGCACAGAGATCCATGCACATTGTTCTGATAATATTCCAGCGGGCATTGTGCCGATTCCCCTACTGCCTTTAACGCTGCGAAATGGATCACCATATCGATAGAGCGTGTTGCAAATAAATCATCCAAAGAATCTGTATCCCGAACATCGCCCTGAACAAAATCAATGGTTTTTCCTGTTAATTTTTCAACACGGCTCAACGCCTCAGCACTGGCATTAATGAGGTTGTCATAAACAACCACCTCATAACCCTGGTCTAAAAGGCACACTAAGGTATGAGAACCGATATACCCCGCACCACCCGTGACTAAAACTTGCATCCTTACTTCCCTTTTTAATTGCCTCTCAAGGCACTCGTAGTGGTCTTAGAACAATAGATCTCTGACTTAAGCCCAAAGCCTTTTAAATGCGCCGTTTTTACCGGCCTTGGTTTTTCACAAATACGGTAGTCGAACCGCGAGAACCCTTCGCCGCTAATAATTCACACCAGCTATTTTTCAGCTTATCATAATTATAAAACGTGATGACTTAGTAAGTGTCTATTTTGCAGCCCTGACAACCATGGCTTTTGGCGACTATAAAAAACGACACCGTTACGCCCTAATAGGCGTTAGATTACTCTGAACGCTGATACTTTACTTTGCTGTTAGGACGGGAATCCCAGCAGAACCATCAAAGGACCCATTTATGTCGCAAAATGTATTTTACTTAATTTATATTGATTTATTGGATAAATAAATTAACTTAGTGTAATATTTCACTATAATTTCACTTTGCGTCAATATTATGAGCCAAAAACAGTTTGAGTCACAGCATAAAAATGATCTTCTAGCCGGTGGTGCAGTTAAAATGTGGTGCCTTGAAGATCTAAGGCTCTCAGCAGAAGGTACAGATGAGAGCCCGACCAAGCGCACACTAGAACGCTGGATATCCGCGATTCCATGGCTTAAGAGCTCCCATCAAGCTAATGATCAGCTAGATGACTTAAACAGACCTGCCACTCAACTTGTGCTGGACACCCTCGTAACAGGCGCTCGAAAGAAACGCAAAGCTGCCTTGTTTGTGCAACTGCATCGTCTTCCTATTGCCGATGGCGGTCAGCCGTCACAAGAACCTAAGGTTTTGGTTGCAGAAGACGGCAAAGGAGCCAAACGTTGGTGCCTGTTGGGCGACACAGAAATGCCGTCATTGTTAGCTGGATTGACACTTTTAGCCGCTGGTAAACCCACCATGTTCTTTCCCTCAGGAAGCCTGGTCGTGACTTGCCGTGAACTCAAGCGAGGAGAACAAAACGCTGACGCTGGCATTGATATTGCTACTGGCCAGTTTCCTGAAGCCTTCACGTCTACTATCGATGATCTATCGACAACTAAGGCTACAGAGCGAGTCCAACCAACCAAACTTTCTCATTTAGATCGCCTTGAAGCCGAGAGCCTCTATATTATTAGAGAAGTCATGGCTCATGCAGAGAACCCAGTAATGCTGTACTCCATGGGCAAAGATTCTGCTGTCATGCTGCACTTAGCCCGAAAAGCCTTTTACCCAAGCCCACCGCCGTTTCCGCTTATGCACGTGGACACACGATGGAAGTTTCAAGCTATGTATGACTTTCGTGACGCCATGGCCAAGGCCTCGAACATGGAACTTATTGTGCATACCAACCCAGAAGGTATTGAAAAAGACATCAACCCTTTTGACCACGGTAGTGCACTGCATACAGACATCATGAAAACCCAGGGCCTCAAACAAGCGCTGGACTTACACAAATTTGACGTTGCCTTTGGTGGCGCACGGCGAGATGAAGAAAAAAGCAGAGCCAAAGAACGTATTTTTTCCTTCCGCAGCAGCAGTCACCGCTGGGACCCAAAGAACCAACGGCCAGAACTGTGGAATCTCTACAATTGCCGAAAATCGCCAGGCGAGAGCGTGCGCGTATTCCCCCTATCAAACTGGACCGAGCTGGATATCTGGCAGTACATCTATCGGGAGAACATCCCCATCGTGCCACTTTACTTCGCAGCCGAGCGGCCAGTGGTTGAGCGCAACGGCATGCTCATTATGGTGGATGATGACAGAATGAAATTGCTTCCAGGAGAATCTATCAAGCTTAAGAGGGTTCGTTTTAGGACCTTGGGTTGCTACCCCTTGACGGGCGCCGTGGAATCATCGGCCACAGATTTATCTCAAATCATGCTTGAGCTGCTGCAGAGTCGTACTAGCGAGCGGCAAGGCAGAGCCATCGATTCAGATAGCAGCGCCTCGATGGAAAAGAAAAAACAAGAGGGCTATTTCTAATGGCACATCAAACTAGCTCTAGCAATCAGACCGATATTCAAGCCCGCGTGGATGACTATGTTGACACCCAGGCTCAACTCGACCTGCTGCGTTTTATCACCTGCGGGTCAGTGGATGATGGTAAAAGCACCCTAATAGGGCGAATGCTGTATGAAGCACAGTTGATCTTTGAAGATCAGGTTACCTCCCTCCAAAACGACTCTAAGAAAATGGGCACCCAAGGCGGTGACATTGATTTCGCACTCTTAGTGGATGGCTTAGCGGCAGAGCGAGAGCAAGGTATTACTATTGACGTTGCCTATCGATTCTTCAATACCGATTGCCGCAAGTTCATCGTTGCCGACACCCCAGGACATGAACAATATACCCGCAACATGGTGACCGGCGCCTCGACGGCTGATGTTGCCGTCATTTTAATTGATGCAAGCCAAGGTGTGCTCACTCAAACCAGGCGACACTCCTTTATTGCCTCACTGCTGGGCATAGAGCATGTAGTTTTAGCGGTCAACAAAATGGACTTAGTGGGCTTTTCTGAAGAACGGTTCAATACGATCTGCGCCGAGTTTCAGAAGTTGCGCAAGCACTTAGCATTCAAGTCAGTCACCCCTATTCCGCTATCCGCGCTCAAAGGGGACAACGTTATCGAGCGGTCTGGCCGCATGGATTGGTATCAAGGACCCACGCTACTAGGTTTTTTGGAAACCGTAGACATCAGAGAGAGACTGAACCAGCACCCGTTCCGGTTCCCGGTGCAATGGGTTAATCGGCCGAATGCTGATTTTCGCGGTTTTTCAGGCACCGTTGTCGCCGGCAGTATTAGCCCGGGTGATGCGATTCGAGCATTACCCTCGGGCCAAATCGCAACGGTTGATCGGGTTGTACTGTCAACTCAAGACCTTGATCGCGCCGTTACCGACCAGGCGGTGACCTTAACACTGGATCGGGAGATTGATCTTTCTCGCGGAGACTTGATCGTCTCGGCAGACGCCCCCTGCGAAGTCTCGGATCAATTTGAAGCAGAACTGGTCTGGATGGACAACGAGCCAGGTTACATCGGCCGGCGATACATTTTACAGCTAGGCACCAGCCAGGCGAATGCCAGTTTGACTGACATCAAGTTTAAATATGACATTAATACGTTCGAGCAGTCACCGGGTCGAGACCTATCACTCAACGAAATCGCCAATGTCCAGATTACCTTAGACGCTGACATTCCCTTTGAAGCGTATAAAGACTGCCCCGGATTAGGCGCCTTTGTTTTGATCGACCGCTATAGCAATGCAACGGTTGCCGCAGGGATGATTCGTTTTGCCCTGCGCCGCGCATCCAACGTGCATCGGCAAGCGCTTTCGGTAGACCGTGCCGCACGAGAGAGGCTGTCGGGTCATAGAGGGCGAGTAGCATGGCTAACCGGGCTGTCAGGCTCGGGGAAATCAACCATCGCCAGCGCCGCAGAGCAACTGCTCCATGAGCAGGGTTTTCGAACTTACATCTTAGATGGCGATAACGTACGACATGGCCTTTCAAAAGACCTAGGGTTTACAGTGGCAGACAGGATCGAAAATATTAGAAGAATAGCCGAGGTGGCTAAGCTGATGGTGGACGCAGGCGTTATCGTACTCACAGCGTTTATTTCGCCCTTTCGCGACGAGCGCGATATGGCAAAGAGCTTATTTGAGCCTGACGATTTTCTTGAAGTCTTTGTTGACACGCCCCTGGCGATCGCAGAAGAGCGCGACCCGAAGGGTCTTTATAAAAAGGCACGAAGTGGAAAACTACCCAACTTCACCGGTATCGACAGCGAATACCAGCCACCGAAAAACCCCAGTTTGGTCCTTGAAACAGAAGGCCAGACAGTCGCAGAATCTGCAAAGGTGCTTGTCGAGCTGATTGCGACACGCGCGCAGGATGAATAAACATACCCTACAACCGCCAAACGATGTATAAGGATAGATCATGTCATTCATTAGTACGTTAAAAGACCAAAGCTCCCGAACGCGCAGCCTAGTCAAGGCGCTGACCTGGCGCATCACCGCGACGCTAACAACCGCTGCGATCGCCTACCTGGTGACGGGGGAGCTTAAAACGGCAGTAATGATTGGCAGTATCGAGTTCGTCCTAAAGTTCATGACCTACTATGGTCACGAGCGGGTTTGGAATTTCGTTAGGTAGTCTTAAGGAATTAAGGAAGCTTGGTTATCGATAAGGGTAGTTATCGAACCCTACCAACCTCTCTTCTCAATAAGCGCTTATATATACTTTTTTCTGCACTGCTATTGAGTCACCCTTCCATATATATCTTCAAAACGAACAATGTCATCTTCACCAAGATATAATCCCGTCTGAACTTCTATTAACTCCAAATCGACTTTGCCAGGATTTTCCAATGCATGAACAATACCCGCTTGAATATAGGTAGACTCATTTTCGGCAAGTAAAAAAGTGCTTTCACCATTTGTTACTCTGGCAGTCCCAGACACCACCACCCAGTGCTCTGATCTATGGTGGTGCATTTGTACACTTAATTTAGCCCCTGGCTTGACCGTAATTCGTTTAACTTGATAACGATCCCCGCTATCAATAGAATCATATTTACCCCAAGGGCGAAAAACTTCGTGGTTTAACTCCCACTCCCTTCGTGAACGAGCCTTTAAGTTCGCGGTAATTATTTTCACATCCTGAACACTGTCTTTATGTGCCACCATAAGTGCATCTTTAGTGGAAACAATGACCAAGTCGTTCACGCCAATGGCAGCCACTAACCTCTCATCTGTTTTTACATAGGAGTTATGAGTATTATGGAGGATTACATCACCATGAGTAGAATTTCCATCGCCATCCTTTTCGCTAATATCCCAAAGTGATGACCATGAGCCTATATCACTCCAACCAGCATCCATCGACACAACAACTGCCTGTGAGGTTTTTTCCATTACAGCATAATCGATAGATTCAGCAGGGCATGATTCAAACGTTTCTTTGTTAATTCGCAAAAAATCCAGATCAGCCTTAACATCCATAACCGATGCCTTACATTGCTCCAAAATGTCGGGACGGAATTTGTTTAGTTCTTCAATATAGCTGCTTGCCCTGAATAAGAACATCCCACTATTCCAGTAGTATTCCCCTGAAGATATATAGCCCTGAGCCACTTCCAAACTTGGTTTCTCTGCAAACTCATCTACCGTAAAACCTTCACCAAAATCATTACCACGCTTAATATAGCCATAACCTGTATCCGGTTCGCTTGGCACTATTCCAAAAGTTACGAGCTTTCCAGCCTCTGCAAGAGGGATTGCTCGCACAACAGCCGCATTGAAAGCAGCTTCATCTTGTATAACATGGTCAGCAGCAAGGACCAGCAATAAGGGATCATCTTTTACAGTTAGCGCAGCCAACGCAATAGCAGGCGCAGTATTACGGCCAACCGGCTCAAGGATAATGGATCCAAGTTTATCAATTTCACGAAGTTGCTCAGCAACAAAGAATCTGTGCTCTTCATTACAAATAGTTATTGACGATTGGATATCCAGTCCCGAGAGTCTCTTAACCGTCGCCTGAAGCATAGTGTCTTCACCATGCAACCTTAGAAACTGCTTAGGGTGCGCCGCCCTAGAGAGTGGCCAAAGACGCGTGCCAGATCCTCCTGCCATAATGACCGGAACAATACTCACATTAATTCCTCGTTCTAAATTATCTTAACAAAACAGTACGTATCTACGGCTTAATTATTCTTTTACAGCCTCTAGAAACTCCAAAAAATATCTCTCTAGAACACAACACTAGCGGTTATCGTGCTCCAAGAGATGTCAGGCATTTACATAGTCACTCGCCGAAGCCATTGAGCAAGATCAGCCTCATCAAGCTTGGATTGTGACAGCAATACTATTTTTTGCCCCACCGCCTCTACATCCCAAATGACGTTAATCCCATTTAAATCGAGAATGAGGTCCATCACCTGAAATGCTGTTCGTTTATTTCCGTCGTTAAAGCAATGAGCCTGAGAAATAGCCGCGGCGTAGGACGCTGCCAGCGAATAAATATCATCTATGAGGCCATACTTGAGCCGGTTGTCTACTCTTGATAACGCACCTTCAAGTGACTTATCACCCGCCATTCCTTGAAGCTCACTGGGCTCTAACACCTCATCATGAATCGCAATAATGTGATCAACCGATAGCAGTATAAAACTCATTTGTCTTTCAGGTAATCCAGTACTGGCTGGGTGATTGATTTACGAGACTTAAGACTGTGTCTTATTTCTTCAATCGATGCCGTGCGATGTTGCTCATTGGAGATCGCCTCAGCGGGCACAAAATAACCGACCAGGGCTGAGTTTTTTAAGACTGCCACAGGCTCCCCGCCTGATTTTTCTAGAACCTTGTGAGGCTCTCGCATCTCGGTCATGGATGCAATATTTCGGGTCAATAGAGTCGCCATAGCAAACCTCTGCTTCAGTAATAGGCCTTTAGATGTAAATTAAAATGTATATTTTATCTACTGTAACATTTCATCCTATAGCTGAAGCGCTCTAAGTACACGACTACTCGTAATGAGTCCACAGCCGCAATATCTTGACAGCCTTTTCCGTCTCTAAAACCTGATAGACAAGCCGGTGCTGAATATTAATCCTTCTTGAATAAGCACCGCTCAAGTCACCCACCAGCTTTTCGAAAGGCGGCGGAGTTTGGCATGGATCAGACTGGAGAATCGTTAATAATTGCTGCGCTTTAGTTTTTAATCCGGACGATGCTAGTTTTCGTGCATCCTTTTGGGCCTGCTTGGTGTAATACAGCGTCCACATTACCAATTTAATTCAGTTGCAGCGCTGTCAATACTCTCCTGCATACCCTCTACAATTGATTCGCGCATCCCTGGCACCGATAAGAGATGCAATGTTTCGTTGATCGCATTCCAATCATCTTCAGCCAAAAGAACCGCATTGCCACGCTTGCCCGTTATCACCACCGGCTCATGGTTGGCTGTCGTATCATCGATCAGTTTATACAGGTTGGCTCTAGCCTCAGTAACATTCAGTGTCGTCATAATTAAATCCTCTTAAACAAAAGGTACGCTAAACCGTACGTTATGTCAAGTTCACCTGAGTTATCCTCCACCAAAAGTTGATAGTCCTATTTATCACCATTTAGTATTCCTACACACGAGCAGTTAGAGAGCCTTGGTATTTTCAACCAGCCAAGCGCGCAAATTCTCAAAAGTTACACTCGATGTATCGTAAAGCCCTAAAACAAATTCTTGCGTTTTTTCATCACTCGCAGTGATATCCAACCCATTGATTGCTAAAAATACATAGGTCGCCGCGAATGCCGTTCGCTTATTACCGTCAACAAAAGGATGGTTCTGGGAAAGACTTTCCCACAAGGCTGACGCCTCATCGATTAATGTCGGGTAATACCCCGTTTGAGGCCGGAACAAGGCTGCCTCCAAAAGGCCGGGATCTCTTATCCCCTCGCCACCACCATAACGCTCTATCTGATCTGCATGAATAGCCAGAATGTCATCGACCCTAATATAGTCAAAGCTCATTGCGCTAACTTTTTATAGAGACCTGAAAAACGTTCGGTACTTTTTAGATAAGCGGCCATCACATGCTCTCGGCCTGACACTCCATTTTTGGCATCTAAATGGTCCCGAAGAGCATCCTCGACCACGGCCTGGATCTGCCGACCCTCTGACTTAGCAAGCTTTCGAACTGAGTCCAAAAGCACTGAATCAACCTGAGTCGCAAATTTTTCTCTTGCTATTGACATCACCGCACTCCATCATGAAATTTCATTTTTTATCATGATAAATCTTGATGGCTGTATTTGCAAGGCTGTTAACTCGCTATAACAGTATTTATCGCACGCCATGATTTGGATTTGGATTTGGCTTCGTTTTGTTACTTTTTTAGCCTAGCCTTGGCGGACCGCCCTCGATAAGCGAGCGATG
>OJDL01000143.1_pt1 | contig 33154 bp, 44 predicted proteins | sample 1592681 | NCBI WGS metagenome assembly OJDL01 (sample SAMN05416885, study PRJEB24817) | seawater metagenome | isolation source: Sea water | place: Canada:Atlantic | collected 2013-11 | reverse complement strand
GAGATGCTCAGGAGTCTCGTGGGCTCGGAGATGTGTATAAGAGACAGTATGTATATGTTTATCAAATTATTTTGTCGATAGATGTATACATAAGTATTTAATTATGATTTAATAGTTACATGCTTTAAAAACAAAAGGGAAAATAAAATGAATATAGAAAAGAAACAGCTAGCAATTGTTGAGAGGGTGGAGGGTAGTCATATCTGGACAAACGTAGAGACTAAAGAGGACTGCTTGCCGTGGCAAGCTATGGGATTAACCTACACTGCTTCAGGTTATGGGCACAAGATACCTACAACCTACAAGGTTAAACATAACAACAGATGGAAGCGTGTTTATTGTAGAATATTTGGCAACTGCGGCATGCTCTACATAGTCAGCGGTGGTGATGAAATAGCTATAGATGAAGGTGAGGAGATATAAGAATGAAAATATACACAGCACAAGTTAATAATTTTGGGAACGTGATTGTTTGTGGTGATGATATACCTCGCAACTCTTACAAGATAATATTTACGGGCAGTTATAACGACTGTCTTAAATTGAAGGGAGTAAGTAAAAATGGAAACTGAAATGATACCGGTGTGGGATTTGGAAAACAGCCAGCTCGAATATTTAGATGTTGTTGGAGTTGATGTTGAGGTGTTAAGTTATATACAGGAACCTATAAGTCTAGGTGGGTGTGGGTTTGATCTGCTGGTTAGTGTTGAGGGAAAGTGCAAGCTAATGATAAACGTAGACTATGACGATCTTTGTGGGGAGATATAAAAATGAGTGATAAAAAGGTGCTTGAGTTTTGTGACAGACATCCAAGGGTAGTTTTAGCAGGTGGACTGTTGTTATTTTTACTAATGAGTTTAAACATGGAGTAGTTGAAGATGGATAGTTTAATGGGTAGTTGTATTAAGGATATGGGTAAGGTTGTTCAAGATACATACGGTAAGAAGAGCAACCCCAACATAAATTGGAAAGTACGATACGAGGAACTTGCAAGCACTCTCGTAGGTGATAGTGACTTCAGTCATACTGAGGTATTAGGTAGAGCATATGAAGCTATTGATGCCCTGCTTGAGAAGGAAGGGAGTTTAAACAATGAGTAGATACAGCAAGCAAGCAAGGAGGAGAAAAAGTAAATACACTGAAGCTGTTAGGTTACTGAAGTCTAATGACCCATGTGTAATAGCAAGGGGTAACAAGTTAATAAACAGACAACACAGGAAATAAAACAATGGGATTATTTAACGTAATGATAGATGACTTAGCAATTGATTATCTAAGGAACGAGAGCAGTGAATACGGGGACTTTGTAGCAGGTGCTATGGAGTGTATGCAGGGTAAGAACTTAGACGATAAAATGATAGGTAACAGGGCTTACACTTGTGGGTACGGAGCCATGAACACTCACCTTAATCGTGAGTACATGGAAGGTGAAACAATATCAGGGAGGTGTGATACATCAACACCTGATGAGAGTTATAAACCACTACACTATGGAGAATGCTAATGTATATGGGACTAGATGATGATGGATCATGCCTTAAGTACCAAGAATTTTACGATAGAGAATCAGTAAAGTTATACAACATACACATTGTACTAGAAGAACTACACGAAAAAGATAATGATTTGTTCTTTGAATACTTCATCAATGAGATACCTATGCTTACATCTGATGTGTTTACTGATGCGTTAAATGAGTATGTACTAGAGTTGTGGAAAGAGGTAAAAGGATAGGTGAGTGTGTGTGTATGTGTGTAAGATGTTACTCGCTTGTGAATATGTTTTTTGAGGGTAGCATTTTATTTTATTGACGTAAATAGATAAGAGGTTAAACACTGTGAGAAAGTTGAAGGGTCAAGAGAAGAAAGGACTAACTGGTAGGGAACAAGAAGCACTGGTCTATATGTTAATGGGTTTAAACAGCTATGTCATAGCAGACAAGATGGAGATTACTCCTAACACTGTGCGTACCATGCTAGTTAATATATACAAGTTCTTTAAGGTGAGTACAAGAGAGGCAGTGATGGGGTTGTTTATAGATAAGGGACTACTTCAGATTGAGGTAGACAACATGCTCAAGACAGACAAGTGGGGGTAGTGGACTAATGAGCAAGGGACAGTGGAAGTACACAAAAGAAAACCCAAGAGGTTTAACCTGTAGGCAACAAGAAACACTGGTGTATTTACTGATGGGCTTTGATAACAAACAGGTGGCTGAGAAGCTAGAGATAACAATAAGGACAGCACGGATGCACATCAAATCTATTTATGTTTTCTTTAATGTTAAGAACATCTATGGTTTAATGTCACTGTTCATTGACAAGAAGATGTTAGCGATTGAAGCAAAGGGGGTGTTAAGTGTTTGAGAAAGAGCAGGGTGATTGTCTATACAAGACTAGCTGTTTAAACTGTGGGTCTAGTAAGGCAAGACAGGTGTTTGGTTATGATGGCAACAAGCCTGATGATTCCTATTGCTTTGCTTGCGATACATACTTCAAGCCAGATGGGGACACATCACCACCAATACAAACAGAAAATTATAAGGCTAATACAATGAAGGATTTACAATCTATTAAAGACTTACCCATACTAGCCATACCTGATAGGGGTATAGATGTTTCTACATGTGAGGCATACAGGGTGAGGTGTTCTGTGTCTGAGCAAGATGGTGACACTATCACTCACATCTACTCACCTGACACAAAGAAGGGTGAATTGGTTGGCTATGAATCTAAGCAGGTGCAAGACAAAATATTCTCAAGCATGGGTGATAGGAAGGGAGCGTTAGATTTATGGGGTTCTCACCTAGCAGCTAAGTGTTCAGGTAATAAGCTATTCATTACAGAAGGAAGGCTTGATGCAATGGCTTTGTTTCAAACCATTATTGAGTTGACACCTGAGAAACAGAAACAGTTTAAACCCTCTGTGGTTAGCTTGACTAAGGGTTGTACGTCTGCTGTTAAAGACCTAATGAATAATCGTGAGCTGTTGGCTAAGTACAAGGAGGTTATACTTTGCTTTGACCAAGATGATGCAGGACACAAGGCAACCAAGGATGTGTTGAAAGTATTTCCTATGTGTAAGGTTGCTATGCTACCCCTTAAAGATGCTAATGCTATGTTACTGGCAGGTAGAAAGAAGGAGTTGTATCAGGCTACAGTGTGGGATAGCTGTGTTGTCCGTCAAGGAGAGGTGGTAGATGTTCATGATTTCATAGAGAACGCTATGACTAAGCCGAAGATGGGTATAAGTTTTCCTTGGCCTACTGTTACTAAAGCTTGCTTTGGAATACGTCCCCATACCCAGCATTGCATAGGTGCAGCTCCCAAGATAGGCAAGACTGACCACCAACACCAATTAGTACACCACCTAGTATATAACGAGAAGGTTAAGGTAGGTATGTTTGATCTTGAGAACAGCCCTGTTAAGACTGCTAAGAAGTTAGCTAGTAAAGAGATGAAGAAAGATGTGACCAGACCTGACATTGTGTACGAGGACATTGAGTTAAGAGATACACTAATGTCACTGGATGGCAAGGTTAGATTCTATGATAGGGGTGCTAGTAGAGATTGGGATGATATACGCATAGCAATAGAAGAGATGCACCTACTAGATGGAATCAACATATTTATTATCGACCCTATCACTGCATTGATTAGTAAGCACACATCTAGTGAAGCTAACGATAGGCTCAATGAGATAATGACTGACTCCTCTGATCTAGTAGCTAAGTTCCCTATTACCCTATTCTTTTATAGCCATGTGAACCCCAAGCCTAAGACCTCTACCCCACATGAGAAGGGTGCTAGGGTGTACAGTTCAGAGTTCACTGGCTCTAGGGCAATGGAGAAGTGGAGCCACTATGGTCATGGTATATCAAGGGATAGGACTGATGAGTGTCCACCTGAAAGAAAGAATATCTCTGAGTTCTACATGTTATTTGACAGGGACTTTGGACAGTCGTACACTTGTGATGTTTACTTTGATGAACAGACAGTAACTTATCTTGAACCAACTAAGGGATACAATTACTAATGAATAATTACAAAGGTGAAATGAAGGATGGTAAGCCACATGGTACTGGCACTTACACTTTTATTAATGGTGGTGACTATACTGGTGGTTGGAAGAACGGAAAGAAACATGGCAAGGGTACTATCACATGGGGTGATGGTGATACCTACACTGGTGAGTTCAAGGATGGTGAGTTTGTGGACTTAGCCAATGGTGTTACTACCCATGAGTGATTACATAGTAGACATAGAGACAGATGGGATACAGGCTACTAGGATTCACTGCCTTGTCTCACTGTGTAACGGAGAGTTTAAACAGCTTACCACTTACAAAGATATGCAAGACTTTCTGAATGGTCTTACACCTAGTGATAGAATCATAGGTCATAACTTTCAACGCTACGATAAGCCTACCCTTGAAAGAATCTTAGGCATAAATATAGTTGCAACGATAGTGGATACCCTAGCACTCAGTTGGTATGCTTTCCCAGATAAACTAAAGCATGGGTTAGAATTTTGGGGTGAGAGTTTTGGTATACCCAAGCCTGTCATCACTGATTGGGATAGCTTGTCAATAGATGAGTACATACACAGGTGTACAGAAGATGTAAAGATTAATCTTAGGGTTTGGGAAGCACAGTTGGTTGTCCTTAATGATCTCTATGACGATAAGCCTGAACCCTTAATAAAATACCTATCCTTCAAGATGAGGATGGCTGAACTTCAAGAGGATTCCAAGTGGGCTTTAGATATAGAGAAGGCTAATGACTTACTACTAGAGTTAGAAACAATACACAACCACTCAAGTGATAAGCTATCTAAGATCATGCCTATGGTAGACAGGAAGGCTAAGAGGAACCCACCTAAGTTACCGTTTAAACAGGACAAGACCTTGTCTGCATCAGGTGCTAAATGGTTTGACCTATGTAAAGAGCATGGCTTTCCCAGTACCCACAAGGAAACTATTGAAGTTGTTGTTGGTCAGGTTGAACCCAACCCTAATAGTAACGACCAGATTAAGGATTGGTTATTCTCTTTGGGGTGGAAGCCAGCAACTGTAAGGTGTGACAGTGGAAGAAACATACCACAGATTAAAACTAAGAAGGGTAACTTGTGTAACTCCATCAAGAGACTATGTACCATACACCCAGACCTCGAGGTTCTCGATTCTATGGCAGTTATCAAGCACCGTATAGGGTTGGTTAGGGGCTTGCTAAAGAATGAGCAGGATGGCTTTGTAACAGCCTCTATACAAGGCTTAACTAACACCCTTAGGTTTAAGCATAGGGTGTGTGTAAACCTACCCTCTGCAAGAAAGCCTTATGGCTTAGAGATTCGGGGCTTACTAACTGCTCGCAAGGGCATGGAGCTAGTGGGTTCAGACATGTGTTCATTGGAGGACAGAGTCAAGCAGCACTACATGTGGGAGTATGACCCTGAGTACGTTAAAGAGATGAGTAAGCCAGACTTTGACCCACACCTTGACCTTGCAGTAAGTGCAAAGGCTTTGAGTGAAGATCAGGTTGCTAAGTATAAGGGGGGAGACAAGTGTGATGCCACAACTAAGATACGTTATAACTTTAAAGGAGGGAACTACGCACTACAGTATGGGTGTGGTGTACCCACTCTAGCTAGGCAGTTAGGTATAAGTAAACATGAAGCTACAATAATCTTTGATGCTTACTGGAAACGTAATTGGTCAGTGATAAAGATAACAGAAGGGTTAGCTACTAAAGAAAGGTTAGTAAGGAATAAAGAAGGTCACTTAATAAAGGTACTATGGCAATACAACCCAGTGTCTGAGCTATGGTACTCATTGAGGACTGAGAAGGATAGGTTCTCAACACTCTGTCAAGGTACTGGTACTTATGTGTTTGATATGTGGGTAGCGTTCATCTTACAACAGAGACAACAGCTCACTGCTAACTTCCATGATGAGATAGTTTTAGAGGTAAAGAGTGGAAACCAAGAGGGGTGTATAAAACTATTAGAAAAAGCTATACATAAAGTAAATAGTGTGTTAAATTTAAATAGAGAGTTGGAAGTAGACATAAAGTTCGGTAACAACTACGCTGATATACATTAATAAAAAGAGGAAGTTATCATGGGATTTGAAAGAAAGTTTAAACCATCTAGTACCAGTAAAATAGATTACGATAATCTATCTGAAGGTGAACATGAAGCAAGACTAATCTATGTGGCTGACTGTGGATTACAGTACAGAGATTTTCAAGGTGATGTTAAGACACCTGCACAACAGATAGCTCTATGCTTTGAGGTCTTAGGTTCAACCATAACAGTTGATGGAGCAGAGCAACCAAGAATTATTTGGTCTAAGCCCTTCAACATCTTTGGTAGAATGTCTGGTCTATCTACTGAGTATCGTATGTACAAAGCATTTGTCCCTACTGCCCAAGAAGAGTCCATTGCTGATTGGGAATCTGTATTAGGTAAGCCAGTCAACATCATCATCAAGCACCACAAGAAAGATGCTGACACTACCTATGACAATGTAGCTGGTGTTAGTCCAATACCTGCTAAGTACCAAGACAAGGTAGAGAAAGCAGTAACCACTGACTTCGCTATCGCTGACAGTGAAGATGCTGACTCCCCTGCTATCAAGAGCCTGTTTGGTTTAGCTAAATTTGTTCACGACAAACGCTTGCTAGGCAATGATGGTGATAGTACTGAGGAAGAATCTTTTGATGATGCAGTACCATTCTAATGAAAGCACTCATTGATGGTGACATCATTGCCTATCGTATAGGCTTTGCTTCACAAACTAAGGATAAGGAAACGGGGTTGGTTACGGCTGACCCTGAATCCCACGCCCTTCATTCGTGTAAGCTATACGTCAATCAGATTATTGAGGACTCTGGCTGCAACAGCTACACCATCTACCTTACACCTAAGAAAACCTTTCGTAACAAAGTAAGAGATGACTACAAGGCAAACAGAAAAGGTGTAGCCAAGCCAGTCCATCTTAACGCTATCCGTACTTACCTAATCAGTGTCTTTAAAGCTAAGGAAGTAGAGGGCATGGAAGCTGATGATGCTCTTGGGTTATCCCAAGGCTCAGGCACTTGCATAGCTTCAATAGATAAAGACCTGTTGATGTGTGAAGGTAGGCACTACAACTTTGTGAAGAAAGAGTTTAAACAGGTAACAAGGGATGAGGGTACTAAGTTCTTTTACCAACAGATGTTAATGGGTGATGCTACTGATAACATCATGGGTATCAAGGGGTTAGGAAAAGTCAAGTCCTTAAGACTATTGGATGATACCTTAAGAAAAGATTGGGATAGCATGATCTTAGACCAGTACATAGATCAGTTCGGTTATGATGAAGGTCGTAACAGATGTGTACAGAACACTCAACTCCTTTGGATACTTCAAAGGGATAAACAAATGCCAATGGACTTCAGCTATGAACCAGTACAGAAGTAGGTACGAGAAGAACATAGCAAAAGGTTTAGAGCTAGGAGGTGTTAGCTTTGAATATGAAACAGTTAAGATTAAGTATCACCTAAAGAAGAAGGGCAAGTGTAATGACTGCTTTGGTACTAGCGTTAGCTTACTAAGGACTTACACCCCAGACTTTATCTTTAAGAAGGGTGAGATTATAGTAGAAGCAAAGGGTAGGTTTACTTCATCTGATAGAACCAAAATGAAACAGGTGGTAAAAGAACACCCACACCTTGACATAAGGATGTTGTTTATGAGAAACCAGTGGTGTACCAAGAGTAAGACTAACACCTACTCTGATTGGTGTAAGAAGTATGGAATTAAATATGCCTTCGGGGTATCAATACCTAACGCATGGCTCAAGGAGATAGGATAATGGACACTCTGTACTGCATTAGTTGTGGTTCCTCTGATGGGGGATACTCAATAGTTAAGTACACAAAAGTTTGTAAGCTATGCTCTGGCATCTTGCTTAGTGTTAATGAGATGATAGATATTATAAATGACCTACAGATACAAGGGTTATTACCAGAGAGATTCTTAGAGTACAGAACAGAACAGGTTTATTCGAGGGAAGAATTAGATTTTGATGATGACCTTCTCTCTATTGAGAACGCTATAGCAAAAGAAGATGCTATGCGTGATATGATTGACATGGATAGTGAGGAGTATTGATATGAAGATATGCGTAATACCAGATTGTCAGGTTAAGCCTGATGTACCACTAGACCATCTACTGTACGCAGGTAAATACATAGCTAGTAAGAAGCCTGATGTGATAGTTTGTATTGGAGACTTTTGGGATATGGAGAGCCTGTGTTCATACGACAAGGGAAAAACATCATTCGAGGGTAGACGTTACAAGAAAGACGTAGAGGTAGGCAACCTAGCTATGGACTTGTTCCTTCAGCCTATCAGACAAGAGCAGCAAAGGTTAAAGGTTAATAAGCAGAAGCAGTGGAAGCCTAGAATGATCTTTACTCTTGGCAACCACGAATACAGGATAGAGAGAGCAGTAGAGTACGATTCTATCCTAGAGGATACCATTTCATATGATGATCTTAACCTCAGTGATTGGGAAGTGTATGACTTCTTACAGCCAGTAGTAGTAGAGGGTATAGCATTTGCTCACTACTTCACCACTGGTGTGATGGGTAGGCCAGTGACCAGTGCTAGGGCCATGCTCACTAAGAAGCTCATGTCTACAGTTATGGGTCATGTTCAGAACAGAGACATAGCTTATGCCAAACGAGCTGATAACGTCAGGTTGACAGGGTTGTTCGCTGGTATGTTCACACAGCACAAGGAAGATTATTTAGGCAATCAGGGTAATGACTCTTGGAGTGGTATCTGGATGTTGAACGAGGTGGATAGGGGTAGCTTTGATGAGCTTCCTGTATCACTTACTTACTTAAAAAGGAAGTACGGAGAGTGCAAATGAAGATTGACTATAGCACTGCATCAAGCGTTCAGCATGGTGGAGATCACTATACTAAGAATAAGATACAGGTATGGGACTTCATAACTGATAATGGTTTAGATTACTTAGAGGGTAATGTAGTCAAGTACATTTCTCGTTACAAAGAGAAGAACGGATTAGAAGATTTAAAGAAGGCTAGGCATTACATTGATAAGATAATTGAGGTAAGATATACAAGGACTGTAACATGCCCACCACAAAAGGATCTTGGTCAAGAGTAAAAGACAGGACAAGATACGATAACGAGTTTGACAGAATATTTGGAGATAAAGAAGATGAACCAGTATCAACAGTACATAGCATTAAGCAGGTACGCAAGGTGGTTGCCAGAAGAAACGAGAAGAGAGACTTGGACGGAGACAGTAGATCGTTACATGATTAACGTAGTATCAGATAAGGTGGGTGGTAAGCTATACAACAAGCTAAAGGAGAACATCCTTAACTTAAACCTAGTACCCAGTATGAGAGCAATGATGACTGCTGGACCTGCAATGGAAAGGGATAACACTTGTGCTTACAACTGTAGTTACCTGCCAGTAGATGATCCCAAAGCATTTGATGAAGCCATGTTTATACTATTGTGTGGAACTGGTGTTGGATTCTCTGTTGAGAGACAGTACATAGGTAAGCTACCTGAAGTCCCTGATGAGCTATTTGAGAGTGATACTACCATTGTGGTTAGTGATAGTAAGGAAGGGTGGGCTAAGTCCCTTAGACAGCTAGTCTCGCTGTTGTACGCAGGTGAAGTACCTAAGTGGGATGTACACAAGGTACGACCAGCAGGTGCTAAACTTAAAACCTTTGGTGGTAGAGCATCTGGCCCTGCACCATTAGAAGATTTGTTTCAGTTTACTTGTGAGACATTCAAAGCAGCAAAGGGCATGAGGTTATCTAGTATCCAGTGTCACGATCTAATGTGTAAGATTGGTGAGGTTGTAGTAGTAGGTGGTGTTAGAAGGTCAGCTATGATCTCTCTATCTAACCTGTCTGATGATCGTATGAGACATGCTAAATCAGGTAACTGGTTTGATGTAGACCCACAACGAGGGTTAGCTAACAACTCTGTATCGTACACAGAGAAGCCTGACATGGAAACATTCCTTAGAGAGTGGACTGCATTAGTAGAGTCCAAGTCTGGTGAGCGTGGTATCTTCTCAAGAGTAGCCTCTAAGAAGCAAGCAGCTAAGAATGGTAGACGAGATCCTGACTATGACTTTGGTACTAACCCTTGCTCTGAGATTATACTTAGACCCAATCAGTTCTGTAACCTAACTGAGGTGGTAGCTAGATATGATGACACCTTTGAAACACTAGAGGAGAAGGTACACCTAGCCACTATCTTAGGTACGATACAGGCTACATACACTAAGTTCCCTTACCTAAGAAAAGTGTGGAAAAGAAACACAGAAGAAGAACGCTTGTTAGGTGTGTCAATGACAGGCATTATGGACAACAAACTTATCTCTACATCTAAGGGTGCTGGTGAGTTGTTAGAGAGGTTAAAGAATGTTGCTATTGAAACAAACGAAGTCTATGCAAAGAAGTTCGAAATACCTATATCTACTGCTATTACTTGTGTTAAGCCCTCTGGTACTGTTAGCCAGCTTGTTGATAGTGCTAGTGGTATACATACACGTCATTCTAACTATTATACTAGAACTGTTAGGGGTGACAACAAAGATCCTTTGACTAGGTTCTTACAAGATCAGGGCATACCTTCAGAGCTATGTGTGTACAAGCCAGACACTACTACAGTGTTCAGCTTCCCTACCAAAGCACCTAAAGGCTGTGTTACTAGGGATGATGTCAATGCCATTGAGCAGCTAGAGATATGGTTGATGTACCAAAGACATTGGTGTGAGCATAAGCCTTCAGTCACCATCACTGTACGAGAAGATGAGTGGTTAGAGGTAGGGGCATGGGTGTTTAAACACTTTGATGAGATGAGTGGTGTATCATTCCTACCACACAGTGACCACTCTTATAAGCAAGCACCCTATCAGGAGATAACTAAGGAGAAGTACAAGGAAGCTATTGAGGATATGCCAACAGATATTGATTGGTCTTACCTATCTAAGTATGAACTGGAGGACACTACTGTAGGTTCACAGACACTGGCTTGTTCTGGTGACAGTTGTGAGATTGTAGATATAGGGGGTTAGTAAATGAAAAACCTAAACGATAAGGACACTAAGCAAGAGTTGTCTAATCTATATCAACGTTTGAGTAACTGCTCAGAGTGTAAGATGTTAGACAATGGTAATGAACATTACTGGTGGTTTCAGTGGGCAAAAGCTATCATTAAGATAGTAGAGGTTTACGACATGCCTAACCTTCTTTACAAACTAGCAAAGGATATAGAGTTTGATCCTGTTTGTTCAAGTGCCAAGTACATAAAGTATGAAGATCAGTGAACGCACTCAGTTATTTTAAAAGGATAAGGAAAAAGAAGAGGGGCTTAATTGCCCCTTTACTTTATCTAACTATTTAAATGGTCTCTCTGCATACTTCTTCTTCTTATCCTTTTCAATAGCCTTCTCCATACCACCACCTAGCCACATGTAACTTACCATACCTACTATCGGTACCTCTTTTAGAGTATCTTCTGGATATTCTCTTGACCCTGTATACATCTTAGTAGAGTCTGCAAGAACTGAGTCTATCATTGGTATTGGTGGTACAACTTGCTCAAGGAAAGAACCAAGAAACTCACCTTTAGCTACTGATGATGAGAACTGATACTTAGAAGCAAACGCTAGACTCAAGACAGTATCAAACATATTCTCTTTAACTATCTCTTTTGGGTTAAACCCCTTACCTTTTGCAAAGTCTTTAATTTCTTTTACTGATGCACCTGCTAGTGATACAAGAACCAGATATCTTGCCATCTGTTTTGTAGCTTCTGTTTTACTACCATGTTTAAACTCTCTTACTATCTTTGTCCGTATAAGGTTAAGTTGTTTTAAACCAAAACTTTTAAGAGCATAGGCTATCCTACCATTGGGGTGGTCTAAGAAGGCTTGTGGCATTTCGCTTAGAGAGATAGGCTGTGCATCAGAAAGCTCTGACCACAATAGAAGCTTAACTCTTTCAGATGTCTCACCTGCCTTTAGCTCATTCACTAGCTTATTAAAGTCATCAGTTCCAAAAGCTTTCTTATACTTCTTAGCTAGCTGAGCTTCACCAGCAGCAGACTTAACCTTTGTCTTAGCATTTTTATAGGCAGCGTTTAACAAAATATCTTTACCAAACCTATCAACTCTCCTGAACCCACTCCAAGTAAATAGCTTATGAAGTGCAGTAGAAGCATCTTTAACATTAGTAAACTCAGAAGCAAGAACATTGTCCAAACCAAAGGACTTCATGCTAACTAGCTTCTTACTAAAGGTAGCTTGTAGTGTTGGTAACAAACCTTGTGTAAATGCAGAGACACCTATATCACCTATCTGTGTCATGGCAGAGTAGGGGTTAGCTAGTACAGACATGTAACCTAAGTCTCTAACTGTCCTAATGAACTTGTGTGGTGCTACTTCACCCATACCAAACCTAGACTTTAACAAACTTTGTACAATATCTTGGTCACCCCTACTCATAGAGGACAATTCTTTTGAGATCAACGCACTAACAGAGTCATCTATGTCAAGGTCATCACCTATATTAGTTGAAACAGCAGACCCCTTAAAGAACCTTCTCTTGTTTACCTCTGCTGCACTACTGTTTAGGTGGCTAATGATAGATGAACCTGCATCTTCATAGTATTGAGATAACTCTTCTGTAACTTTAGGAAGTGTTCTGTCTTTGTTCCAAGACATTTTCTTGTTTACTGTACTTGACTTGTACCCCATTACTACTCTTGATATAACCCTTTCCCTATCTGCTTTAGATAGGTCACGAACCTCTACTATTTTGTCTGGCTTACTCTTTGTCTTAGCAAAGTCTATAAGGGCTTTCTCGTATACCCCATTAACTTTCCTGTTCTTGTTCAAAGCTTTTTGTAACCCTTCAAGATCCTTAATAACCCTAGGGAAGTAGTTATCTATTTTGTCTACCTTCATCCCTGCTTTTATTTTTAGATCGTACAACCTGTCTAACTCTTTTATACCACTGTCAAAAGCCTTGCCACCACTGTTACCCTTAACATCTGTTATAATCTTTCTGGCAGAATTCAACTCTCCATTGATAAGATGTGTGTTAAAAGTAGTTTTTAAATCCTTTGGAACCTTCTTAACAACACTGTTAAAAGCTCTGAAGTTATCTGTAGATAGTTGTCTATCTGCATGAGTGTTCATCTCTAGCCCCCTTAACCTAAGAGCCATTGGTTCAGAAACTTCTTTAAGCTTTGTACTTATGTTTCCAAGAAGTTGTTCAAATAATCCGTTTGTAATCTTACCTGACTCACTAGAGTTCTTTATCGTACTCAATAGGACTTCAGCATTAAGCTTAGTTGGAAAGGTAGGCTTCCTATCTGTCTGTGTAATGATTCTTAAAACATCATCCTTACTAAGTCCTAGCTCACTCTCTATTAGCTTACTAGCTTGAACAAGGTTAAGATCATTAGCAGATGCTTTGGCTAAAACATAATCTATCTTATCAATACTTTCATTAGCTGCTACAAGTTCCTTAGCTGTTTTCTTTTTTGCTTGACCAGCCTTTATTTTACTACCCAAGGCTGAAGCACCTTTGGCTAGGACATACCCACCAGCAGCACCACCAACACCATAGAGGGCAACCTGCTTGGGATCAACTTCACCTGTCTGTACCAGTTGATCTGACACATTGTAACCAGCAGTTATTAGACCACTCGTAAGAGCAACGGTCTTTGCTGCTGCACCCATAGGTAGTAGTGATGTTGGGTCAGTAGCAACGCTTAGTAGTTCACTGACACCAGCTCTCCACGAGAGTTCATCACTAGGAACTCCTGATAATATAGGAAACTCAGCCCTTAGTTGCTCTTGCCTGTGGCCTAACAGAACTTTTCTTCTTTCATCTGTACTCATCTCAGAGAAACCTTCACCGTACACTTGGTCAGCTTCCTCTGACGAAGAAGTACCTTCGTACATAGAAAAGGCAGGACTACTTTGGGCTAGTGCTTGAGCAAATACAGGGCTTACTGCTTCTAAATAGAGCATACTGTTCTCAACAAACCCATTACCTTTTGCCCACCCATAAGCCCACTCAGATTCTCCACTATCTTCAATGATTTTCTTTACAGGAACTTCTTCTTCTGTGGGCAGTGCTGTAGAGGTGGGACTAAGCTTCTTATATTGCTCAAGGGTGTAGCCCCTCCATGTAGGCTCTGCACTAGGTTCAGTATTCTCTGTTTGTACTAACACTTCTTTTTCTAAAGCCATCTGCAATCTCTTTATTTAGAACTATCAATAGGACTATATGTAGAATCTTCACCACCTAAACCTAAGAACCAACCCTCTGTACCCTCAGTATATTTACCTTCAGTTTTTAGCTCTTTGATTATAGTGTCAATAGCATCCGGATCACCTATATACTTAGGAGCCTTTGAACTACTTCCTTCTAACTTTTTTGCTGCATTTCTGAAGGTAAACAACTTGTTAGCCACTTCACCAATAAATGCATCAGCATCAACATCATCATCAAAATCTATGCCATATCTTTCTTTCGCTTGTGTACTATTGAGAATTTCCTTAACTGTCTTAACTGTCTTAGCATCAGCATAGTCCCTAACACTAGAACCTTCTAACCTCTTAGCTTCTTGTGCTTTTTCTGACTGTTTCCAGTAGGTATAGAAATCTGTTGCTGAAGCCAAGTCACCACTGCCCCTAAAAAACTCACTTAGTTCTTTATACAAGAGTGGGTTGTCGGGGTTGTACTTAGACATTATCTCTGTAACAGCTTTGTCTGTACCTTTAGCATCTTCTAAGTCTTGTTTCTCTTGACTGGGTAGGTACTTATTAAGCAAGCCAGTGGTTAACCCACCAAGAAAACTGTTTACAGGAGTTGCACTGTCATCTCTTTGTAGGTTTTCTAAAACTTTTCTAGTCTGAGCAGAGGTCTTTTCATTCATCTGAGAAGTTAGCCTCTCAGGCTCTTCCATCATTAGTCTTAGTCTATCTGTTATAGCACCCATTATCTAATTTCCTTTATTAATTTAAGTAGTGATCCAGTATTACCCTACAGGAACTTGACTTTTAAGATACATCTCAGCACCACTCTTAGCCACTTGACCCCAATCTGTCTTACCAATACTTTGACCAAGACCACCAGCAATAGCACTAAATGCACCACCACCACTACTAGCCTTCTGTCCTGCTTGGGCTAGTGCAGCTCCACCTGATGCAGATGCTGCTTGTGATGCTGACCTTGCTTGTTCAATACTAAGTCCTGCACTAACAAGTGCTTGCTCCATGTCAAGGACACCACCAAATGCACCCAATCCACCTTGAAACCCTGCAAAGGAATTAGCCATCTGTTCTTGTTGTGCTGCTTGGTTTAAGCCATAGCCCTGTACATTCTGACTAAACTGCTGTTGTTGTTCTTGTTGTGCAACACCCCTTGCTTTACCAGCCAAGTCAGCTAGTGTTAAGGACTGCGCTCTACCTAATCCAAACGCATCAGGTTGTACAAAGCCATTGCCCCCACCAGCACCTACTGATTCACCTGCTAGTTGTAACCCCATCCTTCCAGAACCAAACAATGTGTTTTGTAGTTGTTGGTTTTGTTGTTGGAAACTAGGCTGTAGTAGTGCAGCTTGTTGGTTATAGATGTCAGTCTCTCGTTGTCTAGTATCATCACTAAACCCAAATCCAGAGACAGGTCTATTAGCTTCCCTAAGATATTTTTGTAAGAAAGGTTCAGCAGCAGATAACCCTGTTTGACCCAAGCTAGTTAGGCTAGAGTCTATATTAGAAGATACATTATAACCACTCTCCCCCTCTGGTCTACCTTCAGTAGTACCAACCTGATTAGTATAAGTATAGGGCTGAAACTGTGCTGCCTTATAAGGTTGTGCTGGTTTAGCTTTAGTGCTACCACCACCTAATGCTTTACCCATTGTTACTTACTCCCTTTAACAAATATTTCACGACTATCACCATGTATATCTTCAACTATTCCAAAGTATTTGAATCCGTACATATCTAAGAACTTCCCTTGTTTGTTGTCATCCACTATGTGTTCTGCATAAATAGGTTGTCTATACTTCTTTTGCATAGCCTTTAAGACAGACTTCATTTTCTTGTGTACACTTTTAGTAAACCTAACAACATCACAATGAATAAACAACATACCTTCGTATATCTCTAGGTGTACAGTAAAGTCCTTATACTCTCCTACTATTACTTTACTCAAGCTGTTCGCTTCCACATGTAAACTGTTATAAACGGTTGGTAGTTAGCATTAGTAGTAGTACCATTAGTTACTGAGTGAGTGTGACCTGCTCCACCACCTTGTGCATCTACTCCATACTTACCACCTAAACCACCACCACCCCAAGTAAAGTTAGGGTTGCCACCAGTGGGTAGGTAGTTCAATGCACCACCACTAGCTTCACTAGGGTGGTTGTGTGATGGCATTTGAGCTATTGTAATTGCAGTTGATCCTGTAGTTGAACTAACAGCAGGAGAGTTAGCACTACCACCTGTTTCTTCTACGCTATCCAATAAAGTGTTACTAGCATCAAGACCTATTAATACTCGTCCAGTACCAAAGGCAGTCCATGTACCAAAGCCTAATAAGGTAGCTGGGTTAGTAGCCACTGCTGCTTGTGTGTATATAGTACCTACTGGGAACAATGCACGTCTAGCAGTTTCAGCAACAGCTAATGCTGCTGTTATTGCTGCTGTTACATAAGCTGTAGTGCCTATTTGAGTGCTGTTAGTAGCTGCACTAGCAGTAGGTGCTGCTGGTGTACCAGTTAGTGTAGGGCTGCTAAGATCAGCCTTAGTATTAACTGCTGTTTGTATAGCACTAAACTCATCATCTATCTCAGTACCCTTAACAATCTTGTTAGCGTTACCTGTACTGAGGGCATCTTTAGCTGCAAAGTCTGTTGTCTTTGAATAATTTGACATCTATATAATCCTTCCTTGTTTTCCGTAAACATCTAACTTCTGTATACTCAATGCACCACCATCAATGGTAGCCTCTATACCTAACTGTACAATAGATCCTGATCCTTGCACAGACGAGTCTAATCTATCCAAAGCTATACCACCTACAAACTCAGCAACAATGGTTGCATTAGCCCCATATTCTGCTATCCCATACTCAAAAGTTGGTATCTCTTTTATCGTAAAAGGAAAGGAGTAGTACAAAGTTGTATAATCAAACCCAGCCTTCACAACAAATGATTGTGCAGTAGAACCAATAGCTGTTACTGCTACACGCTTTAACATCTTGTTAATGTTAGGTAAGCTAAGATCAAAGTGGTTAGTAAAGTAAGACATAGTGTAAGCAACACCATTGTCTGTGTACTGCCCGTACTCTGCTATACCATTAGCCTGTGCTACATACATTTGTTTGTTAGTTTTATCGTAAACGTAATCAGCGTGACCTAAGTCATTCCAAGTAGTGATTCTCATTGAACCATCTTCTAGTCTTTGCTTAGTATCAAACACATAGACTTTAGCTGCTTCTGGTAAAGATATTACATAGAAAGCATCTTCAGGGAAGTAACAAGATTTAATTAAGCCTAAGTTAGATTCCCTACTAACATCTCCAATAAAGGTATCTCTAATATTCCTAGATAGGTCATTCATCTTAGCTGACTTCTCTTGGATAGTTCTACCTAAACTTCTCAAGCCAGTAGCAGACAAGAACACCATGTCCTCCCCTATGTTTTGTACTGAATCTCTTGCTATACAACCCACACCTTCCAATACTTCTACTAACTGTAATGTGTTTACATCAAAGCTACCTTGAAAACTATCATTGTCTTTAAAGATAACAATGTTATTCTTACAAAATATAACTAGGTTTCCATTGTGCGATCCTAGTGCTGTTATAACATCAGAACCTTTAGGAAGAACACCACTTACGTTTATTAAACCTGCACTACCACTACCCCACTTAGCCCCATCTAATAGGTCAGAGAAATAAACTGAGGTTTTGTTTGTACTCGTGTCAGCAGCCCACAACCTACCATATGCACTCATTGCTATATTAGCTGTAGGTGCAGTACCTGTGTAGTTAGCGTGGTTATCTATGCTCTTAAACTCGTCCGTAGTGGACTCATTGGTATAGTACAGTGGCTTGTACCCACCTTGAAAGAAGTAAGCCCTATCATTAAGGGTTACTGCTTGCCAGTTACCAGCAGATATAGTGTCAGTAGTAGTGGGTGTAATAGTTGCTAGGGTACTAAACCCTTTCTTAAAGGTTGTAGCACTCCAAGATATAAAGGTGTTGATACCAGTGACATCTAGGAATGGGTGAATACCTAATAGGTTAACCCCATCACTGCCAGAGGTACGATAGAACCAACCCTTCCTAGAACCTAGCCTACCAAACTGATCTATGATGCAGTTGTTGGCTTCTAGTGCAAAGCTAGGGTCATTAGACACACTTGACTCTTGAGTGTTTAAACCTAAGAAGGCTGGTGCTACTAATGATGCTGTTATTAATTGTTTAGCCATAATTAGTTTGTACTCACAATGAATGGTACTTCTTCAACTGTAAATATTAAGGAGGTGCTTACATTGTCCGAGTGTGCAACAATCAAAGAACCTGCCTCTAGTATTATGTATGATTCGCTACTAAGCCCTACGTTAAAGACACTACTAAAAGCTATTGACAATGACTTAAATATAGGAGTCACAGTACCACCAACAGACACACTTGCATTAGCTACAGTTGCTCCTGAACTAGCTGTGTTAGCAGCGTTGAACATAATCAACTTAGCTCTTGTGTTAGTAGGCACTGTGTAGTAAGTAGCAGAGCTAGTAGTTACAGCAGGTACTAGTATAGTTCTAGCTTTCATACCAGACTAACTCCTCTGAGTGTTTGTTACTATCCAATGTAATTGCATCTTGTAAGGCATTATTAGCCCTAGCATAAGCTGACACTGGGTTAGCCCCACCATCCTCTCCACGCTCCTCTACTGCTAGTGCGTAAGCTAGTAGCTCTATTGGTTTAGAGGGTACACTCAATGTATCAGCATCTTCTGTAAGGTCACCTGTCCTAAGTACACAGTTAAATCTTATTGTGTACACACCATCAGGGATAGGGTAGAAGTCTACCTGTGTATCTCCATCTGAGCTTATACCATTATAAGAGTACCAATAAGGAGAACCTGTACCTACATTGTCACTCAAGAAGAACCTGTTAAACTCATGTGAGCCTTTAGGTTTAAGGAATATGTTTTCTTCTACATTGATTACATCTAATATGGTTAAAGAGTTCTGTGAACCATTAAGCTCATAGTTGAATATACCATTAGAGGTAGTAGCAGTAAGCGTAGTTCTTAAACCACTCCAATTCCAAGAGTTCTCTACAGTTTCTTTTGCATCATTAAGTAGTACAGCAATCAAGCTAGAGTAAGATGACTCATTGATTGAACTGACTGTACGTTCTCTTAATCTTTTTAATATGTTATTGACTAAATCTAAATAACTCATATCCGTACCTTAGTTAAACCACCTACTAAATATTTGACCACCCAAGCCACCTAAACCCATTGCTAACATCATGGCTCCAGCAAACATTCCTTTGCCTTTAGCCATTTGTTTTTCCATATTACATATACGCATAGACAACCTTTCTGTGGTGTCATTCATATCTTTTATACGTTCGTTAAGTAGTTCTACACTAGCAACTAGCTTCCCTGCATCATAGTCTGTCATGTTGCTCATGTATTAATTCCCTTTAAGCTGGCTCTGCTGTATTACCTAAAGCCACCCACTCTAGGTACTCTTGGTAGTCTACGTTTTCAGTGTCTAATGGTATGTAAGCACCATCACCCAATTTTATTATATAGTCTATATCACTAGGACTTCTATTTAATTTATACATTATAGCTCCGAGCTTGCTGTTGAACCACCACCAATCCTAGCATTAGTATTTGCACCTGCGTAATAGGTAGCTACATCAGTGCTAAGACTATCTTGCCCAGTCCCTGTACTAGAGCCACTATAAACCATAGTGGGGGATGCTCTTTTTTCTACCTTAAAGAACCACTGAGCCTGTTGTGTTCCTGATGTTGAGTAATCTGTAACACTAGCACCAAGCGATTCAAAGTATCTTTGACATTCAATTAAGTTACTAGCATATGTTAAGTGTTCAAATGGTGTAGCTACTGATCCTTCTTCTAATTGAATAAGTGAAACCGTACCTGTAGAAACCTCTATATTTAAGTTAGTTCCACCAGTAGCAGTACCTGTAACACCAGTTGCAGACAAAGAACCTCCACCAATTTTAGCAGTTGCAGTTCCTGTCCAAGAAAGCTTATGTGTACCTGATTGCAGGTTTATACCTTCAACAACTTGTATCAATGACCCTGCTGATATAGTAAGTGTTGTTACATTTGCTGAAGTTGCAAAGGTATAAGAACAACCTGAAGCTCCACCCTTCCACCTATCATGTCCAAATGCCCCTGCTGATAGTGAAACTGTACCTGATACAGCCCTTTGGTTTACCCCAAACCCACCATTGATAAGTTTGTTACTCCCTGAAACATCTAAAGACAAAGTCCCAGTTTCAGCAGGTAAAGTTATTGTGTTAGTACCAGCAACATCTGGGGCTGATACTGTAACAGTCCCGCTTGTATCTCCTGTGAGGACTATTGAACTCATTACTTAGCCTCCAATGCTTCTATTCTTGCTATTAGTGTTTCTATTAGGGTTTGCTGTTCTTGTATTGCTGCGGTTAGTAATGGTACAAGTTTAGATTGATCTATACCCTGCATATCAGGGACTGAGCGAGTACCCATAACTGCTGCTGTAGTCTCTACACCTTCATCATCCACGACAGCGGGAGTCACTTCATACTCTTCATCACGCATGGCATCTTTAGTGCCTGTGGCTGCTTCTGGTACTACTTCTGCTAGTTCGTGTGCAAAGAACCCATCTACTCGTGAGCCATCTGCTTTCCATGCGAAGTTGATAGGGCGTAGTGCTTTGACTCGCTCTGTAGCCCCTGTCATAGGTACGTCATCTTCTTTTAATCGGTAGTCAGATGATGTGCTGTAAGCTGTTGATGAGCCGTTTGTCTTAATGTCACCAACTTTTCCGTTGTTGTTGTAAAATTCATAATGGGATCTAGCCGCTGTACCTTTTGCAGATGATCCTATTTCTGGAGCTGACGAGCCTCCACCTACACCAAACAGAACTCCTGTAGTTGCACCTGAAGATGAAAAAACACCTATACCTACGTCACGATTACCCGCAATCGTCATAGCAGTAGACCCTGCTGATTGGAAGTCAATCTGACCACTGGTATCGGATGTTATCTTTAGTCCATCACTAGTGTCTGCATTAATAATTGTACTCATATTATAATACCACCCATCTTGAACCACTTGGAATTGTTACTGTAACACCGTCTGCTACAGTCAGAGGGCCAGCACTCATACCATTCGTGTCAGTAGTTAATGTGTAATCTGCTGCTACTGAATTGCTATTCTCGTAGATTGCACCACCTGCTGATGCACCACCACCTATAGAACCCCAAGCACTACCATCATAACCTTCAAAGCCACCTGTAGTAGAGTTAAACCTAATCATACCTGCTGCTGGTGAGCCATCTCGTTGTGCTGTAGTACCGCTAGGTAGTTGTCCTGACCCTGTACTAGCAGTTTTAGTTACAGTAGTTACAAGCGGAGAGGCTGCATCTGCTTTAGTTCCTTGAGCAGCAGTAGCATAAGCACTAGCTGCTGTAGTAGCAACATCACCCAAACCTAATGTAGTTCTAGCTGTACTTGCATTTGCATCGTCTATTAGTGTACCACCAAATGTAGAAACTGCTGATGCTACCAGAGCATTATCTGCTGTAGTTCCTTGTGTTGATGTTGCATAAGCACTAGATGCTGTAGTGGCTGCTGTACCTAACCCTAAGTTAGTCCTTGCAGTACCAGCATTAGCTAAGTCTGATAAGTTGTTTGCTTTTAAAGCTGCTGTTGATAGCTCTGCCGCTGCTGCTATTGCAGAAGTATTTGCTTCTCCAGCTTTAGTAGTAGCTATACCAGCTTGTGTAGTTGCAGTAGATGCACTTGCAGCAGAAGATACCACATCTGCTGCTGTTAAGACTGTATCAGCCCTTGTGAGTACCTCATCTGCATGAGTAAGAACCACATCAGCGTTGGTTAAAACTAAATCTGCTGCTGTGTCTATGGTATCTTGATTAGTAGAAACCAGATCTGCTGCTGTTGCAACCCTGTCTAGTCCTGTTTGAACTTTGTCTGCTTCAGCCAATACTACATCTGCTGCTGTGAGAACTGTGTCTGCTCGTGTTAGTAATTCATCAGCATGAGTTAATACTACATCAGCATTTGTTAAAACAACATCTGCATTAGTTAATGCTAAATCATTACCTGTTGATACTACATCTGCTGCTGTTAGAACAGTATCTGCTCTAGTTAATACTTCATCTGCGTGTGTTAATACTACATCAGCATTAGTTAATGCCAAGTCTGCTGCTGCTGCGTTCTCTGAAACCAGAGCTGCTGCTGCTGATGCCTCTGCCTCACTAGCTTTTAGTGTGACAGAGTTTATAGTTACATCATTAGTAGCATCTCCTGATCCACCTGTACCACGAAATATAGCCATTAACTACTTCCCTTATCCGTAGGTTCTATTCTTTAGTCGTTTATTTTCATTCTTTAAAGTCCTACCTCTAGCTGTACCTTTTTTCTTTGCTGCTCTTTTTGCCAAAAACTTTTGTTTTGCAGTAAGTTTTGCTTCTTTAGCAGTCTGTCTAGGGGTTGTATCAACAGCTTTTTTAGACTTAACTGTTGGCTTTTGTTTTGCCAGTGACTCAGCACCTTTACCTATACCTACACCTATACCAACACCAGCAGTAGTAAGTGCTGTATTGCGTAGTGCAGTCTTTTTAGGTGCTGCCTTAATAGGCTTGGCATTTGATTTCTTAACCGAAGCCCTAACCTTACCTGCTTTTGTAAACATTTCTAATTGCTTTGGGGCTGGGGTTTCTTTAACAGGAGAACGTCCTTTAACTCTAGGTTTGTTTCCAGTGGGGGTTTTGTTTTTAGCTTTTTTGTTAGCAGCATCTCTGACTGCTTTAGCTCTAGCAACTTTGTCTGAACCACCTACTGATTTTTTAACTTTACCAGTCTTGGGTGTAAACATTTCTGATTGTTTTTTTGATTTAAGGCTAGCTATTACTTTCTTTACTGCTGGAGCACCACCCTTTTCAAATAGTTTTTTTACTCCTACCCTAGTTATTAGACCAGTAGCAAGTGCATATAATGCTGGTGGTATAAATAATGGCATGTACCTTTCTCCTTGATAAACAAAAAGGCTAACCCCCTTTCGAGGGCTGCCTTACGTCATATACCTACTTTACTTAGGAACAGCAATAACTAATCCACTTTCAGGTCTAACTGTCTTAACACCATAGATAGTGTCAGCAGTCATCAAATCACCCAAGAACTCTTGTTTGTATTGAGTCTGAGTACGAACCCCTAGTTGCTCAACCAAGACCATTCCGTCTCGTTGACCCATGATAGCACCCATTGTATCAACAGCAGAAGCTGAGTTAGCACCAGCAGCTGCAACAACAGGTAGGTTGTTAGACACATAGATGTCTATACCATAAAGACTACCAAGTTGACCATTCATAACACCACGACCATCTACAAAGTCTGAAGACTGGTAGCGATCAATGCCCATTATAGTAGAACGAACACTAGGTGGTATAACTAGGAAACGACCATCCATAGGAACGTCATTGTCATCTAGCTGTTTAACCAACTCTCGGAAAGCGAGGTCAGTAAACACGTCAGTAGCAGCAACAGTGTTAGCAGCGTAAGCAGCAATACCGTTAGCAGCATCAATGTAGAAGCTATTAGAGTGAACCCAGTCAGAACCTGATCCGTTGTCATCTCCAAAAGTTTTACCTAGAGCACCTAAGTCACTATCTATTTGAACAGCTAAGGCATAACCAGCATCTTCAGTATAAAACTTACGAAGTGAAGGCTGTGCTTGTACGTCTACAATATCTTCAATCAAGCGTGAATATTCATAATGCTTGTTGATTGATACTGCAACATCAGCTTCAGTAGCTGCAATCAGAGTTACCTCTGTGTTAGCTGCTTTAGCAGTAGCTGCACCACGAGTAGGTTTAGGGATATGAATTGTATCACCCTTCTTACCAACATGGTTCATCTTATTAACTATGTTCGCTAGAACTAAGTTCTTTTTATATGCTGCTACAATTTCATCAGACCAAATCTCTGGTATGAAAGTAGCCCCTGTAGTTACGGTTACTTGATTAGTACCTAATCCCATCTTAATACACCTTTTTATTTATAAGAGTTTATTTTACCCTCCCTTCAGCATAAGCCTTGTCAAACACTTCAACATTAGCTGCATACTTCTGGGGGTCGTTAATCATTAAATTAACTATCTCAGAACGCTTATAGATTTTTCTTGACATTGATTCACCTGAACCTTTGCCACCTGTTGATGCTGCTTTAACCTGTAGTTTACGATCTTTCTCGTTAAGACTTTCTGTCTTCTCGACTACTCCCTTGATCTCTTTCCAATTGGAGAGGAGTTCATCAGCAGCATTAAAATCGTAGTTATCAGCTCGTTGCAGTAACTCAGAACGAACTTGAGACTTATTAATCCACTCCTCGAAATTACTACCTTGTATGGTTTCTTTCCAAGTGGGGTGTTTAGTAACAAGTCTGTTTAAGAAATCTTGTTCGTGTTGTTTAACAAGAAGTTCTCTCATCTGCTTTACTGTTTCGCTACCTTCTACAGCTCTACTAACAGAACCTTTAGGATCTTCATAAAAATCTAATTCGGGTTCTACTTCTTTTGTACTACTGGCTTCATTCAGCTTACTTTTGAGCAAGTCATCTACAGATTTACGAAGATCCCCTACCTCTGAACTTTGACGACCTAGTAGCTTCTCAGCCTCTTGGTGCATCCTAACAACATCCTCCAGAGATTTATCTTTGTACTTCTCTGGTACTTCTTCTGCTGTTGGTTCTTCGGTTGCAGTTGATGTTACTTCATCATTTGATTGTAAGTCCTGTTCAAGAGGTTTGCTTACAACTTCATCAATTGATACAAGTTCTTCGTTTTCTTCTAGTTGGACTTCTTGGTTGTCAAAAGGGTTTTGTATTCTAGCCATTTAATGATTCTCCGTACCTATAAGGCATTGTGGAATTAGTCTACTTGAGCAGCCTTCTCGTGTTGTTTAGCCCATCTGTCCGTATGAACATTGAACTTAAAACGACTTGGAGAGATTAACCGCTTGCTTGTCTGCCCACACTCTGAACAACTCACTTCCTCGACATCAGGGTTGATAAGTTCTTCTGTGGTATGTCCATCTACACAGGTGAAGTCAAATAATCTAAGCATTTGACTCCTTAGTGTAAATCAGTTGCTTGGTAAGATTCATCTATCTCATTGTTCTCATGAGCATTACTGATAGCGTCTTCCCAATTTAACATTTGATTTAACATGTGTAACTTGCCTTGCATGGTGTGCAATGCTTTAGCGTCTGCTACATCTAATATGTTAAAAGAATCTCCTGCATCTTCTAAATCTTCCATTAGTTGTTTCCAACCTGCATGGTTAAATAAGGAGAAGTAGTTTTCGTAGTAATCTTGTAATTCTTTATCCATATTAAGGAGAACTCCTATAGTTCCTATTATAACATATTTATAGTTAAATGTCAAGCACTATTTAAGCTACTTGTCAAGCATTATTTTGACATTTGTAGTTTAACCATATTGTCCTTGTTGTCTATTTCCTTTTCTTCTAACTCTAATTTAGCAAAGTCAATTAACATATCAAACTCAGACTTGTCTCTTGGTTCTGCACTAGCAAGTATAGACATCCGTTTAGTTTCTTCAGCAACAGATAGTAGTTTTGTTTCAACCCCATTCTGTTCTATCCGAGATACAATCTCTGCTGTTTCTGCTTTTAGTTTTTCTAAAGTAGCTGCTACTACCTCAAGCTCCATTTGTTTTCTTATTTGTTTTTCTTCTTCTTGCTCTGGAGTAGGTTGACTAGCTTTCTGCAACACTTGTATAATTTGATCTCTGTTACCTAAGCTCATGTTAGTAACAATGGACTCAATCAACATAGGGTAAGCAGGAGACTCAGGTGACATAGTTTGTAAGAGTTGTACCAACTGAGTGACTTCATACTCTCTAGCAACTACACCTAATGAGCTAGTAGCTATGAATTTATAATCCTTAACTGGATACAAGGAAGGTGTAAACTGCATGTACCTACAAGCAGCCTTCTCAATGAATGGTATTAAGAAGTTCTCTTGGAAGTTTACTAAGGTACGCTTGTGTCTCTTAATGATAGCACCCAAGCCCATAGAGATACCTGCTGCTGTACCCTCTCCATTGATGCTTGCAGGAACTCCAGCAGAGTCAATAGCACCAGTAGCTTGTTGTACCATAGTTTGTAGTTGTGATGCTTGTGCAAAGCTAACCTGATCTAGTTTACCAAAGCTAAAGGGTTGTAGTATCTCAGAAGGGTTGCCATTAGTAAGTATAGTCTTTCCGGGTCTAACATCTAGCTTGGCTCCTCTGGGCATCCTAGAGGCATCTACAGCCATCATTGGGTGTACAGTAAGGGCAAGTGCATCAATCCTAGCACGAAGCTCCGTATCTAGAGCTTTCTGTGAGTTGTAAGCCTTCTCACAAACACCACGACCCCAGAATTTAAAGGGTACAGTATCCCAAGAAAAGGCAACTACAGGTCTATCCTGTTTCATGTAAGGGTTCTTTTCAATCTTTAGTATCTCAGAACCATTAGCAATAACCATGATAACTTCTGTATAACTACCAGCTTCTTCATCTAAATCAACCATGTCTTGCAGTTCTTCGTTCTCATCTAGCTCTGCATCTTTGATTAAGTCAGTGGGTACTAAGCCGTAATACTTGGTTAAGCGTACCATGTCATCATTATAAGAATAGGTTATCTTGCTTGCATCTTCTATCTCTGTTTCTGATGGTGCTGTACCTATCTCTACATCTCTGTAGATACCAGCATCAATACCTTGCTGTACCTGATGATGTGGAACCATCTTATCAATAGCTACACCTAGAGCATCTTCAATGTTAGTAGCTAGTGGATCAATCAAGAAGTTCTGAGGCATGATAGGATCAAGCCTAACAATAGTTCTTTCTCTCTTGTTGACCCCTACTGCTGTCATCTGTCCATCAAGTGCTGGTTGAGTACCCGCTGTAAGCTCTACAATCTCATCTAAGACGAGTTCTCCTACTCCAGTACCAAATACAGCAGCATTAAGTAAGCACTCCCCTATCGAGCTTCTAGCCTTGCTGAAGTGCATGTCCTCAGTTAGCTGTCTCTTTAGCATCTCTACATCACCCTGATCTGGGTCTTGAAGGTCATCTTTAATATCAAAGAAGTTTCCACGACCAAAGGTAGCTTCCTCTATCTCAGCTACTGATGACTCTACTGCTTGTTGAGTAGCAGGAGCAATAAGCCTAGAGCGTTCTGATTCACGCATAGAATCATTCTTGTCCCAGATACCCCTCCAAGTACGATAATACTCATCAAACCTTTCAGAGTAGTTGCTCTCGTAGTGATCTCTCCACTGGTCACACTTACCAATGACCCAGCTCTCTACTGTAGAATCTTCGTAATTTTCTTCTTTCATATTTTAGTATCCCGCTACCTTATCAAATATTTCAAAGTTATCTTCCTCAAAGTCGTAGTAGTACGATACTTTGGCAAGCTGGTCTATGTAGGCTAACGAATCAATCATGTCATCATGCACCTGCTTATTAGGGAACTGAAACAACTCATCAAGAAACTCTATGTTCCAATCACCTTCATTAAGGGTAATAGCACCATGTTCAAACCTACCCTGTAGTGCTGCTACTATCCTATCTACTTTGTTTTTATTACCATGAGTGAGTTCTTGTACGTTAAAGAACTTACCCTTTCTCTTCATCATGTCTGTTAGTGGTGACATGATTGCCTGTTTAGCAATACCCTTTTCTATTCCAACAGCTATTGGTTCATAAGCTTCTACTACTTCAAAGATTGCTTCTGCTGTTTCTTCAAATGTCCACCTACCATAGATGATGTCATCAACCCACCAACCCTTCTCGTTTACCTTAACAATAGAGATTGCTGTATTATCTAATCTACTCTTCTTAGTTTTATTTTGAGCATCTTCAAACCCTGCCATATCAATGGCAACGTAGTAGTCACCTTCACTCGGTTCTTCAGTACCCATCTTAATCCAATCTTCATTGAAGATATCAGACCCCTGCGCTTCGAACGAAGCCATAAACTCTTGACGAAACGCAAAGGAGGACATCTGCTTTTTAGCCATGTCAATCTCTGTGGGGTCAAGTAGCGGGTTATCATACGAAGTGAAGTGCCAAGATTCATAAGTGTCGTGTTCCTCTAAGTCTGCTAGTTTATATAAGTCATAAAAATGATTCCTACCCATAGGGGTTCCTATGAACAGGGCTTGCCCTTTCTGATCCGTTAGGGCTGGTCTTAGGATTTGTTCCCAGACCTCTGGTTTCATGTCAGCGTACTCATCCATAACTAAGTATTTAAGAGATACACCACGCATAGTCTCTGGTCTGTCTGCACCCTTTAGGGAAATCTTAGTTCCGTTAATCAAAGTAATCTGTAAGTTGTTTATGTGACTAGCTTTTATTACTGGGTGTCCTACATCTAGTAGTGTTTGCCACATGATGTCTCTTGCTTGCCCTTGTGTAGGTGCAACGTAAAAGACCTGACCTTGTTTGGTCTGTAGTCCATTAACGATTAAAAGATAAGCAGCTAACCTAGACTTACCTGTACGTCTACCTGCTGCTACTACTTTAAATCTAGCCTTACTGTCCCAAACTTTCTGTTGCCAGTCTAATAGGCTTATCGCTAAGTCAGTCATTAATATGCTAAAGGATTATCTAGGGCTTTAGTCACCTTCTTGTTAATCCTTTCTTCTATTTTGTACATATCTTCTGATAACCTTTCTATAATTTTAACCTGTTGATCCATAGTCTGACGTATAGTAAGGTTCTCTGCCTGAAAGACTGCTACCTTCTGTTCAATACCACTCAAGTCAGGAGATACAAACTTCTGTATCTTGTCCTTCATCATTGAGTAATCCTTATAGAACTCAAAGCCACCCCATAGCCCACCCAGTAACGTACCCATAAGAGGTAGTAGTAGTAGTAGCTTGCTGCCACCTATCTTAATCCCTTTGTACTCTACCTCTGCCATTGTGTATTCCTTTGTGGGTACTGTGAATCTTCTAATCGTTCAAAGTTAGGGTCTGTTCTAAACCACCTAGAGAAAGAGCTATCAGCAAGTACACTAGGTGGGTAAAAACTAGCCCTGTCATCCATCTCACTGTCAGCATAATTAAAGTCAGGAACAAACGAGATAAGAGATAACAACTGCTGTTGTACAAGTATCTGTTGTTCTAGGGTCACTGCACTCTCTATCTTCTTAGTTAAGGCATTAGCCTTCTTTGCTACTAAGATTTTAATTTTTTGGCTTTTTGTAAGTTCTTTTTTATTAGGTAGTAGCTTAACTGTTGTCTTTGCTTTAACATCTTTTTCTTTTGTAGCAACCTTTGTTTCAACCTCAATCTCCTTTGTGGGTTCAAGTTCTTCTTCAACTGCTACTTCTTCTTCTACAACCAACTCCTCTCTCTGTTCTTCCTGTAAATCAACAATCTCTTCAACAGGTTCTTCTGCCACTTCTGGTTCAAGCACTTCTTCCTGTTCCAGTTCACGAGGCTCTGTCTGAGGCTCTGGTTCAATTGTTGCTACCTCCATCTCTAACTCTTGTTCCATCTGTTGCATTTCATTCACAACTTCTGGTAACACTTGTTCAAACACCTCTGGCTCAAACACCTCAATAGGCATTTCAAAAACTGGGGCAGAGGCACTTGGCATACCCTCTATCTCGTAACCACTTGTATTAGCAAAGTCAGTTATAATATCTGGTTGTTCTAGGACTTCATTGATAGGGTTATCCCCTAACACCTCAGTACCATCTTCTACTTCTACAAAGCCTATTGGTTCTTGTTCTTCTATGTACCCTACACAAGTAATATCATACTGTGGGTTGTACATACACTGTTGTTCTAAGTAGGCCTCTGTGTACCCTTGACAAGTTCTATCGTAGGTTGCATCTGTTGTACATTGGTCAATAAAATAGGCTTCTTCGTATCCACTACAACCATTATCATATAGTGTGTCTTGATTACACTCCTGTGTGTATAGCTGTTGTGCATACGCTTCAGCATATCCCGAACATTGAGGGTCATACAAAGCGTTTGCGGAGCAGAGAGTGCTAAGAACATTAATACTATTCTGTTCATTGCCGTACCCCTGTGGCACTCCTGTGTATCCCGAAGGATAATAGTAGTTCTGAGTACCCTGATAGCCTTGTGATAAGTTTCCTGTGTCCCCTATGGCTATTGCGTGATTCACTATGTTTACAGCAGTGTAATCTACTGTGTATGAACCATCTTGTTTAATCTGTAGTTTAAAAGAGTTTAACCTAGTAGCATCTCTGTATTCTGCTAAGTTTCTCCACATATAGGTCTGTTGTAGGGCATCACCTTCAGTAAATAAACCGCTGCCCTCTACACCTAAATCTATTAAATCTGTCCATAATGGGGCTATTGCATACCCATATTGGCTAATGTTTTGTTGGTTTTCTAAATCCCTACCCTGACAACACCAATGGCTTTGTACGCTTGATTGTGTTGGATTCCTAAACCCTACTACCCCATTGGTAAACATATAAGAGGTATCAAATTCCTCATCATAAAAAGGAAACACAAACTGAAGGGGTACTTCAGCGTAATGGTCATCATGTACTGTGGTGTAGTTAGGACTCGTTAGCTTTACTTCTTCACAATAGGAAGAGAAGCATACTAAGACCAACAGTACCCACAGTAACCTTGTTCCTTTTATCCTTAACTTCATCTTTTGTCTCTAAGATTTCTAGTTTAGGTATCAATGCTGGGTTAGCTTTCCACCCTTTAGCAGCTAAGTCACCAATAGCCCCTAAGTAAGGGCAAGGAGTGCCAGCCATACCCATTGCGTCATAAACTCTTCTGTCTTGGCATAGCACTGACACTGCTGCTACCTTCATTCCCATATCGTATAAGGTCTTAGAAATCTTTAATCGTTCACAATTCTCATCTCGTACAGTTTCACCAGACGATATACCTAATATCTGTGTTTGTACTGCACCACTGACCCCAGATGTACATATATCAGATGAAGACCCACCCATACTGGGGCTAATAGCAGAAGGAGGGGGCGATATAACTACTGTTCTACCCCTAGACTTAACCTCTGAATCAGAGTTAGTAGTAGTGTTTACTTCTGTAGCTGCATAGGCTTCAGTAGGAATCGTCACACAGAGAAACAATGCTAAAGCATATACAAAAACAAAACCCCAAAAGATGTTATAGTTTTTATTCATTATAAAAGGCTTGCCTCATCCTCATGTTCTAGGGTTTCACCACCTACTGTAGTAATGTCACCACCTACACCAGTGATAGTAATGTTAACTGCTGACTTACCACTATTCATCTTATCTTTATCGAAATAAGATAAGGGCATCAATCTGTCAACTAGGAGCTTCCAAGCTGCTGCTTGGTTCTTGTGGTCATCATCTAAAGCAGCATCAAGAATGGTATCCAGTACCCTTCGAGATTTAGGAGAAGCCAACAGTCTGGCTTTATATTCTTTAATAACATCAGCTTCACCTTTGGGTCTCCCCATTTGCTTTCTGTTACCCCTTTTCTTATCAGAGATATCAGTCTTTCTTGGTCTACCAGCTTTTCTTTTAATGATTTCTTTAGTCACGATTATCCCTTTTGGGTCGTTGATTTGATTTAATAACTAGGTTTTTTAACTTTCTTCTTCTTCATAGTTGTTGTGCCCTTAGTGTGAGTTAGGTTGACGCTAGAAGCAGTGTGCTTAGCACCAGTCATTAGCTTACCATTAGTCTTGTGAGTCTTACCTGTGTATAACTTACCGTCCTTCTTGTAATGCTTAACACCTTTCATATTACCTCACCATTGATGTATGCAGTTAGCTATAATAGCTATGCAAGTAGCAGTGTTTAATACAATCCAAAAGGTTCTAATCCAAGCAATTCTATCTGCTTGTTGGTTATCTTTAAAAGCCTTTTGCCCTAGCGCATAACACCAAAGCCTCCACCAACCATTCACCACTTAACCTTATCAGCCCAATATGCTGCTGACATATTACCCTTAGCTATATTCTTACCATGCCTAGCTTTGAAGGACTTACGTTTAGCTTTCATCTTATCAGACTCACCAGCTTTAGGTTTACCAGCAGTACTAGCCCCTTGCTCTCCAAACCTAATAGTTTTAACCTTATCTCCACTCTTAGCTACTACTACATGTGACTTAGTAGCGTGACTTGGAGTACGTTTAGGTTTATTATAACCACTGACACCTATTCTTTTTAATATAGGGTCTTTCATTTCTTATGGAACATCTTAGTCATAGCTTTAACACCAAATGATGCAGCGAATACAACACCTACTGCTGTCTTGTAGAAGTCAGGCATAGCGTCTAACGCTACAAACCCCCTCATAACTACATCCTCATATCCTATGAACGCTAAAATAAGAGGTATCGAAACAAGTATAGTAAGGTATTCATCTTTCCAAGAGTTAGCACTAGCGTCAGCCATCTTGTTATCCCAAGCAATCTCTCCACTAGCTATTTTTCTCTTAACTTCTGCATCAGCAGTGATAGTAACTAGCTTGGCTTTCTGTTTAACTTTGGCTAGGTCTTGCTTACCCTTGATAAAGGATGAAGCTAAACCTACTAATGGGGATATTAGATTGAACATAGCAATAAGACACCTTATTATCATATTGAGTTGTTATTACTTCGTAATCACTTGATGAGGGTGTTATAAACTAAAGGAGTGTTTACATCATCACAACTTCACTTAAATATATAACTAAACAATAAGGCTTATTACTGTCTCTTATACACATCTGACGCTGCCGACGATATGCAGTGT
>OJDL01000141.1_pt1 | contig 33471 bp, 27 predicted proteins | sample 1592681 | NCBI WGS metagenome assembly OJDL01 (sample SAMN05416885, study PRJEB24817) | seawater metagenome | isolation source: Sea water | place: Canada:Atlantic | collected 2013-11 | reverse complement strand
ATCGTCGGCAGCGTCAGATGTGTATAAGAGACAGGCACTTGGTTTATTACTAACTGTTTATGCACAGCAAAATGGTGTAGATGCTCATAAAGATCAACTATTTCCTGAGTTGGCCACTCAAGGCTATTTTGGTATTGGTGTAGCCATAGTTTTTATTTTAGGTTTAATTGCCGCAGCATACTCTAGTGCAGACAGTGCATTAACTTCACTAACAACATCTTTTAGTATTGATATTTTAGATATCGAAAAACGATATGATGAGAAGAAACAAGTTGTCGTAAGAAAAACGATACACGTTATTATGTCTTTAGTACTAATAGTTACAATAATACTTTTTAAATATGTAATTGCAGATGCAACTGTAATTGCAAAACTTTTCACTTTTGCAGGGTATACCTATGGTCCATTATTAGGACTTTATGCTTTTGGATTGTTTAGTAAATGGAAGGTTAAAGATAAGTTAGTACCTATTGTTGCTATAGCCACTCCTATATTAGGCTACATTATTAGTATAAATAGCTTAAAGTGGTTTGGGTTTGAATTTAACTTCTTTATACTCGTATTAAACGGTGCATTAACCTATTTAGGTTTAATATTGATTCGTCGCTAGCATAACTAGTGTGCAGGCTAAATCTATCTCAATATTATTTTTCTTGAGAATTTTATAAAACTCAGGATTTTCTGTTCCTGGATTGAAAATGACACGCTTAGGATTTAATGCCACTATGTAATCATAGTGTGCAGCTTGATGTTTTGCTCCAAGATATAATGTAACGGTATGTACGTCTTCAAAATCTATTTGCTCCGTTTGTATTTCAACTCCATCAACAGTTCCAGATCTTAGGCCAATAGCCACAGTTGGCTGGTTGTTTGAAACTAACCTTTGTATAGCAACATTTGCATACCTATTTGGTTTTAATGATGCTCCAAGTACTAATGTTTTCTTTTTCATAGTAACACAAAGTTACAAGATTGAATTTTAATACATAATTACTCCTAGAAAATAAAAAGGCTACTGCGTTAACAGTAGCCTTAAGGTTATTTAAGGTTTAAATGATTACTTCACGATAAACTTGAAGGTCTTGTTTGCATCATTATTTAGTTTCATAAAGTAAAACCCAGCTTGTAATGAAGCTACATTAAGTTGAGCGTGTTGTTGTCCAGAAAAGTTTTGCTGAATAACTCTTGCGCCTCTAACATCATAAACTGAAGCATTTGTAATTAAAATATCTTTAGTAGTTATGTTAATGTGTTCACCTTGCGCTACAGGAGATGGATAAAGTGCTACACCACTTATTGAAACATCATCTACACTTGCAACAGCATTTTCTACTATTGCAAAAGAACTAAATCCTGTAAATGAACCTTTAAACGTTGTATAACCTTCTGTATCTGTCAAGTCTTCAAAAACTTCACCAGTTATAACAGTGTTTGCATTTGTTGTAGCATCTATATCACTACCTTCAACTTTCATAATTTGCAATGTTGCAATTTCACTAAAGTTTGCAAGCTCATCTGTTGTCATATAAATTGTAAGATCATACGTAGCTGTTGCAGCATCTGGACCATCTGCAGTAATTTCAATTACTTTAGAAGCTCTATCTACACCAGCTTGAGTATTACTAACAGTTTCTGTTCCTTCTGCTATAACATTAACAGATACACATCCTAAATCTGCTGAGGCATTTTCGATACGTGCTATAATGTTATTGTTTTCTGTTGATAAGAAGAAAATATCATTTGAAGTGCGAACTGTGTGACTTTGAGATGTATTAGCAGCTGTTTCAACTAATGCAGGAGAACCAGTAATGGTAATGTTATCTATTGAGAAACTATATACCGTTCCAACTAACTGGTCGTTTAACCATCTAAAACCAATATAAAATTGAGAGTTTTCAACTTGTGGAATAACATCATCATATGTACCAGTTCCTATAACACCTGCTAATCCTACAAATTTTTCAATACCAAAAAAATTGCTTCCGTCAAAACTGTATACCAATTCACCATAATCAAGTGGAGTACCCAAATCATCTTCTCCTCCAACTGTGTAATCAAAGTTTACTGTAATATCTCTTAATCCTAAACCGTTAATTAATGGTGTCATTAATACAGTGTTAGAGCTACCATCTTGACTAAGACCAGGACCATTACCGTTATACAATGGAGTTTCTGTAGTACCATCTGTTATATATGCTACACCTGCACCTGTACCAACACCATTAATTTGCCAGTCGTTAACACCTGGATCTACCAACTTATTAATTTGCCATCCTTCTGGTAGTTCATCTCCATCAAATGTTTCCATTGGTAATAACTCTTGCACAGAGGTTCCTACAGTTGGTGTAATATCATCATCTATTAAAGCGATGTTTTGTGTAAATGTTTCTTCATTATACTCATAGCTAATAGAAATCATTTCTCCTTCTTCAATTATAGCATCATCAAAAACCTGAACGCTAAAATCATATATTCCTGATCCAGAAACCTCAATTATAGTTGGTGAAACAATAAAGTCTTCACCTTCTACAGCAGTGCTTGCTGAAACATCTAATGTTAATGTTGTTGGGTTTTCTACTAATACTGAAGCAATGCTATATGTATATGTTCTAGATGTGTTACAACCAACATCTATATTACGTTCTTGTAATTGCGGTCTGTTATCTGCATTAAATACGATAACGTTTCCTTCTGGAGCAACATAATCGTTACCAACACAAACTGCAAACCAAGCACTTGTAGTAGATGCTTCTTGAGGAGAACCTTGACCATATAAAGTTTGCGCTGCCATAATAGACATTTCTCTCATTTCAGCAAATGTCGCATTAGGACTTAGTAAAACCTCACCACCAAATGCTATTTTTTCTGCATCTGCAAAACCTAAAGCAGTTACACTATATGGTGCATTATTATCATTAACTTCACTATCTGCGGCTTGTTTACCATCACCTAATTCATATGTTAAACCAGAACCAACAGCTAATAAGTAAAACCATTTGTTTAACACACCACTATTTGAGTGTACACCACATTGGTCATTACCTAAGTTTGGAGCTGGACAACCTGCTTCTGTAGTATCTTTCCAGTTAGCACCTAGTACACAATCTGGATCACCAGCAGCATTTGGGTCATCCATAAAACGTAAAGCTGCCATTTCTGCACTATTTTCTTCTGGTTGAATACCACCATCACGCTCATCTATTTGCTCACCAATACTAAATGGCTGATATCTATCTGCCAATGTTGGATCTATATCTTCTACTGCAAAATTCTCTACTGCAGCTGCCCAAATATCTGAGAAACCTTCATTCATACCTCCAGATTGTCTAGCATATACAAGACCAGATGTTGTATCACAAACACCATGACCTATCTCGTGACCAGCAACATCTAATGACATTAATGGTGCAAACGATCCATTTACGTTTGAGCCTCCTTGGTAACTACCATCTCCATAAGTCATTGTAGCATTAGAGTAAAATGCATTATCATAGGCATCACCATAATGTACAAAACTTGTTATACGAGTACCCTGACCGTCCCAACTGTAACGGTTGTGACGAACACCCCAATAACGTAATACTATTTCAGATCCCCAATGTGCATCTAAAGCAACATCATCATTATTTGTTTCATTTGCAACAGGATAAAGCTCAGTAGGGTCTTCAAAACGATCTCTATAATGCTCATCTGCAGTCCAGTCATTATCTCCAACTTCTGTAGATGGAAAACTTGATTCAGTTACTCTAGATGATCCATCTGTAATATCATATGATGGAATTAATCCACCTACATTAAGAGGTAATCCACCAAGACCATCATAAGATTTTGTTTCATTTTCTATAGGTAAAGAAGACACAACTCCTGCTTCTTCAATATCCACCTCAATAGTACCTAATAATGTATACTCATCCATTTCTGGAGTAGCACCAGGAATTTTTGTAGTTTCAAAATTTCGACGACCAGCATAACGTAAATCACCTATACCAGTTGCTGGCTCCATTACCATTGTGTATGTAGACATTTTTTCACTATCAGCAATGCTTTCATTTATTTCTGAAGCGTGCTTAATATCCATATCTGCCAACAGCATTTTACCGTCTTGTGCATCTATATAAATATCTGCTCTATAAAGTGGCTCTGCTGCAAATACATTAAATTTATATGCTAACTTCATGTCTACACCTGCAGTATTGTAATCGTCTACGATCACTAATTCTCCTTTAGGGTAAACACCTTCAATAATAGCATCTAATTCTGCTAACCTTTCTGGGTTAGTTTCATTCATCTTTAAAGTGCTATATAAATCCCAAGCGTATTCTGTAGCGCCTACAAAGTTAATAGCATGTTGTAAAGCTGTTTCTTCAGATAAAGAAGGTGTTATTTGAAAGTTGTCACTAAAATCATAATGCTCCAAACCTATTGCTTGTATCATGTCAGATTTAGACAGCACAGTATAATTACCGTGCTCTACTTTTACTCCTTTATAATATTGTTGAAATCTCTCCACTCCTACAGAAGAAGACAAACCAGTTTCAGATTTTTTTCCAAGAGTTACTGTATTGTTTAAGCCCAATACGTTTCTAATTAATTGAGAACCTTCTGCCTTATTTGTTCTTTGTGTTGTAAGACCATCAAACTTAACAAGGTAAGGTGTGTTTCTATCTTTATTCATAAGATAGCTGGTCACCTTGTTTTCATCTTGTAGTTTTTGGATTGACTTTAAAGATTCCTGCGCCAAGCCACAATAGCCTGATACCATAAAGAATCCTAAAACCAACCATTGCATATTGCGTAATTTAGTTTTCATACTATTTATTTAAGTTAAATTGTAAAAGATGTTAATAATTGATAATCATTAATTTATTATGCAATTTAGTTGACTACCTTATGTTTTATTGTTAAATACAATATAATATTGTTAATATTTTAACGAATAATATAACCGTTTATAGAATAAATCGAATATTCAATTAAAGACCTCTCTAATTAAACAAAATTTAATATTGTAGGCGCAATAGTAACAGAAAGTTAAACTAATTTTAAATTCTTAACACTATTTATATATGTGCGCATAGCAAACTGCAGTTTGACAATAAAAAAAAACCTGACAACTTAAATAGTGTCAGGCTTTGTAAGAAATGCTATTTGCAATTACTTAACGATAAACTTAGTGGTCTCTGTAGCATTATTAATTTTCAAGAAGTAGAGTCCCGCTGAAACATTTAGTGAGAAAGATGTTTTTGAAACTGAATTATTATTCATTTCATACACACGTTTTCCAGTTACATCATAAACTATAACACTCTCAATTTGAGAAGTATTATTAGATACAATATGTAGTTGTTCTTGTTGTGCTAATACTGTTGGAAATACACTAAACTTAGTTGATGCTATATCCTCTATACTTTGTGTTGCATTTTCTACAACACTAAACACTCCAAATCCAGAAAAATTACCTTTAAAAGTAACGTAACCTGAAGCAGAATTATCTTCAAACAATTGTCCTGTTACTGTTGTGTTTGTATCTGTAGTTGCATCTATATCTGCGCCTTCTACTTTAACCATATTCATAGTAGATATGTTTGTAAATACAGAAAGCTCATCACTAGCGTAATACAAAGTTAGGTCATAAGATGCACTTGAGGCATTTGTACCATCTGCTGTAATTTGAAAAACTTTAGAGGCTCTGTTAAAACCTGCTTGACTATTTTCGATAGCAGCTGTTCCACTTTCTATCACACTTATTTGTACACATCCTAAATCTTCTGTTGCATTTTCTATTCTTGCCATTATAGCTGTATTCTGATCACTTACAAAATAGACATCATTTTGAGTTCTCACCAACTCTATATCAGATCCTGTTTCAGAAGTTTCAACACTTAAAGGTTCTGCTGTTACAGATACATTGTCTACAGTAAAACTAAACGCCGTACCAATTAATTGATCGTTTATCCATCTAAACCCTACTTGAAAATTTTTGTTAGCTAACTCTGGTAATAGTTGTGAAAATGTTCCAGATTGCACTACTGCTCCCAAAGACTCTGGTGTTCCTGTAAAGTTTTCTAAAACAACAAAGTCTTCGCCTTCAATTTTATAGGATAGTTGACCAAAATCAAAAGGTGACGGTGATTCTGTATCCAGCTCGCCACCTGCAGCCCAATCAAAAGTAATATTAACATCTTTTAAGCCTGCAGCAGAAATCATTGGTGTTAATAGCAAAGCATTTGAGCTAGCATCCATCGCTAATGGGTTTGTACCAAGATTACCGTCATATGTTGGCATTCCTGCAACGCCATCTGTAATGTAAGCAGTGCCAGCTGCTAAACCTGAGCCGTTAAACTCCCAATGGTTTAATCCTGTATCTATAGCATCTACTGTTTCCCAAGCATCTGGTAATGTAGATGCATCAAAAGTTTCTACTAATAAATCTTGTGTTGTATTTCCTACAATTGGAGCTACATCATCATCTTTAATGGTAATAACGGCATTTTTAGGTTCGCCATTAAAAGAGAAAAGGAGCTCAATAGTTTCATCTCCTTCAATTAATGCATCGTTAAAAATATCTATTTGAAAATCTACAGCTCCAGTACCTTCTACATCAAAAGTTGAATTTGACAATTCGAAATCTTCATTTGCAGCAGCTGTACCGCCATTTACCAATATAGTAACGCTTACTGCAGGTTCTACTTGAATACCAAATACAGATATGTCATAAGTCCTAAAAGCATTGCAATCTGTGTCTGGATTTGCTTCATTAAAAGTTTGTGAGGGCATAGCAAAATCTAATGAACCCATTTGATCTTGTGCTGTTGTTTTACCAGAATAAAAGAGTAAAACAAAGACTACTGCAATGTATTTTACATTGTATAGTTTTTTGTGTAATTGTGTTATCATAATTTATGATTTTAAGTTTAAAAAGTCCTTCTAACTATTTGAAGTTAAACTCTTAAACCGATACAATCATAAATCTTAACTTTTTTTAGCGTTATAATTTGCTCGCATAACTTTTCATCGATAAAAAAGATTAGTTGGTAAAGTGTAACAAAGCAATTTTAAGGTCGTCATTTAAATAGTGCTAAGTAAAATAACCAAATTTCATAGTTGATGGTTAGTGTTATATTTGGTTATTGAAAACCCGAAGTTGATCGCTTCGGGTTTTGTTTTTATTCCTATTTATCTTCAATAAAAACTAAGCTCTTTATAGAGTTTATTACTACATACAATTTACCTTTGCACAAACCTTATACTTCTTGTTAAAAGGAATTATTTATATGGCTATTGCAGCATTTGCCTTTGCGTGGATGAACTTGTTGGCTAAATATTTAAATGATTTTCATCCCTTACAAATTGTATTCTTTAGAGCATTTGGAACCTTTATCTTTATTTTTCCTTATATGCTTTCAAAAAAAATTCCTGTAATTGGTAAAAATGTTTTTTGGCTAGCTCTTAGAGGTGTATTAAGCTTTGTTTCTCTATCACTATTCTTTGTTGTTATACAACGCATACCATTAGGCTCTGCTGTAGCCTTACGTTATACAGCTCCTGTATTTAGTGTTTTTTTAGCTGCTATATTTTTAAAGGAAAAAGTAAAAGTTTGGCAATGGGTTGCTTTGGGCTTAGCATTAAGTGGTGCCTTTATAATGAAAGGCCTAGATTTTAGAATAGACACTGTAAGTTTTGCACTTATAATTGGTTCTGCCATTTTAGTAGGTGCTGTTTTTGCGATTGTAAGATACTTGGGTGCAAAAGAACACTTTCTTACGATTATAAATTATTTTATGGTGTGCTCAATTATTGGTAGCCTTTTCTTTTTAAACCATTGGCGTATGCCTATTGGTGAAGAATGGTGGTATGTAAGTAGTATTGGTGTATTAGGAATGATTGGACAAATATTTTTAACCAAATCTTTTCAGCTTGCAGAAACAAGTGTTGTTGCACCTATAAAATATATGGAACTTGTGTATGCTCTCATCTTTGGATTTTTTCTTTTTGGAGAACATTATGCATTATTTCCAATACTAGAAATGTCTTTAATTGTGATAGGAATGTTGTGGAATGTATGGCTGAAAAATCTTCCTAAGGTTATAAATATCTTGCTTAAGCCGCACCATAGCTAGTATAAAAACATTATTCAATACCATCATTATATCCTTATAATCAACCAATTGTGTTAAATAACGTTAATAATTGAAACGTTGAAGTATTTGTCTCGTCTATATAGATGAAGAACGGATATAATTTGTTTTGAATTAGCCTTTTAAACACTGAAACATATCATTCTTATATATAAAAACGCCGGTTGACTCTCATCTTCCGGCGTTTGTCTTTTATATATGTTTTAAATGCACTTACCAGCTCATCACTGCACTTGCCCACGTAAAACCACTACCAAAAGCAGCTAAAACTACTTTATCTCCTTCTTTTATCTTTCCTTCTTCCCAAGCTTCAGTTAATGCAATAGGAATAGATGCTGCTGTTGTATTACCGTACTTCTGTATGTTATTATACACTTTGTCATCACTCAACTTAAATTTCTTCTGTATAAATTGAGAGATCCTTAAATTAGCCTGGTGCGGTATAAGCATATCAATATCAGATACTGCTAGCCCATTTTCTTTTAAGCCTTCCATAATTACCTCAGAGAATCTTGTCACTGCATTTTTAAATACAAATTGACCATTCATATATGGATAGTAATCTGGATTTTCTTGATTATTTTCTTCAATAATTTCTGGCACCCATTTCTGTGTGCTTGGTCCTTTTAAAGACAACTCTAATGCGTGCTTACCTTCACTGTGTAAGTGTGTAGATAGTATTCCTTGACCGTTATGATCACTTCTCGTGAGAACTGCAGCGCCAGCACCATCACCAAATATTACAGAAACACTACGACCTCGCGTTGTAAAATCTAAACCACCACTATGGTTTTCTGCTCCAATAACTAAAATATTCTTATACATTCCAGTTTTAATAAACTGATCTGCAACAGATAATGAATATACAAACCCACTACATTGATTTCTTACATCTAATGCTGGACACGTCTTAATATCTAAAGCTTCCTGCACTTGCACACCACAACCTGGAAAATAATAATCTGGAGAAAGTGTTGCAAAAACAATAAAATCTATATTATCTTTAGAAATACCTGCGCGCTCAATAGCAATTTTTGCAGCTTTTACTCCCATTGAAGATGTAGACTCTTCATTATAATTATTTATATGACGACGTTCTTTAATACCTGTACGCTCTTGTATCCAAGCATCATTGGTATCCATACGTTTTGCGAGATCATCATTTGTAACCACATTTTCTGGCACATATTTACCTAATCCCGAAATTTTTGATTGATACATAACTAATATTTAAAAAAAAGCTATCTCAAAATGAGATAGCTTGCAAGATAGCCAATACCTAATCATGGTTATGCATAATATATCAGGATTTAATATGCTAGCATAATAACTACACTGTAGCTTTAGGTATGTATTTTTTAAATTGATTTACATTTATTTTAGCACTTAAATCGTGAAGTAAATTGTAAAGCCCAAAGAATGTTCTATTTATGTACAAAAAGTGCTTGCTACCACGGTTACCATTCATCTTTCTAAGCGTAGTGTCTTTAGAATATTTTTCACTTAACGCTGTAATAGAATTCCAAAAACTTTCATCTGCAAAATCGAAAGTATCATTATGAAAAGGGCTTGTAAATAAACTTAACATTTCGTGAAACAGCGTAGAGAAATAGTCTATTTCTGTCTCATTATCATCTTGTCTTAAAATTTCCAGCTCGTATAATTTAGCTCTAAAGAAGTCTGGATTATCTATATTTTCTGGTACTGCTAACTCAAAATAGGGCACATAAAAATCTTTTGGAACTTCTTTAATGCAACCAAAATCTATAGCGATGAGTTGCCCTTTATCATTCACTAAAAAATTTCCAGGATGAGGATCTGCATGTACTGCTTTTAAGTAGTGCATTTGAAACATATAAAAATCCCAAAGTGCTTGTCCTATTTTATTAGATACTTCTTGGTCATTATGCTCACTTGTATATTCACTAAGATGTTTTCCCTGCATCCAATCCATCGTGATAATGCGTTTACTAGAAAGTTCTTCATAGTAATTAGGGAATATGAGGTTATCTATGTGGCTACAAGCTTCAGAAATTTCTTTGCTTTGCTTTACCTCAAGCACATAATCTGTTTCTTCAAGAAGTTTTCCTTCTACTTCTTTAAAATACTTTTCTGAGTCTTTTCCTTTAATATTAAACATTCTTATAGCTATTGGTTTTACCATAGCTAAGTCACTACTAATACTGCTTGCCACACCTGGATATTGAATTTTCACAGCAAGAATTTTCCCATCTTTTTTAGCCTTGTGTACTTGGCCTATACTGGCAGCATTTACAGAATTAGCAGTAAACTCATCATATAACTCTTCAGGATATGCTCCTTGGTAGGTCTTAAAGGTTTTTCTAACCAATGGAGCAGATAATGGAGGTACACTAAATTGTGCCAAACTAAACTTTTCTACGTAAGCATTTGGCAACAAACTTTTCTCCATAGATAGCATTTGTGCTACTTTAAGAGCGCTTCCTTTTAAGCTTTTTAAACCATCATATATATCAGACGCATTATTCTCGTCTAACTCATCACGAGTTAATTCTTTATCAAAAGCTTTCTTACCATAATATTTAAGGTAATTGCCACCAATTTTTACACCTGTTTTTACAAGCTCTGTTGTTCTTCCCAATTTTGAGGTTGGTATACTATCAATCGTCTTCATAAGCGTTCTTTTATACCTATTAATTATGCTGGTTTATTTTGCCATAGGAATTTTCCTATATCTATAATGCTTTCTAAAGGCGTGTTATCAAACACATCGAAAACTGTGTTTACAGATTTTTCAATAGCCATATCAGTTTTTTCAAAACCTGGAGAAGTATCTTCTTTCCAAAATTTCATCAAGAATAATAATTGCACCCAAGTAGCTTCAGAAAAAACCATCTCATTCTTTTGTAAAGCTTTTAGTTTTTTTCCTTCATTGGCATCAGAAATTAGGCCTTTAGCAAATTCCTTTACATCTTGCCTTAACCCTTTTAACTGTTCTAAATTTTTGAGTGGCATTTCGTATTTGCTTAACACCATTAAAACATAGCTTCTGTTTGCAGTTAGCATTTCAAAAAAAGTGTAGTAAAATGTTAGAAGCTTTTCTCTATTAGAATATTGCTGATACTCTTCACTTTTATGTAATAACGTAATAGTTAAACCATAAAAATCTGACCAAATACTACTTTCTAAATTTTTAAAACTTCCAAAATGCTCATAAAATTCTTGCTCATCAAAATTATGTTCTTTACAAAATTTATAAACAGACTTAGGATATGCTTCTGTCATTAAAACATCATCCATGTATGCAGAAACTATTGCTTCGCGTGTTGTCTTTTTAGTTTTAGTAGTTCTCTTTTTTGAAGTGTTTTTTACTGTCGCCATAACTCTTTATTTTCTATGTAAATATACAAAATGTTTAATTATTAAACCTATAAGTTAAACAAAATAATTAATGCTGATATAAGCTTTTCTAATAGTAATGAATCAACAATCAATCCAAATCAATTTTAATGGTAATTTTATATTATGTCAGTTTGTCACAAATTTATAGATGGTATTTTTTTTGACTATTCTGTTTCAGAAATTAATTAATAACCGTGTCTATAAATTGGCACTTATTTATAAAACAACACAAACATGGCAACAGGAACTATTAATGTATCTGTAGAGAATATCTTTCCGCTTATAAAGAAATTCTTATACAGTGACCACGAGATTTTTTTACGTGAGTTAATAAGTAATGCAACAGATGCAACACTTAAACTTAAACACCTAGCAAGTATTGGTGAAGCCAAAGGCGTTGAGTATGGCAACCCACATATTGAAGTTAGGATTAACAAAGACAATGGCACACTTCATATAACAGACCAAGGTATTGGTATGACTAAGGATGAAGTTGAAAAATATATTAATCAAGTAGCATTTTCTGGTGCCGAAGAGTTTTTAGAAAAGTATAAAGACTCTGCAAAAGATAGTGGTATAATAGGACACTTTGGTCTTGGATTTTACTCTGCTTTTATGGTTGCAGAAAAAGTGGAAATTATCACTAAATCTTATAAAGGTGGTACAGCTGCGCACTGGACTTGCGAGGGCTCTACAGAGTTTACTCTTGAAGATGCCGAAAAGGATACACGCGGAACAGAAATTATCTTACATATTTCTGAAGATGAAAAAGAATTTTTAGAAGAAGGTCGTATTTCTGAACTATTGACCAAGTACAATAAGTTTATGCCTATACCAATTAAATTTGGTACAAAGACAGAAACGCTTCCTAAACCAGAAGGTTTAACTGAAGAGGAAGAAAAAGACTATAAAGCTGAAACTAATGAGGTTGATAATATTATAAACAACCCAAATCCAGCGTGGACAAAAGCTCCAACAGAATTAGAAGAAGAAGATTACAAAGGTTTTTACAGAGAGCTGTACCCAATGCAGTTTGAAGAGCCGTTATTTAACATTCACCTTAATGTAGATTATCCATTTAACCTAACAGGAATATTGTATTTCCCAAGATTAGGACAGGATATGAATATTCAGAAAGATAGAATTCAACTTTACCAAAATCAGGTTTTCGTTACAGATAATGTAGAAGGTATTGTACCAGAGTTCTTAACTATGTTAAGAGGTGTTATAGACTCTCCAGACATTCCATTAAATGTATCTCGTAGTTACCTACAAGCAGATGGTGCTGTAAAGAAAATATCTGCTTATATAACTCGTAAAGTTGCAGATAAGCTTAAGTCGCTATTTAACGAAAATCGTGAAGACTTTGAGAGTAAGTGGAATGACATTAAAATTGTTATCGAATACGGAATGCTTTCTGAAGATAAGTTCTTCGATAAAGCTAAGAGCTTTACTCTTTATCCTACTGTAGATGATACGTACTTTACTTTAGAAGAGTTAAAAGAAAAGATAAAAGACAACCAAACAGACAAAGATGACAAACTGGTTGTACTTTATGCTAGTGACAAGGATGCACAACACAGTTACATACAGGCTGCAAAAGACAAAGGGTATCAAGTTTTATTACTAGACTCTCCTATTGTACCACACCTAATACAGAAATTAGAAACTAGCGAAGAAAACATTTCTTTTGTTCGTGTAGATGGTGATCATATAGATAACCTTATCAAGAAAGATGAAGAACAAATTAGTAAACTATCTGATGAGGAAAAAGAGAAAGTAAAAGAAGCTTTTGAAACTGTAGTTCCTAAAGAAACTTATACTGTACAGCTTGAAGCTATGGACAGTACTGCATCTCCATTAATTATTACACAACCAGAATTTATGCGTCGTATGAAAGATATGCAGAAAACTGGTGGTGGCGGTATGTTTGGTATGGGTAATATGCCAGATATGTACAACCTTGTAGTAAATACAAATCATGAGTTAATTGCAGAAATATTAGAAACAAAAACAAAGAAGAAACAAGAACGTTTAATTAGTCAGAGTTTAGACTTAGCAAGACTTTCACAAGGCTTGCTTAAAGGAGAAGCTTTAACTAACTTCATTAAGCGAAGCTTTGAAATGATTAAATAATTAGTATTTAATTTTTAGTTCAACTAAAATCCCATTTTAAAATATTAAAATGGGATTTTTTTATGCGCATTCATATTATTGAAAACCAATTACTTTTTAAATATAATAACATCTAATCCTAAAACTTTGAAAGTTTCTTAACACCATTACGACTCCCTAACCTATATCTTTAAACAAAAAACAACCATGAAAGCATTAATCCTTTTACTATCTGCCACACTAATAATGAGTTGTGGAGAAACAAAAAAACAAGAAGACAACACCACTAAAGAAGACATGATGCCAGTTGAGCCAAATGGCGGCATTGGAGACGGCACACCATCTTTAGATCAAGCATTTGTAAGCAGTGTTGAGAAAGCACACAAAAAAGAAGCATTTCTAAATAAAGCTGTAGTATCTTTTGATATAGACCTAAATTTTAATGGTAAAGATGCTTTAGATGGAACAATTAGCATGTTAACCAACACAAGCAAAATTAAAATTGAGCATGACAATGGTAGTATGTTAGTATTTGATAATGAAAATGTATACAAAAGCCCTAAAAATGCAGAAATGCCTAGAGCACGTTTTTCTATGTTCACATGGCCTTATTTCTTTAGCTTACCTTACAAATTAAATGATGATGGTGTAAATATTGAAAAGCAAGATATGATGCCTATGGAAGGTGAATCTTTAGAAGCGTTCAAAATGACTTTTGATGCTGGTACAGGAGATGCTCCAGACGATTGGTATTATGTATACACTAACGATAAGCAACAAATTGTTGCTGCTGGATATATTGTAACCTTTGGAGGAACTCCAGAAGAAGAAGCTGTAAAAAATGCACACGCCATTGTTTACAACGATTACAAAATGGTAGATGGTATTCCTGTGGCAACATCTTGGGAATTTTATAATTGGAGTAAAGAAGAAGGTATTACAGGAGAACCAATTGGAGATGCTACAATTACAAGCCTCACATTTTCTGAAGAAAAAGAAGGTATGTTTGCTGCTCCAGAGAATTCAACAATTATAGACTAATAAATTATGAGTAACTCTTGGCATTTTTATTTAATGGCTGCAATGTATTGCATTGCTGGTCTTATGCATTTTATTAAACCAAGAGCTTATATGCGCATTATGCCTAGATATTTGCCAAACCACAAAATACTCGTGTATTTAAGTGGTTTGGCAGAACTGGGTTTTGGTATAGGATTACTGTTTGAAAGCACTCGAGTTATATCACTTTGGGGTATTATGGCTATGCTTACGGTATTTTTCTTAGTACACTTTTATATGGTCTCCAATGAAAAAGCAGGAATGGGCATACCTAAATGGTTACTTTGGATTCGCATACTGCTTCAATTTGTGCTTATTTGGTGGGCTTGGTTTTACTTATAACCAAATTTCATCTCTTTGAATTTATTTCCACAATCAAATGAATTTATAAAACTCCCTTTAAAGGATGCTAATGTTCTTTATTTGGAACAGTTTTACAATTCAGAAACTTCAAATTTTCTTTTCAATACATTGAGAAAAGAGATACAATGGCAACAGGATAATATAAAACTGTTTGGAAAAACATACAAGCAGCCAAGGCTAACAGCTTTATATGCTGAAAATGAAAAGCCATATTCCTACTCAAATATTACGATGTATCCTAAACCATTTTTTAAAGAGCTAGAACAGATTAAAAGTGATATTGAAGAAAAGATAGCCCATAAATTTACAACCTGTTTAGCAAATCTTTATAGAACTGGAAATGACAGTAATGGTTGGCATTCTGACAATGAAAAGGAACTTGGCCATAATCCTATAATAGCTTCCTTAAGCTTAGGTGCAACCAGAAGCTTTCAGCTTAAACATAAAACCGATTCATCACAACGGTTTAATATTGAATTGCCATCCGGAAGCCTCCTAATTATGAAAGGTACAACACAAGAGTTCTGGAAACATCAAATTCCTAAAACCAAAAAACACGTAGGAGAACGTATTAACTTAACCTTTCGGACAATTCTCTAAATAAAAAAAAACGCTTGTAAGAGAAGCGTTTTTTTCTAACTTTAATAAGAGGTATAATATTACTAATACGTGTAATTTATTTAAGAGGTTTGTTTTTTTAATACATTATAAATATAAGAACTTATTCACATAAAACAAACACACTTTTGATAATTTTAACATATTAATTAAATTATTATAATAAATAATTGATTTTTAATAAGTAATTACATATTTAAAAATGCAACTAACTGAAAGAGAAAAAGATCGGATAATAGAAATGGCATGGGAAGACCGCACCACTTTTGATGCTATTGAGTTTCAATTTGGTTTGTCTGAGCCTGAGGTCATCAATTTTATGAGAAAAGAAATGAAACCTTCTAGTTTTAGAATGTGGCGTAAACGTGTACAAGGACGCGCAACTAAACATGAAAAATTAAGACAAGCAAAAGGACGACGCTTTAAATGTAGCAGGCAAAAGCATATTTCTGGAAACAAGATAACTAAGCGATAGTGGCTAACTCCTACGCAGTTTGCTATCTTCGCAAAAAAAATTAATGAGCATACTTTATTTATTTCTAGGATTTCTTTTTTTAGTTGTTGGTGGAGAATTTTTAGTAAGATCTTCTGTAGGATTATCCTACAAACTCAAGCTTTCTAAAATGGTTATTGGTTTAACTGTTGTTTCTTTTGCAACCTCTGCACCAGAATTAATAGTAAGTTTAAAAGCTGCTTTAGATGGCTTCTCAGATATTTCCTTAGGTAATGTAATAGGTTCCAATATTGCAAATATTGGTTTAGTGTTAGGAATTACAGCTATTATTTCCCCTTTAGCTATAGATAAAGATTTCTACAAATTTAATTGGCCAGTAATGATGGTCATGTCTATTCTTCTCTATTGTTTTCTACTCACCAACGATTCTATTTCGAGACTAGAAGGAATTACCTTTATTGTAGCACTTGTCCTATATATAATAGTATTAATTACCAGAGCTAAGAAAAAAGCATCTCCATTAACAGATGATGGTTTAGATGATGGCTTAGCAAAAACCTCAAACTTTAAAATTGCAATTTGGTTAATATTAGGAGGCGCAGCACTTTGGGGTGGCTCAGAATTATTAGTAACAGGCGCTGTAGACCTTGCTTCTATGTTGGGAATAAGTGAACGTGTAATTGCAGTTACAATGATAGCCGTTGGTACAAGTGTTCCAGAATTGGCAGCTTCTGTAATCGCCGCACTTAAAAAGGAAAAAGCAATATCACTTGGAAACTTAATTGGTTCTAATATTTTTAACATAGCATCTGTTTTAGGAATTACTTCTGTAATACAACCAATTGCCATGAAAAGCCAAGAAGTGCTTACTAACGATATGATGTGGCTGTTAGGTTTCGCATTTATTCTTATCCCATTAGCATTTATCCCTAAGACATTTATACTTGGTCGTTATAAGGGGCTTATTCTTTTTGTTGGCTACTGTATTTTTATCAGTTTAGCATTTATAGACTAGTTTTTTAATTTTAATATCATATTAACCCCTATAATTTTAGGGGTTGTTAATAATTTAAAGTTTCTTTTTTAAAAAGTTAACATTAAAAATTAGGGGGTTTTGGCGTTTTAAATATATTTTTGCGCTTATTAATATGAAATTAATTAAACTCCATACTCATGGCAACGCTTAGATTTCAAGCTTTAAAAGAAACATTAAACAGACCAGTTGTAGAAATAGACGAGTCAATTCGTCGTTCAGAACTTTTTGGAAAAAACGTATTTAATGAGGCGTCTATGCGCCAATACTTAACAAAAGATTCTTTTAAAAGTGTAACAGATGCAATTTTAACAGGATCTAAAATTTCTCGTGAAGTTGCAGACCATATTTCAACAGGAATGAAAGAATGGGCAATCTCTAAAGGAGCAACGCATTACACACACTGGTTTCAACCATTAACTGGTGGTACTGCAGAAAAGCACGATGCCTTTTTTGAAACTATTGGAGATGGTTTAGCTATCGAAAAATTTGGTGGTGGCCAATTAGTACAACAAGAACCAGATGCCTCTTCTTTTCCTAACGGAGGTATTAGAAATACATTTGAAGCTCGTGGTTACACAGCTTGGGATCCTACATCTCCAGCATTTGTATTTGGTACAACTTTATGCATTCCTACAGTATTTGTTTCTTATACTGGAGAAGCTTTAGACAACAAAACACCTTTACTACGTGCTTTACAAGCAGTAGACTCTGCAGCTACAGACGTTGCTAAATATTTTGACAAGAAAGTATCTAAAGTTAATGCAACATTAGGTTGGGAACAAGAGTACTTTTTAATTGATAGTGCGCTTGCTGCTTCAAGACCAGATTTATCTGTAGCTGGACGCACTTTATTAGGACACGCTTCTGCAAAAGGACAACAGTTAGATGACCACTACTTTGGCTCTATACCAACACGTGTACTTAATTATATGAGAGATTTGGAAACGCAATGTATGCTTTTGGGTATTCCTGTAAAAACTCGACATAATGAAGTAGCACCAAACCAATTTGAGCTTGCCCCTATTTTTGAGGAAGCAAACTTGGCAGTAGACCATAACTCACTAATTATGGATGTGATGCGTAAAGTTGCAGAACGTCATAAGTTTGTAGTGCTTTTTCACGAAAAGCCATTTGCAGGAATTAATGGTTCTGGAAAACATAACAACTGGAGTTTAAGTACAGATACAGGTGTAAACTTACTAAGTCCTGGTTCTACGCCAATGAAGAACTTACAGTTCTTAACTTTCTTTGTAAACACAATTAAAGCAGTTTGCGATAACGAGGAATTATTAAGAGCTACTATAGCTAGTGCAAGTAATGATCACCGTTTAGGAGCTAATGAAGCGCCACCTGCAATTATTTCTGCATTTATAGGTTCTCAATTAACAGCTGTTTTAGATGAATTAGAAAAAGTTACAGATGGTAAACTTTCTCCACAAGAAAAAACAGACCTTAAACTTAATGTTGTTGGTAAGATTCCTGAAATCTTATTAGACAATACAGACCGTAACAGAACATCTCCATTTGCATTTACAGGAAATAAGTTTGAGTTCCGTGCTGTAGGTTCAACAGCTAACTGTGCTGTACCAATGACAGCTCTTAATGCCATGGTTGCAAAGCAACTTAATGAATTTAAAGTAGAGGTTGATGCATTGATTAAGGACAAGAAAATGAAGAAAGATGATGCTATCTTCAATGTTCTTAGAGAATACATTAAGCAATCTAAAAAGATTCGTTTTGAAGGTGATGGTTATGGTGAAGCTTGGGAAAAAGAAGCTAAAAAGCGTGGTTTAAGTAACAATAAGACTACTCCAGAAGCACTTAAAGCTAACCTAGACAAGAAATTCATAAAACTTTATGAAGACCTTAATATTATGAATAAGGTTGAGATTGAAGCTCGTCATGAAATACAGGTTGAGGAATATGGTATGCGTATTCAGATTGAAGGTCGTCTTCTAGGAGATATAGCCCGCAATCACGTAATACCAACTGCTATACGTTACCAAAACTTACTTATTGAAAATGTAACAGGATTAAAGCAGATTTATGGTGACGATTTCAAGAAACATTCTGAAGAGCAAATGAATTTAATTGAAGTGATTTCAGATCACATCAAACAAATTAACAAGGGCATTACAGAAATGATTGAAGAGCGCAAGAAAGCAAATAAGAAAGACGCCGAAAAGCGTGCTGAAGCATACTGTAATAAAGTGAAGCCTTATTTTGATGTAATAAGATACCACTGTGACAAGCTAGAACTATTAGTAGATGATGAGCTTTGGCCATTAACTAAATACCGCGAACTACTGTTTACTAAATAAACAACTCGCAATTAATCTAAAACCTGATAAGAGTTACAATCTTATCAGGTTTTTTTATGACTTAAAACAGATTGCAAAAAAAATCCTGATGGTGTACATCAGGATTTTTTTTTATATAGATAAGCAATCTACTCTTCTAATGTTTTGCGTTCTTTTATTAAGCTTTTAAGCTCTTCGCCATAAAATGACTTTTTAACCTTAGGCGCTAAGTTGTTATAAACTGTATCTAAGTATTTAATATTAGCATCAAAAACTTCAGAAACCATTAGATAAGGTGCTACCTCAAAATCTTTTTGATTTAAAGCATAGTTTACGGTATAAAGATATCTACGTTTTAAATTACGGTCGAAGCGCTTTTCTAATTCTAATAATTTATCTTGATCATTAGCTTTCTGGGCTTCAAAATCTTCTTTTACTAAGGCTAGGTTCTCTTTATTAAAACGCTTAATCATAGCATTAAAATATTCAAGCTTTACTTGATTCTCTGAACCTTCAATTGTAGCTTCTTCAAAATTTTTGAGTGTTGTATTAATAGTCATTTCACCTTCTTCAGCAAAAAATCTAATTCTATCATCAAACTCACTGTTGTCTAACTTATCTAAGTATAAGTAGTGTATTTGTGGACTTTTAACTAATGCTTCAAATTCAAAATTAGCATCACCATCAACAATTACAGAATCTATATTTACTAAAAGCGTATCCTCTATTTTCTGTAAATACAGCTTTCCTTTTTTAAGACCTTCTACTTTACCGGTAATTACTAGGTTAGATTCCTTTGTTGAACAGGCTACAACAGCAAAACACATTAAAATTACTACTAAATATTTCATTGATTATGTATTGAATTTGAGCGGGCAAATATGCACTTTTTATTGAAATTTATGAATGGGTTTATGAAGCTATTTCCATTAATCTTGCACAAAATAAAGCACCCCAAGTTCCTACAACATATCCTAACACAGCTAAAAGAACGCCTACAGTAGCTAAAGACGGATGAAAAGCAGCTGCCACTACAGGTGCAGATGCGGCTCCACCAACATTGGCTTGACTACCAACTGCAAGGAAGAAATATGGTGCTCTAATAAGTTTAGCAACTAGTATTAAAAGTCCAGCGTGTATAGCCATCCAAACTAAACCAATAGCTATTAAACCTGGATTATCAAAAATCATTGTTAAGTCCATTTTCATACCAATAGTTGCAACCAAGATATAAATAAACACACTACCTATCTTGCTGGCACCAGCACCTTCGTATTGTTTTGCTTTGGTAAATGATAATAGTACACCAATAGTAGTGGCTATAGTAATCATCCAAAAGAATGTAGAGGTAAATGAAGATAATGCAGAGGTCTTATCATTGAAAACTTCGAAATTTGAAGCTAAGAATCCTGCTATAATTTCTGATCCCCAATGTGCTATTCCGGTAGCTCCAAATGCTATAGCTAACATAATCATAAGGTCTGAAAGGCTTGGGTTTCTCGTAACCTTTTCAGAATAGGCAATTACTTTTTCCTTAAGCTCTGTAATTGCGCTTGAGTCGGCTTTTAACCAACGGTCTATACGTTCTGTTTTCCCGATTCCCATTAATACAATTGCCATCCATAGGTTGGCAACTACAATATCTACAAACACCATTCCTCCATATTTCTCTGGGTTGTATTTAAAAATTTCCAGCATAGCTGCTTGATTGGCACCACCACCAATCCAACTTCCAGCTAAAGTAGCAAGACCGCGCCATATTGCATCTGGTCCAGCACCACCAACTGTTTCTGGAGATACTGTAGAGATTAGTAAGATTGCTAAAGGACCTCCAATTATTATTCCTACAGTTCCTGTAAAAAACATAATTAACGCCTTGGGACCTAAGTTGAAAACAGCTTTTAAATCTATACTTAGTGTCATTAACACTAATGAAGCTGGTAATAAATACCTACTTGCTACATAATAAAGGTTAGAAAACTCATCGCTTATAATCCCTAAAGAATTAAAGATGGCAGGAATTAGGTAGCACATTAATAAGGCAGGAACTACTTTGTAAAATTTATTCCAAAAGCCACTTTGTTTAGATGATGTATAAAATACAGCTCCTAAGGCTACCATTAATAACCCGAAGACAATAGCATCATTTGCAAAGAAAGGTGTGTTTTCCATAAAATAAAATTGACTTTAAAATCTGTATTGCGCAAAATACGATTTTAAAGTCAATCTTAAATGTCTTGTAAAATGTCTACTTATTTAACCAAGCAGCTCTTAAAGCTTTCTGCTCTTCTGTAGCATAAGGACTCTCTCCAAGTTTATTAGCCAAATATGTAGGTGTACTATATTTACCAGATAAATTTACTGTTTTACCATCACGATTTACCGTTAATGTAACAGTATCTCCTTCTGCTAAACCGTTAGTAGCAATTATTAATCCTCTAGCTGTAGATAGGTTGTATTCTTTCTTATTAAAGCTTACTAAAACATCTCCACCTAAAACACCTAAATCTTGTAATGTGCTGTTTAACTCTCCATTTACAAATACAATTTCACCTTCTTCATTACCTCTAATGTACTGTATGTCTTGACTTGCTAATAATGCCGTATTTGTTTTAGTTTCAGCAAACTCTAATCCCACTTGATAAAAATACTCTGTGTAATTAATAGCACCATTATTTTGTACGTGATCTCTTAAAAAATTACCTACTTCTGGATAAGACAATGCGGCAACAGTTTCAATAAATGTATCATCACTAAAAGGACTTGTACTACCAAACCTTTTAGTAAGCGTTTTCATAAGATCTATTAAACCCTTTTCACCATTACTCTGTTCACGCATAATTAAATCGATACACATTCCTATTAATGCTCCTTTCTCATATACGTTTGCATAAGCATCTTTATAAGGCTCTTCTAAAATATTCTTACTCATTTCAGTAAATGAAAAATCACCCGTATAACGTTTTGCGTTATCTATTTTTGATACTATAACTTCATAAAACTCTTCTGGAGTTACTAAGCCTTCATACACCTGAAAATGTTGTGCAAAATATTCGGTTACACCTTCATACATCCATAAGTGCTGAGACATTTTAGGGGTATTGAAATCAAAAAAATGAATTTCTTCAGAATGAATACTTAATGGTGTTACAACGTGAAAAAACTCGTGTGCAACAATATCTACCATAGCTTTATCTAACAATTGTTTAGGATACTGTTCTGGCATAACAACTACTGTAGATGTGTTGTGCTCTAATGCTCCAAAACCTTGAGCATCTTCTGCTCCTACTGTGGATAAGTATACTAAAATTGCATACTTGTTTGTTGTCTTTAAATCTCCTAGATAAGCTTTTTGAGCCTCAACCATTGTCGAGATTACAGGTTTAAAATCTTCAGCAGAATAAGTTCCGTTAGGTGAGAAAACATTTATTAACACTTCTGTTTCTCCAACAGTAAACGATACAGGTTCATTCTCTGTATACATTACTGGACTGTCTATTAAATCTGCATAACGATCTACTTTATAATAATTTGCGTTGGCAGCTGTAAGACTATCTTTAGTTTTAGGTATTTCTAATTCATTTAAGGATGTCCCTGCATACAATGTTTCTGGATGCTTTATTAAAACTTCATAAGGAAGGTTTTTCAAGGTGTTAAAATAACCTATAAAACCATTCATATTTATAACATAGTTATTTGAAGCTATATTGGTTCCCGTTGGAGAAAATATATCGTGCTCACTTTCTATATCAAAAGTATCATTAACCAAATAAGTTACTTTATCTAGCCTGTCTGCATTTAGAATGCTCCATGTATTATCATCTACTTTGGTAAATTGAAGCTCATTTCCACTATAATCTAAAGCTTTAAAAGCTTCAATATACTTTCCATAATCGTCTCTACTATAAGTACCAGGCACTATGGCTGGCAAAGAAAACTTTATTTCCTTCTCTGTAATAGATGGCGGATTTACAACCACAGATACCTTATCATCTGTTACATTAATAAGATCTACAGAGGTAAGAATTACTTTAGGTGTTTCTTTTTGTGTAGCAGTTAGCGGTGCTTTTGGTGTACCACAACCTACTAAAAAGAATGCTGCAATGGCAGCTGTGTACAATAATTTCATAAGTTAAATATTTGTTAGTTTGGGGTTAGTTTTTTGTTACAAAATTAGCGATTGTCTCGACCAATCCCATAGTTAGTGGTCGCCAAGATTCATTATAAGATTTTGCGTTTTCAAGGTCATCACCTTCAATAGTGACAAGGACGTGATTCATATTTTCGAAAATCTTAAGTTCAGATTCTGGAGCTGCTTCATGCAAAACCTCAGCATCTTTTACAGTAACTTGTAAATCTTTTGTGCCATTTATAATTAATATTGGCATCTCTAATTTCTTAATTTCTTCAGTAGGATTGTAAGGCATCCAGGATAATAGGAATGGCTGTAAATCTTCATTAAAAATACTTGCTAAGCCTTTATTGTAATCGGTTACTTTTCCATCTTTTCGTAAGGCATTAAAGGCATATTCTGCTTCTTTACCCATACCCATTTGTTGTTCTAATTGAGATACAATAGCTTCATCTATAGTAGTAGATGGTCCTGCTATCGAGATAAAGCCATCTGCTGTGTCTTTTGCTGCTAACATACCCACTAGTGAGCCTTGACTATGGCCAGCAATATATATTTGACTATAGTTTCCTTTGTTTCTAAAATAAGCGATTGCATCCTTGGCGTCCTTAATAAAATCGTTAAAGGAGATTTTTCTATAATCCATATTTTGCTTTAACATTGGTATTACGCGTTTATCATACCTAAATGTAGCAATCCCCTTTTTAGCCAGTTGGTCTGCCATTTTCTTAAATGTATTTCGTCTAGAGGTTGCTTGGTTGCCATCTCTATCTACATCTCCAGAGCCCATGATAAAAACAATAAGTTTTTCTGCTTTACCATCTTTAGGAAGTTGTAAGGTGCCGTGTACAAATGGAGTTAATTTAAGTTTTTGAAGCGTATCTGCCTTTTTTTGCTGTCCTTCTTTAGAGAAAACACCTTGGGCATTGACTGTTAGAGCGCAGAACAACACTATTAAAACAGGAAATAATCGATTACATTTCATAAGGTATAAGACGTTATATTTTATTGATTGTTACATCAAAATTCAAAAGCTATACCAAAAATATTAATTAAAAGTAGAGGATTGCTTTATTTAACTTTAAGGTCACTTTAGCTTTCTTATTTTTGCTGAAAATTATATTTAAAATGAAATACCTACTTATACTCTCTTTAATTGTATTAACCTCATTCTCTGTTACTTCAAATAATATGCCTTCTGAAGTTTTAGAAATTAAAAATGATTGGGGGAAAACAGGGCATCGTGCTGTGGGCGAAATTGCCTCTAAACATCTTAACAGAAAAGCCAGAAAAGCAATTAAAGATATTTTAGACGGTACTTCTCTTGCTGAAGTTTCTATCTATGCAGATGAAATACGAAGCGACAAAAAATATAGAGCATATGGACCTTGGCATTATGTAAATGTACCTTTTGATACTTCTTATGATGAAGCGGAAAAAAATCCTAAAGGTGATATAATTGTAGCTATTAACGAGTGTATGACTAAAGTTCAAAACAAAACCTTATCTAAAGATGACCGTGCATTTTACCTGAAACTTTTAGTACATTTTATAGGAGACTTACACCAACCATTACATACTGGGAGATCTGAAGATAAAGGTGGTAATGATATACAAGTGCGCTGGTTTAATGAAGGCTCTAACCTACACCGTGTTTGGGATAGTGAGATGATTGACTTTTATAAAATGAGTTATTCAGAATTATCTTCTAACAGAGAAGACCTTACCAAAACTCAAATTAAACAATGGCAAGCTGGCACTGTATTAGATTGGGCTAATGAGTCTCGCGCATTAGTACAAACAGTTTACAAAACTGCAAATTCTGGTGATAAGCTTGGTTATGAATATATGTATGAAAACTTTCCATTGGTAAGAACACAACTTCATAAAAGCGGATTGCGTTTAGCAAAAGTCTTAAACGATATTTTAGGCTAACCTACTAATTGCCAACAATCAAACACATCAAAAACTACTTATTTAGTTAAATAACTATTTTTGTAGTTGTATAACTATAAAAATAGTTTTAAGTTTGTCTTATCAAATTTATACTATGGATAAGTTAACAGCTAAAGAAGAAGATATAATGATGGTGTTATGGGAGTTGGAACGTGCCTTTGTAAAAGACATTGTTTCTAAACTATCCGGAAAAAATCATTATAACACCATTTCTACCATTGTGAGAAACTTAGAAGATAAAGGCTACGTAGCTCATCAAGCTTTTGGAAAAACACATCAATATTTCCCTGTAATTACTAAAGAGCAATACAGCAAAACCTTTTTAGCTACTGCTATGGATGGTTATTTTGAAAATTCTTATAAAGATCTTGTTTCATTTTTTGCTAAGGAAGAAAAAATATCTGCCAAAGAACTTAGAGAAATTCTTAACCTCATAGAAAACAAATAATATGGATACGCTTGTGTTTTTTTTACTTAAAAGTGCCACTATAATTGGTTTGTTTGTTTTGGTATATGGAATATGCCTTCAAAAAGAAACGCTTTTTAAAGCCAATCGCTACTTCTTGATTGGTGGATTAATTTCTGCCATCTGTATCCCATTAGTTACCATTACTAAAATTGTGTATGTAGCTCCTGTTACACTTGAGGGAACCTTACTAAATAATATAACGCCTATTGCAGAACAAGGATTTCAACCTAATTGGTGGCTAGTTGCTCTTACTATTTATAGTATTGGTGTAGCTATAGTTGGCGGTCGTTTTGTAATACAACTCTTTTCACTTAAGCGTTTCATTCTTAATAAAAACAGCTTAAATAAAAATGGCATAAACTATATTAAAGTTCAAGACAATATTGCGCCTTTTTCTTTTCTGAATTATATAATTTGCAACCCATCACTTCACAGTAGTAACGAGTTGGCACTTATATTAAAACACGAAGAGATTCACGTAAAACAATATCATACTTTAGATGTAATTCTAGCTAACCTTCTAATAACATTACAATGGTTTAATCCTTTAGCTTGGGTTTACAAGAATAACATAGAGCAAAATCTTGAGTTTCTCGCAGATTGCAGTACCGTTGACACAAGCATTTGTAAACGTGACTACCAATTGGCTATGGTACGAACTTCTGCTCGAAACTCTTATCCAGAAATCACCACAAATTTTTATCAATCTTTCATCAAAAAACGAATCATTATGTTAAACAAATCAGCTTCAAACCGTAAAAGTCTTTGGAAAATGAGCTTAATAGCTCCACTATTACTAGGCTTTATTTTTACATTTAATGTAAAGACAATTGCTCAAGAACACTCAGCAGTTTCAGAAACTCAATCAATTGCTTCAACTTCTTCTAATATAGAAAGTTCTGAAAGTGAATCTCCAAAAACAGAATTAATTACAATTACACAACGCTCTAAAGCAACCTCTTCTCGTGAGCTTGTTGAATTTATAGTAATGAATGTTTCTACCAAGGAGGATTTAAAAACAATTGAAGACAAATTTTCAACCTATGACGCTAAGGTTAATTTCAAAAATATAAAGCGCGACGGAAATCGTATTACTGCTTTAAAACTTGTTATAAATTATAAGGAGGACTCACAAAATTATGCCTTTAAGAATACTAAGGGCATTCAAGCCTTCAGCATTCAATTAGATACAAAAGAGCAAAAAGTTACTATTAAACAACACTCTGAGCCAGCTTTAAATGTAGATAGCACTATATCACATTCAACTCATATCAAGGATAACAGTAAAGAGGTTATAGTAATTAGTGACAATGCTAATCACGTTGGAAACAATCACAACGTTATTGAGATAAAAACAGATCAAGACGATCAAGATATTGTGTACTATATAAATGAAAAAGTAGTAACTAAAGCAAATGTAGATGCATTACAGCCAGATCACATTGCTTCTGTAAATGTTGTAAAAAACGATGGTACCGGCGAAGTTAGAATCATTCTTAAAGACGGTAATGCTAAGCCAAATGTTGTTTCTAAGGACATTACATACTTTATTGATGGCAAAATATCATCTAAAGAAAAAGTAGACGCTTTAGATAAAGACAGTATTGAGCGTGTAGATGTTACTAAAAATAACAATACAGGTGAGGTTAGGGTAACTTTGAAAAAAGGCTAAGCAAATAAAATTTATTTTTAAGGAGCACATTAAAATACTTTGATGTGCTTTTTTTTATGCACTATTCCCTACGTATATTTGCAGATAATTATGATGATACTTCCGTTATTTATTAGTGGTGCAGAAATTGCCTTTATTATCTTCATCCTCGTGATGGTTTTTGGAGCAGATAAAATTCCAGAAATTGCCAGAGGTTTAGGACAAGGTTTACGTTCTATAAAGAGTGCTACAAATGATATTAAATCTGAAATTTCTAAAAGTGCCGAAAAACACGGTATGGATTTAGACATTACCAAGGATATAAAGAAGGAGGTAGACCAGGTTAATGACGATATCGATGAGATAACTGGTCCTATAAAACGCCGCTTTTAATGGTAGAGCAACTCAAAAATTGGGATCGTGAGTTGTTTGTCTATCTTAACAGTTTAGGAATTGAAGATTATGATTCGTTTTGGATTTTCGTGACGCAGATTAAGCATTGGATTCCACTTTTCATCCTTTTCTTTATATTATACTTCTTAGCATTTCACTGGAAAAAAGCTGCATTTACAATAGTTAGCTTAGTTGCTTCATTTGCAACAACACTTGCGTTTACAAACTTTACAAAAGCTGCTGTTGCTCGCTTAAGACCTAATAATGTAACAGACCTTGCAGACGTTATTCGCATATTGCAAACGCCGGACAATTATAGTTTTTTCTCAGGCCACGCCTCATCTTCTTTTGTAGTAACTACTTTTTTAGTCCTTACATTACGTGAAAAATACAAATGGATTTATATCATGTACCTTTGGCCTATACTCTTTATCATGAGCCGAATTTATGTAGGTGTACACTATCCTGGAGATATTTTGGTTGGTGCTTTTGTTGGTACTGTTATAGCCTTCTTATTCTATAAATCTTACCAGCAATTTTTAATAAGGTATTTTGGTGAGTAATAATTGCTTAAGTAATTACTTAGCATCTTTTCATTAACTACTTACTCTAATTATAATACTCTAGTTACCGTTAATCCGTCGCGTATAGGTAATAAGACACTTTCCACACGATAATCTGTATTAAGCAATTTGTTATATGTTAATAGTGCAGCTGTGTCTTTGTCTTTAGGATTTAAAGGTTCAATTACCTTTCCGGTCCACAAAACGTTATCACTTAAAATAACAGCTCCAGATTTTAACAATGGCATGACCAACTCAAAGTAATTTGGGTAATTTACTTTATCTGCGTCTATAAAAACCAAATCGAATGTGGTGTTTAATGTTGGAATAATCTCCATAGCATCTCCTACATGTTGAATAATGCGGTCACCATAACCAGAAGCATTAAAATACTTACGCTGAAAGTTTTGCAACTCCTCATTAATATCGATAGTATGTAAAACGGCATCTTTAGACATACCTTCTGCTAAACATAAAGCAGAATATCCGGTGTAAGTACCTATTTCTAAAATAGATGCTGGTTGTATAAGTTTAGAAATCATACTTAACACACGACCTTGAAAATGCCCACTTAACATTCTTGGCGCCAAGACCTTTTGCCAAGTTTCACGAGTTAAATCTTGAAGTAACTTTGGTTCTTGTTGGCTATGTGCTACAACATAATCGTCTAAATCTTCAGGTAAAAAATGCATTGAGGTTAATTAATAGTAAATAAGTAAAAATGAATGATATTAATATAAGTAAAACTGCTTTCAATATATTAATCGTAATTATTCATTTAATATTCGTTTCATCAACTTATCCTTAGCATCTTGGTCATCTCCACAAAGCCATTGTATAACATTGTTTTCCCATATATCATCACATTCAGATTCATTTAGTATGCCACGTTCTTGTGCGAGATCTAAAATTTTACCTGGATAAGAAGATTGTACCGCGCTTTCCATTTCTCCTAACGGATAAGGATCATCTAAGCCCATTATAATCTGCTTTGGCTTTTGGTTTTCTACCAAAAGTTTAAGGGAACCCGTATCGTGAACTAAGGTATCAAAGAAAATGTTCTTATGTCCTACTGCTTTTCTTGGGTGTGTTTTACCTTCAAACAAATCTGGACGACCATCAAATCCTTGTATTCTTCGGCCTAAATTTATCTGTGCCAACTGGCCTCCATGTGCAAAGCACGTACGCATATTAGGGTATTTATCTGCATATCCGTTTAGAGTTAAAAAATGATAGGCATCTGCACATTGTGCCAACATCCATATAAGGTGAAAACGCCAAGACGTGTTCTCTAAAAGTATAAACTTCTCACCATCGTATGGGTGAATTTCAACCGCTAAATTATACTTGCTTGCCAACTCAAAAATTGGCTCATTTTCTTCATCAAAAATACAACGCCACGTTCCTATAGTATCCATATAATGCGTTGGCAAGCATAAAAGCTGTAAGCCAAGTTCTTCTACACAGCGTTCAATTTCCCAAAGCGCACCTTGCACAAAACCGGGATGCACCACAAAACCACATGTAAATTTAGACGGATTATCGTGCTGTACCTTTGCATTAAAATCATTCTGAAAACGCAACGCTTTCTTCATTTCCTCCACGCGTAACCCATTACCATAAAGCTGAGATAAGTTAAGCACCACAGCGTGATCTATATTGTAACGGTTCATCCACTCCAACTTCTCGTTAAGGAAAAAACTAGAATCGGTAACAGGCCTTCTCCAATCCTTTTGAAGCATAAATTTTCGGTCCTTATCTACCCAAAATATACCTTTATCCTTCATAAACTGTGGAATTTCTTCAGGATATGGCAAAAGGTGTGAATGGCCGTTTATACGTAATTTTCGTTTAGTCATAGTTCAAGTCTGTTTTGGCGGGCTTCTTTTTCGCGGTGCTACAAAGAACCAGGCTATCGGCTTTATCTCCCTAGAAAAATGGGAGGATATCACCTCTATCCTTGCCCGAAGTAATCCTACTAAAATACAAAGTTAATTGGAACAAGAAAGAAATATTAAACTATTGCTGGTTTAATACTTTTGTAATACTAAATATAGTGAGTATTAAATTTTTATAAACTCTTAGTACGGCCACCATCTACAGGTAAATTAATACCGTTAATATAGCTTGCACTTGGGCTGGCTAGAAAAGCTACAGCATACGCAAGTTCTTCTGGTTCTGCAAAACGTCTTGCTGGCGTAATACTTTTCATCACATCGCGAGCTTCTCCTTCTGTAGAGTTTGCTTTATTAGCCTTGTTAGTCACAATTTGATCTAAGCGTTCTGTAGCAGTAAATCCTGGTAATACATTATTAACTGTTATCCCAAATTGACCTAGCTCATTAGCTAAAGTTTTACTCCAACTTGCTACTGCTCCTCTAATTGTGTTGCTTACGCCTAAACCATCTATAGGTTGTTTTACAGAGGTTGAAATAATATTAATTATCCTACCATAACCTGCATCTTTCATTCCTGGCACTACGGCTTGCGTAAGTATTTGGTTACACACTAAGTGTTGCTGAAACGCGTTTGTAAATTCAGTTGTATCTGCAGTATAAATTGGGCCACCTTTTGGTCCGCCAGTATTATTAAGCAAGATATGATAGGTAGTTTTAGAGGTTGCTTTTTCTACTGTTTTTCTTAAGGTTTCGGGATTTGTAAAATCTGCAACAAGGTAATTATGGTTTTGTTGTTGCTCCTTAGATAACTCTGCCAAAACAGCTTTTAGTTTATCTTCATTCCTTGCTACTAAGGTAATGGTTGCACCAAGTTTTGCCAGTTCAATAGCAGTAGCTTTTCCAATTCCTGCAGTACTTCCGCAGATTAATGCATTTTTGTTTGTTAAGGATAGGTTCATAATTTGAGTGTTTTCTTTAACCAACAACCAGAAAATAAAATCTAATTGAAAGTTTCTGTAAGTTTATTTTTTGTTCTAGTTGTCTTGTCAAGCGTAGCCGAGACCTACAAACTAGTTCTATTTATTTTAAAATGTCATTCATCTTTACAATCAGCCAAGAGCTTCGTCTTAAACATTACGCGAAACTTCCTGAATTGAATATCAATTTACTCATAGCTTATACACACGTTCTTTGGTTCTGTAAAGAAGCGTAAGGCTTCAAAGCCACCTTCACGACCAACGCCGCTATCTTTCATACCACCAAAAGGCGTTCTTAAATCACGCATCATCCAAGTGTTTACCCAAACTATTCCTGCTTCAATTTCAGAAGATAAACGCATTGTCCTGTTTAAATTATTAGTCCAAATGGTAGCTGCTAATCCGTAACGCACACTATTTGCCAATTGTAACGCATCTTCTTCTGTTTTAAAAGGCATTAGTGTGACAACTGGTCCGAAAATTTCTTCTTGGTTTAGTTTACAATCATTGCTTGAAACCTCAATAACAGTAGGCTCTAAATAATAACCGTCTTCGTAACCTTTAACGGTCACTTTGTTTCCACCAGTAAGTATTTTACCACCATAGGTTTCAGCTTTATCTATATATGAGAATACTTTTTCTAAATGTGGTTTAGACACCAATGCGCCTACGTTTGTATCTTTACTTGAAGGATGACCAACATTAAGTTGAGAAACTTTATTTACAAAATCTGTTTTAAATTTATCGTAAATAGAAGCTTCAACAAAAATGCGACTTCCACATAAACAAATCTGACCTTGATTGGCAAAGCTAGATCTAACTGTTGTCTCCAGCATCTTATCATAATCACAATCTGCAAATATGAGATTTGGGTTTTTACCACCTAACTCTAAAGACAATTTCTTAAACATTGGAGCTGCTGTACGTGCAATATGTTCTCCAGTTGCAGTACCGCCAGTAAAACTAATAGCCTTTACGTTTGGATGCTCTATAATGGCTTGTCCTGTTGTAGTACCTAAACCATGTACTATGTTAAGTACGCCCTTTGGTAATCCTGCATTATGACATATATTAGATAACAAATAAGCTGTCATTGGTGTAACCTCACTAGGTTTTGCAACCACACAATTACCAGATACTAATGCTGGTGCTATTTTCCACGTAAATAAATATAATGGTAGGTTCCAAGGCGAGATACAACCTACTACACCAAGTGGTTTTCTTAAGGTATAATTTACAGCATTTAAACCAACACTCTCGTGCGCATTGGTAGAAAACTGTGTAATTGCCTGACTAAAAAATTTAAAATTACTTGCTGCTCTAGGTATGTCTACAGCTCTTGCCAAAGATTCTGGTTTGCCATTATCTTTAGCTTCTGCAATAACTAAAATTTCTAAATTCTCTAAGATGCTTTCAGAAATACGTTGTAAAATTGAGCTACGTTCTTCAATAGTTGTTTTAGACCAATTGGGAAAGGCGTTTTCTGCAGCTTTCACCGCTAAGTTAATATCACGCTCATCACTATTCGGAATCTTAGAATAGACCTTACCGGAAGATGGCTCATAATTATCCAACCATTCTTGAGATTGAGGCTCTAGGAATTCTCCATTTATGTAATTTAAAATATTCTGCACAATCGGTTAGTTTATTAGTAATTTCTCAAAAATACAATGTTTTACAATCACATAATTAATGATTTCTAAGTTTTAGAAAAAATGATATATAAACTTCTTGTTTTAAATGCAAAAGGCTCATAAATTATGTATTATAGCTTAAAATTTTATTATTGTGAACGTACTTAAGTTTGGAGGCACATCTGTTGCCAATGCAGAGAATATTACCAAAGTTATTAATATCTTAAAATCTGAGGCAAAAGACACCCAACTTCTTGCTGTTGTATCTGCTTTAGGCGGTATTACAGCTGTCTCTTATACACATCTCCGAGCCCACGAGACTCCTGAGCATCTC
>OJDL01000130.1_pt1 | contig 34599 bp, 36 predicted proteins | sample 1592681 | NCBI WGS metagenome assembly OJDL01 (sample SAMN05416885, study PRJEB24817) | seawater metagenome | isolation source: Sea water | place: Canada:Atlantic | collected 2013-11 | reverse complement strand
CGAGATGCTCAGGAGTCTCGTGGGCTCGGAGATGTGTATAAGAGACAGATATCACACCCGATTTAGAAAGCAATTTGTAAAGTGCTTTTCGTTTATCTAAAGTTTTATATTTATAATTAATTACTAAAACCGTAGAGGGTTGAGGATTCTTAACGTAATCAACAAGCTGATCAATTGTTTTAATAAGGTTTTGCGCCTCTTTTACGATTACAACTTGTCGCTCAGCCATCATAGGATAGCGCTTTGCATTAGATATTATATCTTGAATTGAAACCTCTTTCCCATACAACACAACTTGATTAAACCCTTTTTCTTCCTCTAGTAGTACATTAGACTCTATATAATCAGAAAGCAAATCAATATAATAGGATTCCTCGCCCATTAAAAAATAAATAGGTGATATCTTACCCCCTTTTATGTCAGTTATTAGCTGGTTAATCGAATTCATTCAAAAAAAATTACCAAATTTGTAGTGTGCAAGATTTAAATTTTCCATCATATACGTTCAGGCTCAAAAATAGCGAAAATAATATTCATATTTTTGATGTAATACGTAAAAAATTTGTGCTTCTCCAACCCGAAGAATGGGTAAGACAACATTGTATTCATTTTTTGACCAATGAAAAAAAATACCCCATTAGCCTTATTAATGTTGAAAAAGTAGTACATATAAACGGACTCAATAAACGCTATGATGTTGTGGTCTATAATCCTGATGGAAGTATTCATCTAATTATTGAATGCAAAGCACCTAAAGTGAAAATATCTCAGTCAGCATTTGATCAAATAGCTAGATATAATTTAGCTTTAAAAGCCTCTTTTTTAATGGTCACCAATGGATTAAATCATTATTTTTGCAATATGGATCACAACTTGGGCGCCTATAATTTTTTAAAAGATCTTCCGAGTTACACTAATAAAAAGGTTTGAAACTAGCTATTGTCATACTTAATTGGAACGGAAAAACGCTTTTAGAGACGTTTCTACCCTCAGTAATTGAACACTCATCAGACCACGACATCTATGTTGTTGACAATGCTTCAACAGATAAATCCATAGAGTTTTTAGAATCAAAACACCCTTCGATTAATTGTATTAAACTCAGCGAAAATATCGGATATGCAGCTGGATATAACGAAAGTCTAAAGCAAATTAATGCAGACCTCTATTGTTTGTTGAACTCTGATATAGAAGTTACAAAAAACTGGTTGACGTCTGTTATAGATATTTTTCAGACCGAAGCCGATACGCATATTGTTCAGCCTAAAATATTAGACTACAATAAGAAAAACTACTTTGAATATGCAGGTGCCGGCGGAGGCTTTATAGATCAGTTAGGCTACCCCTATTGTAGAGGGCGTATTTTTGACTGTGTTGAAGAAGACAAAGGGCAGTATGATGACCGTACAGAAATATTTTGGGCATCTGGAGCTTGCCTATTTATAAGAGCTTCTTCTTTTAAAGCTTTAAAGGGGTTTGACAATACGTTTTTTGCACACATGGAAGAAATTGATTTATGTTGGCGTGCAAAAAATAAAGGCTTTAAGATAGAATATACAGGAGCATCAACCGTATACCATATTGGAGGAGCTAGCTTAAATAATTCTAATCCGAAAAAAACCTATTTAAACTTCAGAAACAGCCTTTATACACTGGTAAAGAACTCACAACACCAACTGATTATTGTTGTTTATCTTCGATTAGTACTTGATGGACTCGCTGGATTACGTTTTCTATTTCAAGGAAAATTTAAACACATAATTGCAATTGTTAAAGCACACGGAAGTTTTTACCGAGCGCTTCCTCAACTTATAAAGCTAAGAGAACAAACAATTAAGACTACTCCCGTTAAAGACCTAATCCCGTCCATTGTTTGGTCACATTTTATACTAAAAGTTAAACACTATAATAAAATACATAAATAATTAACTAAAAAGTCAACTTTAAAAACAATAAATTTTATAAATTTACGTTATAATATCAAACTCCGTTAAAATGAATAAATTATATGCATTATTGTTAACCACTTCTATTATGTTGGTATCATGTGGTCCAAATAAAGAATTAGTGGCTGCCCAAGTAAAATTAAAAAATACTCAAGATTTATTAAATACTGCCACTGTAAAACTAAACAGTTGTTTATCAGATAAAGCTGTTTCAGATGCCAGTTTAAACGCTTTGAGGGATCAATTGAGCGACCTAAGAAAAACGAATGATGCCTTAATCACTAACACAAAAGAAATAACTCTTTTAACAGCTAAAGGCGCTGATAACTTAGAAAAAACCCTAGAAAGTCTTCAAGAAAGAGATTTGAAAATTAATCGATTACAAGATGCGATTACAAGAAAAGACAGTGTAACCCTAGCAATTGTATCTAGTTTGAAAAAATCTGTTGGTATTGATGATCCAGACATTGAAATTAATGTTGAAAAAGGGGTTGTATTTATATCAATTGCAGATAAATTATTATTTAAAAGTGGTAGCTTTATTGTGACTGAAAAGGCAAAAACTGTTTTAGAAAAAGTGGCTAAAGTAATTTCTGATAAACCAGATTTCGAAGCCATGATTGAAGGTCACACAGATAGTCAATCCTACTCAAACGGAATCTTAGTTGACAACTGGGACCTAAGTGTTAAGCGCTCTACTTCTATTATTAGAGAATTGCAAACAATGGGTGTGAATCCAGCACAATTAATTGCTGCAGGAAGAAGTAGTTACGTTCCTTTAACTGATAATGATACAGCCCTAAATAGATCAAAAAATAGAAGAACACGCGTTGTTGTAATGCCAAAAATTGGTCAGTTCTATGAAATGATCGAAAGTGAAATGAAAGCTCTTTCTGGCCAATAAATAAATAAAAGTATTTATTAAAGCCCACCGTTTTGGATGGGCTTTTTATTTGATAGCTAATAGCTTTATTTTATATTTGCTAAAAAGCTTTAACATCCTACAATGAAAATATCTTATAACTGGTTAAAACAATTTATAAAAATTGACTGGAGCGCTGAGAAAACCTCAGAGCTTCTTACTGATCTAGGATTAGAAGTTGAAGGAATAGATGTTTTTCAATCCATCAAGGGGGCATTAAAAGGAATCGTCGTTGGACATGTATTAACATGTGAACAGCATCCAAATGCAGATAGATTAAAAATTACAACAATTGATGTTGGAGAAAAACTGCCACTAAATATTGTTTGTGGTGCACCTAATGTAGCCAAAGGTCAAAAAGTAGCAGTAGCTAAAATAGGAACTACTTTGTACACTAATGAAGGAGAAGTTTGGACCATAAAAAAAGGTAAAATAAGAGGTGAAGAAAGCCATGGAATGTTATGCGCTGAAGATGAAATTGGATTAGGTAAGTCCCATGACGGAATTATGATATTGGAGGCAGCCTTAGAAATCGGAACGGCCCTAGCGGATCATTATAATTTTGAAGATGATTTAGTATACGAAATTGGACTGACTCCAAACCGTTCAGATGCAATGAGTCATTATGGAGTCGCACGAGATCTGATGGCTGGGCTATCACAGCATGGGATTAACACCAAATTAATAAGCCCTTCGGTATCAGGGTTTCACATAGACAATAGAGGTCTGAAAATTGATATTAATGTTGATGATAAAATTAAAGCTCCTAGATATTGTGGATTAACCATCTCAAATATTGTTGTCAAAGATTCGCCACAATGGTTGCAAAATCGACTTAAATCTATAGGATTAAGTCCGATTAATAACATTGTGGATACCACTAACTATGTATTGCATGATTTAGGTCAACCACTTCATGCATTTGATGCAGATAAAATTACTGGTAAAAAAATTAACATTAAGACTGTAAAATCGGGAACGAAATTTGTTACTTTAGACGGCGTTGAACGTAGTTTACATGAAGAAGATCTAATGATTTGTGACCAAGATAAACCTTTGTGTATTGCAGGTGTTTTTGGAGGTGAAAACTCAGGTGTTACGCAAAGTACATCTTCAATATTTTTAGAGAGCGCCTATTTTAATCCAATAAGTATCCGAAAAACCGCTAAAAGACACGCTTTAAATACAGATGCTTCTTTTAGATTTGAACGCGGTATTGACCCTAATATTACCAAATACGCACTTAAAAGAGCAGCCTTGTTAATTACTGAAATTGCTGGAGGTAAAATAACTAGCGATTTAATTGACGAATACCCCAATAAAATTGAAGACTCTCAAGTATTTTTAAGTTTTGATAAAACAAATAAATTAATAGGGCAAGAGATTCCTAAAGAAACCATCAAGAGTATTCTTAGTGCTTTAGAAATTAAGGTTAATAACATCACAGAAACTGGATTGGGACTTACAATCCCAGCATATAGGAACGATGTACAAAGAGAAGTTGATGTTATTGAAGAAATTCTAAGAGTTTATGGCTACAATAACATTGGCATTACTAATAAATTAAATGCGTCTATTTCAAATACTTCAAAATTTGAAAATCACAAAATTGAAAATATTGTTGCAAATCAACTTGTAGGTCAAGGTTTTTATGAAATCATGACTAATTCCTTAACTACTGACAAATACAATTCAATTAGTGAGCAATTAGATCCTGACAACAACGTAAAAATATTAAATCCTTTAAGTACTGACTTATCTATCATGCGTCAATCTCTAATTTTTTCAGGATTAGAAACTTTGGCCTTTAATATTAACCGTCAACAGAGTGATCTAAAGCTTTTTGAATTTGGAAAAACTTATCATTATTTTGACGACCAAAAAGAGGAATTTAATCACTTATCCATTTTAATAACAGGAAGTAAGACTGAAAAACGTTGGAATTCTAAAAAAACTGAGGTTGGTTATTTTTACTTAAAAGGACTTGTTACAGGAATTTTTGATCGTTTAGGCATCAAAAAATTTAAAAGCCTGCCATTATCAAATGATATTTTCAGTGAAGGTCAGCAATTAAGCGTAGGGAAACATTCTCTTGTAGAATTTGGAAGTTTAAAAACTAATGCGCTTACCCCCTTTGGAATCTCACAAAATGTTTTTTGTGCTAACTTTAATTGGAATAACCTGTTAAAAGTAATCAATCAAAATACTATAAAGTTCAAAGACATCTCTAAATATCCTGAGGTTAAACGAGATCTTTCATTATTAATCGATGAAGATATAACTTTTGAGAAACTATATAAACTAGCAAAACAATCAGAAAATAACTATTTAAAAGACATTAATCTGTTTGATGTTTACAGAGGAGATAAATTAGAAAATGGTAAAAAGAGTTACTCCATTAGCTTCACACTTCAAGACAATAAGCAAACGCTTAAAGATTCTCAAATTGATAAAATAATGTCAAAAATACAAAAACGTTTTGAATCAGAGTTAGGCGCTGAACTACGATAACTAACCTTCTTTAGCAGCTAAATAGCGTTCCGCATCTAATGCAGCCATACACCCGGTGCCCGCAGCAGTAATAGCCTGTCTGTATACATGATCAGCGGCATCGCCACTTACAAAAACTCCGTCAACGTTTGTCTTTGATGTTCCTGGGTTATTAATTATATAGCCTGTTTCATCTAATTTTAAAAAACCATTGAAAATATCCGTGTTAGGCTTATGACCAATGGCAACAAAGAATCCTGTAGCAGGGATGTCAATCAATTCATTGGATTGATTATTTTTTGCTCTTACGCCTGTTACTACTTGTCCGTCTCCGAGAACTTCTTCTGTTTCTGTATTAAATAAAATGGTAATATTCTCAGTGTTTTTGACACGACTTGCCATGATTTTAGAAGCTCTAAACTCGTCACGTCTTACCAGCATTGTCACTTTGGCACACAGCTTAGATAAATAATGTGCTTCTTCACATGCTGAATCCCCAGCCCCAACAATTACAACATCTTGGTTTCTATAAAAGAACCCATCACAAACGGCGCAAGCAGAAACACCTCCACCTAGTTTTAAGTATTTTTGTTCAGACTCTATTCCTAAATATTTAGCAGTAGCTCCCGTTGAAATAACCACTGTTTCACAATGAATTTCTTTAGTTCCGTTGATCCATACTTTATGTACAGAACCTGAAAAATCAACTTTAGTCACCCATCCGTCTCTTACGTCAGTACCAAATCTTTCAGCTTGTGCTTGAAGCTCCAACATCATTGCAGGACCTGTGATACCATCAGGATAACCAGGAAAATTCTCAACATCGTTTGTGGTTGTTAATTGACCACCGGGTTGAGTTCCTTGATATAAGACAGGAAACATATTGGCACGAGCGGCGTAAATAGCAGCAGTATATCCTGCAGGCCCAGAGCCAATAATCATACATTTTACAGATTCGATAGTATCAGACATGTTTTTTAATATTTAGTTTACAAAAATAGACGTTTTAACGAAAAATCAAACCTTAAGTTATTAACAGTTTATTTAAAAATTGTAGACTAATTCATAACATTATTATTAGGGTTGAATAATCCTAAACCAAGAAAATAATCTTAACTTTGTTAAAATTGAAAAGAAAAAGATATGCTAATTATAGGTATTGGGGGGGGGACTGGAAGTGGAAAAACTACTGTAGTAAATCAAATTATTTCTGAGTTTCCAAAAGGAGAAGTTCAAGTAATATCTCAAGATTCTTACTACAAAGATACCTCCCATTTAACTTTTGAAGAACGCTGTAAAATCAACTTTGATCACCCACAGTCTATTGATTTTGAGCTTCTTGAGTTCCATCTAAAACAGCTAAGAGAAGGCAAAAGTATTGACCAGCCTGTGTATTCGTTCAAAACACACAACCGGACAGGAAACACAGCGCTTACAGAGCCTAAAAAAGTAATTATTGTTGAAGGAATATTAATTTTATCAAATACCCAACTAAGATCAATTTTTGATATTAAGATCTTTGTTCATGCCGATAGTGATGAGCGATTAATGCGGAGATTGAAAAGAGATATCGCAGAAAGAGGACGTGATTTAGATGAAGTACTTGAACGCTACCAAACAACCCTTAAGCCAATGCATGAGCAGTTTATTGAGCCGATGAAAGCGTTTGCAGACATCATAATTCCTAACAACCACTTTAATTCCGTGGCTGTAAACGTAGTGAAGTCAATTATAAACGAACAACTCTAATGCTAAATAAGATAAAAAAAGGGGTAATGCTTCTAAAACCGCTTAAAAACATCTATGTACTAACGTTGATAGCATTTATAATTTGGATGACATTTTTTGATGCCAATTCTTGGCTTATTCATGGAGACTTGAATGATGAGATTAATGACTTAGATTCAAAAATCGAGTTTTATAGTAGTGAAATAGTAAAAGATCAAAAAGAAATAAACACACTCAATTCTACAAATGGAATTGAAAAATATGCTCGAGAGCATTATAAAATGAAAAAGGACAACGAAGTCATTTACATCATTGAAGACCAAGATAGTTTAAAGAACAAAACAAATGAGTAAGGCATCTCTTTTTGAAAATTTTGAATCTACTTCTGAAAAGCAGTGGAAGCAAAAGATTCAATTTGAACTGCAAGGTAAAGACTTTAACGACACCTTGGTATGGAAATCTATTGAAGAAATTGATGTCAAACCATTTTATCATTCAGATTCCTATTCAAAATGTCCTGAAATTGACTATAATTCTTCGGACTGGAATATTGGTCATTCTATATTTGTTAATTCGGTTGAAAAAAGTAATACAAATGCTATAAATCTTATTGAGAGTGGGGTTGAGAGTTTATACTTTATAATCCCTCTAGAACTAATTTCTATTGAAGCGCTTTTAGAAAACATCGATTTAAGCCACATACCTATTTACTTTGAGACTTTATTTATTTCAGAGAAATTTACAAAAAAATTACAGCAATATTCCGCCAAAAAAAATACAAAATTTTATATCCTAAATGACCCAATCGGGCAGCTTTCTAAATCAGGCAACTGGTTTGAAAACTTAAAATCTGATATAGAAAACTTAAATAAAATTCTCGTTTCTGGAAACGAACTTAAAGGAGTTGTTTCGGTAGATTTAGGAATATTTCAAAATGCAGGCAGTAGCATGGTACAACAGTTAGCCTATACCCTAGCCCATGTGAATGAATATTTAAACCTGTTTAACAGTAAACCTATAAAGTCGATTGTATTTAAAGTATCGGTAGGAGGTAATTACTTTTTTGAAATTGCGAAAATTCAAGCGCTTAGACTGTTATGGCAAAGTCTAACCAAAGACTATGGGGTGTCAATTGAATGCCATATAATTAGTCAACCAAGCAAGCGTAACAAAACAATTTACGATTATAATACTAATATGTTACGCACAACTACCGAATGCATGAGCGCAATATTAGGCAGTTCGGATACTATTATCAATATGCCCTATGACCACCTCTACCACAAAGACAATGAATTTGGAGACCGGCTATCTAGAAATCAATTATTAATTCTTAAAAATGAAAGTTATTTTGATGTAGTTTCTAATCCAACAGAAGGTGTTTATTACATTGAAACTCTCACAAAAGGACTCGCTCAAAAGGCCTTGGAGTTATTTAAAGATATTGAAAAAGAAGGAGGCTACTTAAAACTATTAAAAGAAGGCATTATCCAGCGTAAAATTAAAGCACATGCACTAAAAGAACAACTTTCTTATGATGAAGGAAGCGAAGGACTTTTAGGAACACATTTTCAAGAAAATACTTCTGATAAAATGAAAGCTGAATTGGAGCTATACCCATTTGTAAAACAAAATATCAGAAAAACTCTTTTAGAACCAATAATTCCAAGACGAATTACAGAAAAAGTGGAACAAAAACGGCTAAAGGATGAGTAGAAAAAATATCCAACATATCGTACTTGAAGGTTTAAAGTCAAAAAATACTGAAAAAGTCAACTTTAACACTGCAGAAACTATTGACCTCAAATCTCGCTATTCCAAAAGCGACATAGAAAGTTTAGAGCACTTGGACTTTCCAGCTGGAAAAGCACCATTTCTAAGAGGCCCTTACAGCACTATGTATGTTCAACGTCCTTGGACTATACGTCAATATGCTGGCTTTTCAACAGCTGAAGATAGCAATGACTTTTATAAAAGAAATTTAAAAGCCGGACAAAAAGGTTTGTCTGTAGCATTTGACCTTCCGACACACAGAGGGTATGATAGTGATCACGATCGTGTCGTTGGAGATGTAGGGAAAGCTGGAGTTGCTATCGATTCCGTTGAGGACATGAAGCTCCTTTTTAATGAAATTCCATTGAACAAAATGAGTGTTTCAATGACTATGAATGGAGCTGTTTTACCTATTATGGCCTTTTATATTGTAGCAGCTCAAGAACAGGGTGTTAAACTAGAAGATTTAAGTGGTACAATTCAAAATGATATTTTGAAAGAGTTTATGGTAAGGAATACCTATATATACCCTCCGGAGGACTCCATGAAAATTGTATCAGATATTTTTGAATATACGACTAAGCACATGCCAAAGTTTAACAGCATTAGTATTTCAGGCTACCACATGCAAGAAGCAGGTGCCACCGCCGATATTGAATTGGCTTACACATTGGCAAACGGACTTGAATATATTCGTAAAGGACTAAAGGCAGGGCTGGATATTGATACTTTTGCTCCACGTTTATCCTTTTTCTGGGGAATTGGAATGAATCATTTTATGGAAATTGCCAAACTAAGAGCTGCACGTATGTTATGGGCAAAAATAGTTAAGGAATTTAATCCGAAAAATCCTAAATCTCTCGCTTTAAGAACCCACTGTCAAACAAGCGGATGGAGCTTAACAGAGCAAGACCCATTTAATAATGTAGCACGGACTTGTATTGAAGCAACTGCAGCTATTTTTGGAGGCACCCAAAGCTTACACACAAATGCCCTTGATGAAGCCATCGCATTACCTACTGATTTTTCAGCAAGGATTGCAAGAAACACACAACTGTATTTACAAAAAGAAACTAAAATAACTAAAACAGTTGACCCTTGGGCAGGAAGTTACTACATAGAAAAACTAACTCACGAAATTGCCGAAAAAGCGTGGAGTCATATTGAGGAGGTGGAATCCTTAGGGGGAATGACTTCCGCCATTAAATCAGGCGTACCAAAACTGAGAATTGAAGAAGCTGCAGCTAGAAAGCAAGCGAGAATAGATTCAGGTCAAGACATTATAGTAGGGGTAAATAAGTTTCAATTAAAAACCGAGGACCTATTACACATTTTAGAAGTGGATAACGAACTTGTAAGAGCCCAACAAATTGATCGATTAAACCATATAAAATCAACTCGAGATATAAAGAAGATAAAAAATATTTTAGAAAATTTAACAAAAGCTGCTTCAGATGGCTCTGAAAATTTATTAGCTTTAGCAGTAGATGCTGCCCGTTTACGTGCCACGCTAGGCGAAATTAGCGATGCATTAGAACAAAAATTCGGGAGATATAAAGCAGAAACTAAAACCTTTTCAGGCGTGTATAGTAAGGAATTAAAAAATGATGTATCATTTGAAAAAGCTAAAAAATTAGCGGATCAGTTCTCAAAAAATGAGGGCAGACGTCCTCGAATTATGATTGCAAAAATGGGACAAGATGGCCATGACAGAGGTGCGAAAGTTGTAGCCACAGGCTATGCCGACCTAGGATTTGATGTGGATATTGGTCCCTTATTTCAAACAGCTGAAGAAGCTGCTAAGCAAGCAGTAGAAAACGATGTTCATATCTTAGGAGTATCCTCATTGGCTGGAGGACATAAGACCTTAGTGCCAAAAGTGATTGACGCACTCAAAGCCTATGGAAGAGACGATATTATGGTAATTGTGGGAGGAGTAATTCCTAAACAAGACTATCGCTATTTGTTTGACGCAGGGACTATTGCTGTATTTGGACCAGGAACAAAAATTAGCGATACTGCAATTAGCGTGTTAGAAATCCTAATAAATTAAATAAATCTTATCCAATTCTTTTTAAAAGTAAGTTACATATAAAATTACAGGACTGATTTGCAACAGTAAAATACCCAAAAAATAGTTACACAAAAAGATTGAAATTATCTCTACTATATTTTAATAAAAAAGGATTAAAAAAATTATTACTCCACGTATTAAATTCAGTTTAAAAATTGGTAAAAATCTTAACTAATTTGAGTTTTTTTCTTGCTAAATAATCGTATTTTTACACATATAACATTTCAAATAATGGGTAAACTAGTTGCTGTTGCTAATCAAAAAGGAGGTGTCGGTAAAACCACTACTACGGTGAATCTTGCCGCTTGCCTTGGTGCTTTAGACAAAAGGGTTTTATTGATCGATGCTGATCCTCAAGCAAATGCTTCTTCTGGTTTAGGGGTTGATGTTGACAATACTGAACTAGGAACTTATCAGCTCTTAGAACACAATTGTACTGCAAAAGAAGCGATACAAAAGACCTCTGCAACCAATGTTGATATAATCCCAGCTCATATAGACTTAGTCGCAATTGAAATTGAATTAGTTAATATGGAACAACGTGAGTACATGTTGAAGCAAGCCATAGAACCTATCAAAGAGAACTATGATTTCATTCTTATTGACTGTGCTCCGTCTTTAGGCTTACTGACGTTAAATGCGCTTACAGCAGCTGACTCCGTAATAATCCCTATACAATGTGAATACTTTGCTCTTGAAGGACTAGGTAAGTTATTGAATACAATTAAAAGTGTTCAAAAAATACATAATAAATATTTAGATATTGAAGGGTTACTACTAACAATGTATGACTCTAGGTTACGGCTGTCAAATCAAGTAGTTGAGGAGGTTCAAAATCATTTCTCAGATATGGTTTTCAAAACCATCATACAGCGAAATGTTAGACTCGGTGAAGCCCCAAGCTATGGAGAGAGCATAATTTATTATGATGTAAATAGTAAAGGTGCCACAAATTACTTAAGTTTGGCTAAAGAAATTATCAGTAAACAGTAATATAATGGCCAAAGCTATTAAAAAACAAGTCTTAGGACGTGGTCTTGCAGCTCTATTGCAAGACTCAGAAACAGACCAATCTAAAAAAGAAAGCCTTATAAATAGTCCTCAAGCGGGAACTATAGTTGAGTTAGAACTTGAACTTATAGAATTAAATCCTTTTCAACCAAGAACACAATTCAAAGAAGAAAGTATTCGCGATCTAGCAACGTCAATACAAGAACTTGGAGTCATACAGCCGATAACAGTTCGCAAAACAACGGACACTAACTTTCAGTTAGTTTCTGGTGAACGCCGTTTAAGAGCGACCATATTGCTAGGGTTAAAAACAATCCCTGCATACATAAGAATTGCTAATGATCAAGAAGCTCTAGAAATGGCGTTAGTTGAAAATATTCAACGTCAAGATTTAGATCCTATTGAAATTGCTTTAAGCTATCAGCGCTTAATGGATGACGTAAAGCTGACTCAAGAACAAATGAGTCAACGAGTAGGAAAAAAACGTTCGACTATTGCAAATTATTTGAGATTATTAAAACTAGAGCCCTTAATTCAAACAGGAATGCGAGACGGTTTTATTTCAATGGGGCACGGAAGGGCGATCATAAACGTTAATTCTCACTCTGATCAAATTAAAATATATAAGGAGATTCTGTCAAAGAAACTTTCTGTTAGAGAAACTGAAAATATAGTAAAAAACTACAACAATCCTAAAGTTCTAAAAACAACAACAACAAATGACCTTCCAGAATTTGTCAAAGATGGCGTCCCAAAAATCGCCGCCTATTTTGGACACAAAATCAATGTAAAGATGGATAAAAATGGAAATGGAAAAATTCTAATTCCTTTTCATTCTAAAGAAGACTACGACCGAATCTTAAAACTATTAAAAAGTGATTCATAATTATTATTTATTCTTAATATTTATCACTTACTCATGGTCGAACTTTGCTCAAACGCCAATAGAGACTAAGATTATAATTGAACAAAAACAACCCGTTACCTATAAAATTGATCCATTATCTCCTGCTAGAGCCGCATTCTATTCCGCAGTTATTCCTGGACTAGGACAAGCTAGAAATAAAAAATACTGGAAAATTCCAATTGTATATGGTGCAATAGGAACTGGGATCTATTTTTATTTAGATAATAATAAGGTTTATAAACGCTATAGAAATGCATACAAAAGGAGATTAGCAGGTTTTACTGATGATGAGTTTTATGGTCTAAACAGTACCCCTATTTTATCTAATGAAGCGCTGATAAGAGCTCAAGAAACTTTAAGGCGAAATAAAGAATTGTCGCTTTTAATTACCATTGGATTGTATGCCTTAAATATAATAGATGCAAATGTAGATGCACATTTGTTACAATATAATATGGATACCAATTTAGCCGTGAAACCATATCTTGATTTTGACACTCCCGATAATTCAGTGCAACTTGGATTGTCCTTAAATATTAAATTTTAATATGAAAATAGCACTACTAGGATACGGAAAAATGGGGAAAGTGATAGAATCTATTGCGCTAAGCCGTGGACACGAAATAACTTTAAAAATTGATAAAGACAGCGGGAATTATGATCTTAACTCAGTAGATGTAGCAATCAATTTTAGTACACCAGAATCAGCTGTTGAAAACATCCGTAAAGCACTCGTGAATAATGTACCTATTATTTCTGGTACTACGGGCTGGCTTTCAGAACTAGAATCTATTGAAGCGCTTTGTAAAGATAAGGAAGGTGCTTTTATTTATGCTTCTAATTTTAGTTTGGGAGTCAATATTTTCTTTGAACTCAATAAGTATTTAGCTAAAATGATGAAGAATTTTATTGACTACAATGTAGAGCTTGAAGAAATTCATCACAAACAAAAACTAGACGCTCCTTCAGGAACCGCAATTACGCTAGCTGAAGGCGTTATAGAAAACAGCGATTATAATTCTTGGGAATTAGCACCAGCTAAAGACTCAAAAAAGTTAAAAATTATTGCGAAAAGGTATGATAATGTAGCTGGCACACACACCGTGAATTACAACTCTAATATTGATCAAATTTCACTCACACACACTGCTCACAACAGAAAAGGGTTTGCATTAGGCGCGGTCGTAGCTGCAGAATGGATTATTGGCAAAAAAGGGGTTTATACAATGAATGACGTCTTGAATATTAAATAACAAACTCTAACTACAATAAAAGCAGTTAATTAATAAAAAAAATATGGATTTAGTACAGTGGCTTATATTTTTCATGGTGATTCAATTGATACATGGGCTTGGAACTTGGAAATTATACGTAAAGGCAGATCGAAAATCTTTCGAAGCTTTTATTCCGATTTACAACGGCCTAGTTTTAATGAAGATTATAAACCGACCTAGCTGGTGGGTCGCCCTTCTATTTATCCCTGTAATTAATGTAATAATGTTAATTATTATATGGGTTGAAACTGCTAGAAGTTTTGGGAAAAATAATTATATAGATACCATTTTGTCAGTATTAACTTTAGGCTTTTATTCCTATTACCTTAATTACTTCACTGACGTAAAGCATATTAAAGATAGAAGTTTGATTCCGAAGTCAAGTTCTGGAGAATGGGTGAGCTCAATATTATTTGCTATTGTTGCAGCGACTATAGTACATACTTATTCTCTTCAACCTTATGTCATCCCTTCTTCTTCACTAGAAAAATCGTTATTAGTTGGTGACTTTTTAATTGTGAGTAAAATGCACTACGGTCCAAGAATTCCAATGACTACAGTGGGCATGCCAATGGTTCACGACACAATTCCAATTTTAAATAAAAAATCGTACCTCTTTAATGACCGAATTGAAGAAAACAAAACGTCTTGGATTAACAAACTACAACTACCCTACCTAAGAATTCCAGGCTGGGAAACCATTAAACGTAACGAAATAGTAGTCTTTAATCAACCAGCGGATACGTTGCAAGACATGAATGACTTTACTCCTGATAGAAACTACTACAAGCCAATTGACAAAAAAACAAATTTGGTAAAACGTTGTGTAGCAATTGCTGGAGACACATTAGAGATTAGAGAGGGGTATGTCTATATAAACGGCATTCAAAACACGCTTCCTTACCGTGCAAAATTACAGTTTAGCTATGAAGTCACATTAAAGCCGGGTAAATCATTCGAAAGAAGTATTATTGAGCAATTAAAGACAAGATATGATATTACAGATGGTATTTACCAATCCGGAAATAAAATAATTATCCCTGCTGCATCAGATGAAGCTGTGAGCGTATTTAAAAACCACCCAAGTGTTGCTAGTATAGATAAATACATTCAACCCAAGGGAGAGCGAGATGCATTAAAATTTCCTCAAGACCCTAGTTACGATTGGAATCGTGATTTTTTTGGTCCGCTATATATCCCTGAAAAAGGAAAAAGCATGACTATCAGCTTAAATAACATTGCCGTTTACAAACGACTCATTACAGAATATGAAGGAAATAAATTAGTAGTAAAAGGTAATCAAATATTCATAAACGGAAAATTAACTGACTCCTATACATTTAAACAAAACTATTATTGGATGATGGGTGATAACCGTCACAATTCTATTGATGCACGTAGATGGGGCTTTGTGCCGTTTAATCATGTGGTAGGAAAACCAGTATTCATTTGGATGAGCTGGAATACTAACGGTAAAGGTTTTGATAAAATACGTTGGGAGCGTCTCTTTTCCACAGTTCATCCTGATGGCGAACGCACTTCTTATTTCAAACATTTCTTAGTTCTATTAGTCTTCTGGTATGGATATCGTAAATGGCGCAAACGAAAAATAAATCTGTCTAATTCAAGTGTATGACATTACTTTACCCGACGTATTTTCCAAACATTAGTTCATATATAGTAATGGCGCATGCTGAAAAATTAGTGTTTGAGGTGCAGGATTCTTACCAGAAACAAACTTATAGGAATCGCTGCTACATATATGGGGCCAATGGAAAGTTAGGGTTGCACATACCTGTCCAATACTCACAAAAAAATAGACAAAACACTAGCGAAATCTTGATTGACAATTCTAGTAACTGGCAATCTATACACTGGAAGTCATTAGAAAGTGCTTACAAAACATCCCCTTATTTTGAATATTATCAAGATGATCTTGTTTCTCTATTTACAACAAAAAAAGAATCTCTGTTAGGGTTCAATCTTGAATGCATTGAAATTATAAATAGTTGCTTAAATTTAAGTATCAAATACTCAAAGTCGTTAGAGTTTAACAAAGAAAAACAACAAAAAGAATATCGGTATTTAGTAAATGCCCGAAAAGAAAGTGAAATCAAAATAAATCCGTACATACAAGTGTTTCAAGAAAAACACGGTTTTATAAACAACCTTAGTATTTTAGACTTACTATTTAACGAAGGTCCAAATGCAAAGTCTTATATACAGATACAAGCTTTAACGTTTTAATCCTCTAGTGTAAACTCTGACATAATTGGAAAATGATCAGAATAAGGAAGCTCGTTAAAGGAAGAAAACTTCCCAACTTTAATTCCGGGGTCAGCCAAAATAAAATCAATTCTAAAAGGGAAATATTTGAATTTAAAGGTGCGACCAAACCCAGTCCCCGCTACCTCAAAAGCGTCTAACATTTCTGATTTTAGAATTCTGTAGACATATGAATAGATCGTATTGTTAAAATCTCCACACAGTAGGGCTTTATAAGGCGATTTAGACATATGACTCGCCACTAACTCAGCTTGATGTTGTTGTGCCTTAAAAGTAACCCCTAGACGGCTTAAAAGCTTGTTTGACTGCTGAGAGTCAAGGGTTTCAACATTAGGATTAATTCCCGAAGACTGAAGATGAAGGTTATAAACACGAATTGTATCAGACTTGAAAATAATATCTGCGAAAATGGCATTGTTAGAGGAATCAGGAAAATCGATAGTACCGGAACTAACTATTTGATGCTTAGAGAAGATTGCCAGTTTGGAAGAATATCTGGAGGAATTGGCAGTGAAGTAAGAATAAGAATAAGACTTGAAATTTAGTTCCGTACTGGAATCATATTCTTGAAAACATAATACGGAAGGAGCTTTTTCTAATAAAAAATTTTGAATCTTTTGAGGAATATCTGGTTCATCAATCCAGTCGTATAAATTAAAAAGACGGACATTATAGCTCATCAAGGAAAAACCAGATTCAGGGGATACTGTTACTGTTGAAAATTTATAAAAAGACAAAATATAATTGTAGCCTAACAACAAAACTAGGACAGAAAGCAGCAACTGTTTTTTTAATTTCACAAGCCAATAGACACCAAAGGCGATATTAAGAATAATAAGCAAAGGTACAGAGAGACTTAAAACAGATAAAAACGAAAATGTGTTTGGAGGAACATATGACAAACCATATGAAAGAAGCAACAAGACAGCAACAACTGAATTTATCAGAAACACTAGCTTATCTATAATGTTTAAGTTTTTCAAAATGGTTTTATTTACCTGCTCTGAATAAAAAATCTTTTTCTACTTGGGTTAAACTTTCGTAACCACTTTTACTTATTTTATCAAGAATAAGGTCAATTTGCTTTTGATGCGTAAAACGATCAAATTCTTCCTTATTCTTTCCAGCAAAAGAGGAGTTTTTGTTATTCGTTTTTTTGTGAACCGTTTTTAAATTAGATTTTGACTTAGAAAAATAAGCGGTAACTTTATCTATAAATTCCCCCATATCAATTCCTTTTTGAAATTGTCTAGCGTAAAGATAACCTAGAATATAACCTCCAAAATGTGCAATAGTACCACCTGAATTCTGAGAAAATAACCCTGGAATATCAAGAACAACCAATGCAATACCGATGTATTTTAATGGAAACTGAAACGTAAAGAAACGAACCTCTTTACTAGGTAAGTAAACACATAAAAAAATAATAAGAGCACGGACTCCAGCAGAAGCGCCTACTAGTGGTCCTACTGTATTTAAAATTCCGGATGGGAATATGTTATAAACTAATACAAAAGCAAGACCCCCTGAAAGAATACCTAACAAATAAACCTTAAGACAAAGGTCTGATTTAAATAAATTTGAAAAGGAACGACCAAAAAAATATAAGACAAGCATATTAAAAAACAAATGACTAAAACTATAATGCGTGAAGCCATAAGTAATAAGAGTCCACGGCATCAAAATCACTTTAGAAGCAGACTTAGAAAGCGACAACCATTCCAAACCGAATCCAAATCCCTGAAACTTTAGAATAATTGAGGTGAAAACAAAAAGAACAAAGTTAACAACTATGATTTTTTCAAATATATTGAGTCTAGATAATTTGTCTCTGATATCTTGATTTAGATTTGTCATTAGTTCCAACGGAATTTATCAAATTGATTTTTTTTCCAAAAATACATTAACAAGAAACCTGTTAATGCCCCTCCAATATGTGCAATATAAGCAGTGTTGCTAGGGCTGAAAATAGACACCCCAGTAAATGCAGAAAACAAGTCTAAAGCAATTATTCCAGGGATGAAATACTTAGCCTTAATAGGGATGGGTAATAAGAACATCATTAATTCTGCATTTGGATTAAGCATTCCAAAAGCAACTAGTACCCCCATAATAGCCCCCGATGCACCAACCATAGATCCATTACTACTAACTATTAAATCAAACAACATTCGAAAGGAATCTCCGTTCAGTTGACTCATGCTGTAACCATAACTAGAAAGAACTGGCTCCAGCTTAGATGCCAAAATCTCGCCTTTAAACATGCGGTCACTTAAAATATCTAACCTAGTCACTTCTTTAATAAAGTCAAAAGAAAACCCTAAGGACTGTAGTTCACTTAGAAGAGGATAAATCTGGATATAGTACACTGCAAAAGTCAATGCTACGGCACCCAGGCCTGAAGAAATATAAAAGATTAAAAACTTACGTTGCCCGAAAACGCGTTCAACAGCCGTACCAAACATGAATAAAGCAAACATGTTAAACAACAAGTGCTGAAATCCGCCATGCATAAACATGTGAGTAAATACCTGCCAAGGCATGAAATAATCACTAAGCGGGTAATAAAGTGCTAATAAGCCATAAAAAAGATCATTATTACCTAGCAAATAAGCGCCTGCAAAAACGATGCAATTTATGATAAGGAGATGTTTTACTGTAGGGGTAATTTGTCTCATTTTTAATTAAATTTTTTATCTAATTCATCAACTTTAATCGTTGTGAATATTGTTTTATTTGAGGGCGAAACCGCTGGTTCCTTACAAGAAAATAAAGTATTTACTATATACTCCTGCTCTTGACGTTCTAATTTATTTCCATTTTTAATCGCTAAACTTTTAGCAAGTGATTTTGACAATAAATCACTGACACTAAAATTTACATCAGGCATTTCATTTTGAATATCTTGGACCAATTGATCAAAAACATTTGGAACATCTGATTCTTTAACTCCGACTGGTAATCCTATTAACTCAACACTTTCATTAGAAAAGTTAGAAAATACAAACCCGGTTGTTTCTAAAGCTTGTTTGAGGTCCTTCAGTATGTAGATTCCAGAGGTTGATAAATTAAGTTGTAAAGGAAATAACAACTGTTGACTCACAGCTTCGTTAACGGTTGTTTTTCGAAGATAATCTTCATAAAGAATACGCTCGTGTGCACGATTTTGATCAATAACAACCATGCCAGACTTAATCGTATTAATAATGTATTTATTGTGTAGCTGAAATGTTTTTTGAACCTTTCGCTCTGTTGTTTCATCAAATATAGATGATGTCATTTCATCAGACTCGTAAGAAACTTGTGAAAAATCATCTGTATTGGATTTGGACTCTAACCCAACATATAAGCCTTCCCAACTTTCTGAAGCAGGCTTGGAGTATAAAGGGGCTGTATGACTAGAGTTAGAAAAGGGGTTAAAAGAACGGTCGACCTCTACATTTGGAGCGGAAGCTTCACCTCCATTAAGTGCGTAAGGAGTATCTAAATTTTTATTGCGCTCAAAATCTAAAACAGGGGCAATACTGAACAGTCCAAGGCTGTGTTTAACAGCTGCTCTTAAAATAGCATACATTGTCTGCTCATCATCAAACTTAATTTCAGTTTTTGTAGGATGAATGTTTATATCAATACTTTTAGGGTCAACTTGTAAGTTTAAAAAATAACTTGGATGTCTTCCAGGCTGTAATAAGCCTTCAAAAGCAGATGATATTGAATGATTTAGGTAAGGACTTTTTATATATCTATTATTGACAAAAAAGAATTGCTCACCTCTTGATTTTTTTGAATATTCAGGCTTTCCAACAAACCCAGAAATTGCTAAAACTTCGGTCGTTTCATCTACAGGAACTAGTTTTTCGTTTGTTTTGCCACCAAACGTATTGACGATACGCTGTCTAAAACTTCCTTTTGACAGGTTAAATAAATCAGTTCCATTGTGATACATTGAGAAGTTAATAGAAGGATGGGCTAGAACAACACGATTAAATTCATCAATTATATGTCGTAACTCTACGGAATCAGATTTTAAGAAGTTTCGGCGTGCTGGAATATTAAAAAATAGATTTTTAACTGCTACCGAAGACCCATTCAGAGTTGCTATAACCTCTTGAGATGTAACGACACTTCCTTCTACTGTCAAGAGTGTTCCTAATTCGTCAGCCGCTTGTTTGGTTTTCATTTCTACGTGAGCTATGGCAGCGATACTGGCCAAGGCCTCTCCTCTAAATCCTTTAGTATTGAGGTTAAACAAATCATCGGCAACTTTAATTTTTGAAGTCGCGTGACGCTCAAAACTCAGACGAGCATCAGTATCACTCATACCTTTACCATCGTCAATAACTTGAATCAGAACCTTACCTGCGTTTTTGACTAGCAGCTTAATAGTGCATGCACCTGCATCAATCGCGTTTTCAAGGAGTTCCTTAACAACCGAAGCCGGACGTTGAACAACTTCACCTGCAGCGATTTGATTAGCAACATGATCTGGCAATAATTGAATTATATCGGCCATTTTTAGAAGAATATACTTAAATCAAAATCTATGATCCAAAGGAAGATAAATGTCAAAATTAAAATTATAATAGAAACTCTTTTGTTGGCTAAGCGGTTAGGGTTCGTTTTGTAGTCACCAATTGCATTTACGATTTTGCCTTTTAAATTTGTTTTTTCGATGGTCACACGAGCATCATCAAATTTATGTTTTAGTTCAAAAGGATTACGCTCGCCTTTATAAAAGCGAGGCATGTAGTTATATTTGTTATTTTTTCTAGTTTTAAAAAGTCCCATTATTTAAAAAATAAAGTGTCTAAAAAGTAAAATGCAAATACGCATCTTACTACTAGCGACACCAGCCAAATTAGTGAAAAACCACGTCTATTTCTAGAATTTCGGGCAGAAATATACTTATTGATTTTATCCGTTTCATTGTCAGATACATCTGAAGTTAGTCTTATATCAAAAATTCTAGGCTGTTTGTGGGAAAACATGTTTTTGATTTTGATTTATTTCAAAAATAATTAAATCAATGAACTATAGAAAGAGAAAATGGTGAAAATTATTAACAGTTGATAAAGGTTACATCGTACCGTTTAGATGAGCCATTTTAATAGCAGTAATAGCGGCTTCCACTCCTTTATTTCCATACTTACCCCCAGATCGATCAATCGATTGCTGCAAATTATTATCTGTTAAGACACAAAAGACAACCGGTACATCGTTAAGAACATTTAAATCTTTAATCCCTTGAGTAACACCATCACAAACAAAATCAAAATGCTGAGTCTCACCTTTAATAATACTTCCAATAGCAATTACAACATCTACGTGTTGTTCTTGCATTTTCTTGGCACCATAAATAAGCTCAAAACTTCCTGGTACATGAATTGTTTTGATGTTGGAAAGTTTAACACCACAATCTAGTAAAGCATCTAAAGCACCTCTTAACAAACCTTCTGTAATTTCTGAGTTCCATTCAGAAATTACAATCCCAAATCTAAATTTTGATGCATTAGGGAGTGCAGATGAATCATAATTTGATAAGTTAGTGTTTTCTGTTGCCATACTTAGTTTATGGCCGCTTCAGCCTTTCCTATAAAAATATCTATATCTTTAGCTTCAGTACTTTCTGAAAAGTCTGATTTAATTTGATTGAAAAATCCTAAGGCACTACTATAGTTTCCTAACTTTAATCCAATAACACCAGCTTTATAGAGATACATAGGAGTTGTGTAGTTATTTGATTTTAATTGGGCTGCCTGTACATAATAATCATAAGCGTCATCTAATTGCTCTAACTGAACAAACGCGTCACCAATACCTCCTTTAGCAATCGGACCAAGCACATCATCATTGGAAGAAAAAGCGTTTAGATAGGTAACTGCATTTGAATAATCTTTCATATTAAGGTAAGCCATTCCAGCGTAATAATTTGCTAAATTTCCAGCTTTGGAACCACTGTATAAATCAGCAATATCTAAAAACCCATATTTTCCATCAGCACCATTCAACGCCAATGTAAAAAGTGAATCTTTTGAAGCACCGTTAACAGCTTGATCAAAATATTGTTGTGATTGAAACATATCGTTTGTTGCCTGGCTTTCTTTTGGCTCTTGAATATATTTGTTAAATCCTAGGGATCCTAACACCAACAAAGTGACTAATATTACGATTACAAAAATATATTTTTGGTTTTTGATAACCCATTCTTCTGTTTTGGAAGCACCTCCGTCGAGAGAGCTTACAATGGAAGCAGTTGTTGATTCGTCTTCAATAGATATTTCTTTTTCTGCCTTCGTGGTCGGTTTTCCGCCGCGTTTCTTATATGTTGCCATGTTCGTATTATTAATGAAGGTCAAAAATATAATTTTTATTCGTAAAAAAAAGGCAAATTATTTGTTATTTTTCAATAATTTGCAGCATCTTTTTAAAGTACCCTCAAGAAGATAATTTAAAATTTAGACCAATTTTTCATGATTTTGAAATCATTAAGTTTATTAAACTACAAAAATTTCGAAGCCTACACGGTAGAATTTGATGCAAAAATTAATTGTTTTGTAGGGTCTAATGGCGTTGGAAAAACAAATGTGTTAGATGCTATTTACCATTTGTCCTTTGGGAAAAGCTATTTTAACCCCATAGCCTCTCAGAATATTAAGCATAATGAAGATTTCTTTGTCGTAGACGGAGTCTATGAGAAAAATCAACGTGATGAAAAAGTAATTGTTTCTCTAAAAAGAGGTCAAAAGAAAGTGATCAAGCGGAATGGAAAAGCATACGAACGCTTTAGTGACCATATTGGATTTCTACCCCTAGTCATCATATCTCCAGCGGACCGAGATTTAATTGTTGAAGGAAGTGAAACCCGTAGAAAATTCATTGACGGCGTTATTTCTCAAAGCGATAAAAGCTATTTAGAATGCTTATTAAATTACTCTAGAATTCTGTCACAAAGAAATGCTCTCTTAAAATACTTTGCCTTAAATAATAACTTTAACAAAGACACTTTAGACGTTTATAACGAGCAACTTAGCTGTTATGGAAGCAGCATTCACGATAAGAGAAAATTGTTCCTAGAAGCGTTTACACCCATCTTTAAAAGCCGATACAAATCAATCAGTAACGACCATGAAATTGTAGAACTATCCTATAGTAGTCAACTACACGACAGCTCGTTATTAGAATTATTTAAGACCAATATAAATAAAGACCGTATGCTTCAATATACAAGTATGGGGGTTCATAAAGATGATTTAGATTTTTCAATTAAAGGATATCCTGTTAAAAAATTTGGAAGTCAAGGTCAGCAAAAATCATTTTTAATCGCTCTTAAACTTGCGCAATTTGATTTTATTAAAGCACAAAGCGGCGTCACTCCAATCCTCCTACTGGATGATATTTTTGACAAACTAGATGAACAACGTGTTTCTCAAATAATTAAACTGGTTGATGACGAGAATTTCGGGCAGCTGTTTATTTCTGATACTCATGCTGATAGGACTGAAAAAGCAATCAAAAGTTTTCATCAATCTTATCAAATGTTTCAATTGTGAAAAAAATAATCACACTTTTATTAGCATCTCTACTGTACAGCTGCCAATCGGACGTAATAAACTACATTCCTTATGTTGAAGGTTATTGGGAAATTGTAAGCGCTACAAAAGACCAAAAAAAGATCAAAGATTTTAAAATAAGTGGAACCATTGATTATTTTAAGATAAATGATAATTTGAGCGGATACCGAAAAAAAGTAACCCCACGATTTGACGGTGCTTTTGAAATATCTCAAGACCAATCGAACTTTAAGCTTAGCATCGAAGACCACCAACTATGGATTAACTATAACAGTAATGGTGTCGTTTACAAAGAACAAATTTTGCGCGCCAATGAGGCTAGTTTAATAATCTCAAATAGTAACGGCTTTTGTTACTACTATAAACCTTACGAACCTTTAATTTTTGATTAATGAGTAAGCGACATAACGACCAACAAAAGATTGATGATTTACTGAAATCATTTGTAAAAGAAAATAAACTTGAAAAAGGCTTAGACAAAGTTAATGTCGAAGCTGCTTGGAGAGATTTGATGGGCAATGGTGTGAATAACTACACCAATAGCGTAAAACTACATCAAGACACTCTCTACGTAGAACTTAGCTCTTCAGTACTTCGTGAAGAACTTAGTTATGGAAAGGATAAAATCGTAACCATGCTAAACGAAGCATTAGGGAAGAACCTCATCACTAAACTTATATTAAGGTAATAAATGAGTGTAAAAAAAGCCACAGTCTAAATTGTAGCTTTTTATAATTTTTCGATTGAGGAAATTAAAACATCTCTCTTTCTGAAAAATGAAAAGCACCTTCAATTGCTGCATTTTCATCGCTATCACTTCCGTGAACTGCATTTTGGCTGATAGATTCTGCAAACATATTACGAATAGTACCCTCTGCCGCTTCTGCAGGATTTGTAGCACCAATTAATGTTCTAAAATCTTGAACCGCATTTTCTTTTTCGAGAATGGCCGCAACGATTGGACCGCGTGTCATATATTGTACTAGTTCACCAAAAAATGGACGCTCGTTATGAACTGCATAAAAAGCCTCTGCATCCGCAGTAGTAAGTTGAGTTAATTTCATTGATACGATTCTAAAACCTGAAGCTGTGATTTTTTCTAATATTGCACCAATATTTCCATTTTCAACAGAATCTGGCTTAAGCATTGTAAACGTTTTGTTTGTAACCATGATGTTTATGTAAATTTTTTGGCAAAAATAAGGATTTTCTATAGATAATCAACTTTACAACTATTTTAAAAATTTGTATCTTTGTTGACTATGAATACAGCAACTATTTTAGAAATTAAAAAATTACTATCTACTTCTAAAAAAGTAGTAATTGTCCCGCACAAAAATCCTGACGGTGACGCAATGGGCTCTACGCTTGGTCTATGTCTATATCTAAAAAAGATAGGGCACTCGGCAACTGTTATAGCTCCTAATGACTATCCCGAATTCCTTAAATGGATCCCTGGCAATAAAGATGTAATAATTCACGAAATGGACACCATTAATTCAGAAGATCTAATTTCTTCCGCAGATGTGATATTCACTTTAGATTTTAACGCCCTTCACCGCTGTGGGGAAATGAGAACGCCGATAGCCAACGCAAAAGGCGTTAAAATAATGATTGATCACCATCAACAGCCCGACTCTTATGCAGATTATGTATACTCAGATGTAACCATGAGCTCAACATGTCAAATGGTGTATCATTTTATTGAAAAAATGGAAGATCTAAACCAAATTGATACTTCAATTGGAGAGGCATTATACACAGGAATAATGACCGACACTGCTTCATTTCGCTTTCCACTCACAACCAGTACAACTCACAAAGTCATTGCCCATTTAATAGATATAGGTGTTGAAAAATCTAAAATACATAACGCTGTTTACGATACAAATAGCTTTGGACGCTTGCAATTATTAGGTTGTGCCATGAGTAATTTACGATTCTTAGAAAACCACAATACAGCCTATATTACTTTAACAAACAAAGAGCTTGATTCTCATGGATTTAAAAAAGGAGACACTGAAGGTTTAGTGAATTATGGCTTGTCCTTAAAAAGAGCTAAACTTGCTGCCATATTTATTGAACATAAGCAAGAAGGTATTATTAAGATTTCCTTTCGATCCAAAGGGAGTTTTGACGTAAATAAATTTGCGCGCAACCATTTTAACGGCGGAGGTCACAACAATGCTTCTGGCGGAAGAAGCGACCTCAACCTAAAAGACACGATTACAAAATTTACTGACTTACTAACAGAATACGAATTAGAACTTAACTCATGAAACAGGCCCTGTTATATTTAATAACACTATTTCTTATCTCTAGTTGTAAGCCTTCAGAATCCCGACTTCCAATTTCAAACAACTCAGGAACATTTATCGATGCCTCTATAGAACGCAACAAACAGCTCAATAAAATTGAATATAACAAAATTAAAACACTGTTACAATCCTCTAACAAAACTGTTTTAAATTCTAATTTTGGTTTCTGGTATTACTATAACAATAAACTAGAAACTCCCGCTAAAACCCCTAAATTTGGAGACTTAGTTTATTTCAACTACAACGTAAAAAACCTGAACAATGAGCTCATTTACTCCAAAGAAGATCTAGCCACACAAAACTACTACATCGACCAACAAGATTTGTTTTCAGGACTTAGAGAAGGTCTTAAGCTGATGAAAGAAGGAGAAATTATTACGTTTATATTCCCTTCTCAAAAAGCGTATGGCTACTATGGAGATAACGACCAAATTGGACGAAATGTGCCGCTGATTTGTGAAGTATCTCTTCTAAAGCATCAAATAAACTAACCCCCATAATTAAAAAATAAAATGAAATTCACCAAAAGAATCATCAAAACGGTCGCTTTAATGCTACTAATAAGCGCAACTGCTTGTAAACAAAAATACCCTGATCTAGGCGAGGGCTTATTTGCAGAATTCGTTACCTCTAAAGATACCATGGTAGTAAAATTATTTTATAATAAAGCTCCTTTAACTGTTTCCAGTTTTGTTGGTCTTTCTGAAGGCACACACCCAATGTTGGTAGATTCTTTGAAAGGAAAACCTTATTATAATGGCACTGTATTTCATCGGGTCATTAATAACTTCATGATTCAAGGAGGCGACCCATCAGCTACCGGATCTGGAAGTCCTGGATTTAAATTTGGAGATGAATTTGACAATAGCCTTACTCATGACAAGGCGGGTATACTTTCTATGGCCAATTCAGGCCCTGCCACCAATGGAAGTCAATTTTTTATTACAGACGCCCCCACCCCTCACTTGGATAATAAACATAGTGTTTTTGGTGAAGTAGTTAAGGGCCTTGATATTGTGGATGCGATATCAAATGTAGATGTGTCTCCTGGGTCAAACAAACCCCTAGAAGATATTATTATCTTAGAGCTTAATATTATACGACAAGGAATGGCTGCAAAGCAATTTGATGCTGCCAAAACATGGGCAACTGAATTGCCGTTACTTGAAGAAAAGCGTTTGAAAAAAATAGAAGCTGCTAAACTGAAAGCTGAAGAAGAGAAAAAAATCGCTGAAGAGAAAGCAGCTATTATTTCCAAAGAAATGATTGTTATTTTAGAAACTTTCAAAAGCAAAGCTACCAGCCTAAGTTCTGGTTTATTAATTCACGTTATTTCTAAAGGAGAAGGTCCAAAACCTAGAAATGGTGTCACAGTAAAACTTAATTATGAAGGCTATTTTACGGATGGAAAACTATTTGGAACCAATGTTAAGTCTGTAGACGAAAAGTATGGAAGCTATGATCAACGTAAAGACACCCAAGGCGCTTATAACCCTATTTCAATGCCACTTGATCCAGAGGCACAAATGATTCCTGGGTTTAAGGAAGGTGTATTTAATATGTCTTTAGGAGATAAAACATTCTTATACCTACCGTCCTACATTGCCTATGGCGAAAAAGGGCGTGGTCCCATAAAACCTAATACTGACTTGATTTTTATTGTTGAAATGGTCGAAGTAATCAATTAGTAAGATGAACTTATCATATCTAAAAGGCAGCTCTAGGGCTATTTTTTAAGTGAAAATATTTAATGTTAGGCTTTTGGAATGTTTTTTAAAATCTCTAACAAAAAGCCCCAGAATTTCTGAACAGAAGATATTTGCGCACGTTCATCTGGCGAATGAGCTCCTTTGATATTAGGGCCAAAACTAATCATCTCCATTTCTGGGTAATTAGCACCTAAAATACCACATTCCAAACCTGCATGACAAGCAGCAACATGCGGCTTCTCATTATACATCGTTTCATATAAACCTCTTAAGACTTTTAAGATTGAAGAATCCATATCTGGTGCCCAGCCTGGGTAATCCCCTGAAAGTGTAACCTCGCAACCTGTGAGTTCAAAAGTAGATCTTAGGGTCATTGCTAAGTCAATTTTCGTAGACTCTACAGACGACCGTGTTAAGCAACCTATTTTTATATGCCCGTCTTTTACAATGACACGCGCTATATTGTTTGAGGTCTCCACCAAACCTTGAATATCAGGACTCATTCTATAAACTCCATTCCATGCAGCATAAAGTGCACGTGTAAGCCCTTCTTGAACGCCTAAGTCCATAATCAGTTCAGGCGTTTCAATTTTATTTAAACTAATTTCTAAGTCTGGCTCTAAGGTTTTAAGTTCTAATTGTATAGACTCAATGAACGCTCCAACATCATTTAAGAAAACAGTTTCATGAACACGATCAACAGCCACAACGGCACGACTTTCTCTTGGAATGGCATTCCTAAGGCTTCCCCCATCAATCTCAGTTATTCGCAATCCGTAGTTTTCAAAACCATCAAAAAGAATCCGGTTCATAATTTTATTTGCATTTCCAAACCCTTTATGAATATCCATGCCTGAATGCCCCCCCTGAAGTCCATTAACTTCAATTTCATATCCAATTTTGGTTTCCGGAGTAGATTCTTCATTATAATCTCTTTGGGCAGTAACATCTATACCTCCAGCACAACCAACGCCTATCTCATCGTCTTCTTCAGTATCTAGATTTAATAAAATAGTCCCGCTTAAAAGTCCACCTTTAAGCCCCATAGCTCCTGTCATTCCTGTCTCTTCATCTATTGTAAATAGAGCCTCTATAGCGGGATGAGAAATATCATTACTTTCTAACACTGCCATAATCGTGGCAACGCCCAAACCATTATCAGCCCCTAGTGTTGTTCCTTTGGCTTTGACCCAGTCGCCTTCTACATGCATTTCAATGCCTTCAGTCAGGAAATCAAAAATAGTTTCGTTGTTTTTTTGATGTACCATGTCCAAATGTGATTGCATGACAATCGGCTTACGATCTTCCATACCAACAGTCGCTGGTTTCTTAATAATCACATTGCCGACTGAATCTTCAATCACCTCCAAACTTAAGGATGCTCCAAAATCTTTCATAAAAGCGATCACACGTTCTTCTTTTTTAGAAGGACGTGGAACTGCATTTAAATCGGCAAACTTATTCCAAACCGCTCTGGGTTCTAACTGGCGTATTTCTGTACTCATAATAGACAAGGTTTTTTGTGATACAAAGGTACGTATTACTTCCCATTCATAAATTAAAATTATTACATTTGAGCGTGATTAAAAAATTGAAATACCTAATTATATTAAGTCTTTTACCCCAATACCTAGGGATATTATTTTTAAAAAACAACCCCGGTTTAGTGGAGCAGTATTACAGCACAGGCCTCTACCCTGTTATTTCTAAGCTACTAAACACTTCTTTTAAATGGAGCCCTGTATCATTAGGAGACTTGTTGTACATCGCAGCAATAATTTACATGAGTAAGTGGGTTGTCACAAACTGGAAGCGCCTTAGAACTCAGCCTAGAGTCTGGGGGCTGGATGTTTTAACATTAGTATCAATTGTCTATTTTTTATTTCACTTATGCTGGGGGCTTAACTACTACCGCGAGTCTTTGCATGTAACCTTAAGCCTTAAACCAACTTACACGACAGAAGAACTAAAAATAATCACAAGTAAGCTGGTACTAAAAACAAATAGCCTGCACTTAAGTATTACTAATGATTCCCTTCAAAAAATCGACACCCCTTATTCATTTAATAAAATGGCTGCCCTTAGTCAACAGGGCTATAAACAGCTTGAAACTGTGTACCCTATTTTTGGACATCCTGGTCAAAATACTAAAAAGTCACTATTTAGCACCCCCCTAACCTATATGGGTTTTGGCGGCTATCTCAATCCATTTACGCTAGAAGCGCAAGTTAACAGTGTCATACCAAAATCAAGCATGCTAACCACGATCGCACATGAACAAGCCCACCAATTGGGCTATGCCGCAGAAAATGAAGCAAATTTTATTGGATTTCTAGCCTGTATTCACAATAAAGACCTTTTCTATCAATATGCAGGTTATGCGTTTGCATTGCGCTATTGTTTACAAGAGATGAGTAGAAGAGACATCGATTTTTATAAAAACACAGTCAAATCAATACACCCAGGAATCTTAAAAAACTTCCAAGAAACTTCAGAGTTTTGGAAGGCTTACAATAACCCACTTGAACCACTCATTAAAAATTTTTACAATAATTTCTTAAAAGCTAATAATCAAGAAAAAGGAATAGAAAGTTATAGTTACGTCGTAGCATTATTGGTGGATTATTTACATAATAAATAACCGCTATTAAATACGTACTTTAGACAAAGCACAAATAGCAAAGAATAATCATGAAATTAATTACCTTTCTTTTATTAATTAATTTTACAAATTTACAATCACATGAAGCTTTAGACAACGACGTTAAAGGGTCATCTATTTTCTCTTACTCAGAAATAGAACTACATAAAATAACGGATCGAAAATCAGAAAAAGATCTACTAATTTCAATACTAATACATTCTAAATGGAGTAACTTTAATTCCATTATAAAATTGTCGACTACTGACCTAAGGGCACTCTTAATTTCAGAGCTCAATATCCGCACAAATGAAAAAATTAACGTTTTAAGTAGCAAAACTAATATTGAATTAACCACTTTTTGTTTAGTTTACACCTTTTTAAAAACAGCAACCGTCCGTACTGAAAGTAAATTACAGGAAATGTTTCTTACTGATCTTCGAAACACCTTAATTATTGAAAATGAGAAGCATTTAAATAAAACCATAAACACCCTGCAAACCCTAACCACAAAAAAGCTTGTGCAGTTAGGATACAGTTGGTACCTTCCTAAAACCTATAACTACTTTATTAATTTTAATTTGAGTCAAAGATCAACAAAACCATTACGATCTAAATTTAAGTTAAAAGATGATTTAGGAAGACGTATGAATGTTATTAAAATTGTAAAAACGAACGAGAATGGTCCTCATAAATATCCTTATTTAGGGCTATATCATATAAGAGTTTCAGAAGATGATTTTAACCTACAATTAGCAGGCTCAAATGACCTGTTTAACTGGAACTTCATCACTGAAATTGATTACAATGCTCACCAGGGTGATATCGTAAAATGGAACGACGGTTACCTTATCGCTTATGAAGAAGATAAAACCCAAGGGGTTAATAATATTGCATTAAAATATTACATGGATTATGATAGTTTAATATCTAATCACAGTACCTATGACAAACATCTAAATACATCAATACATAGATTCGGAGTTGAAGGAACTCCAGATATCAGAAATTTTTCGGGGGAATCTCCCACAAATGGAAACATACAAATTGGGTTTCATTATTATGACGGCACTATCGATAAATTAGCCATGGGAGTTTTACAAAATGGGGAGACTTGGACTGCATGTAAAGATGCATTATCTGAAATTAATTTAAGAGCTATGAATTTCAAAGGGAATATTGGAAGTCGAAAAGGGTTTCAATATCAAGATGAATTGCTAACCTTACAGGAAGCTAGGTTTGTGAAGGGCGATTGGAGTACCTGGAAAATCATGTTAGGCCTTAATGGGTATTATACTGAAGTTTTAATTTCTACCCCAAAAGGATCTAAATCCTTTGCTAATCCATCAATAACTGAAATCGACACTAATAAATACGCTATTTCACTATTCCTTCCTACAGAAGGAAATCATTTTAGAGAAAACAATGGTGGAGTCATTTTTTTAAATAATAAATAAACACAAATTACATCAAATGAACAAACAAAAACTTTTATTCACTCTTTGCTTAATATTGACAATACACCATGCCTCAGCGCAAGTATGCAACGAGGAGCCAAGGTTCACCAATACCGACTATTTTTCAAATATTCAGATTGATTCCCTTAAAAATATAACCTATGGCGAGGCTACAAATTACAAAGGGAATTCACAAGATTTAAAAATGGATGTCTATTTTCCAAACACTGAATTAGACACGCTAAAAAAGCGACCTTTTATACTTTTGATTCACGGAGGTGGATTTACAGGTGGTACTAGAGAAAGAATGACTTATCACTCTGTAGAGCTATCTAAAAGAGGATTTGTAGTGGCCACAATAAGTTATCGTCTGGGCTACGATGTAGAGATTTTTGGTAGCATTCAAAAAGCAGTATATAGAGCTCAACAAGATGCCAATACAGCACTTCGATATATAGCTAGTCAAAAAGAAATACTAAAAATTGATACTGAATGGTTTTTTATTGGAGGATCTAGTGCTGGGGCGGTTACCTCACTGTCTACGAGCTATGCAAGTCAAGCAGAATGGAATCAAATAGCACCTCAATTTGAGTCTGATTTAGGCCTATTAGAATCTTCAAATAATAGTTTAAATGAAATTTTTACAATCAAAGGTATCTACAACTTCATGGGAGCTATTCCACCGGTTGTCTTTAATTCAGGAAACCTAATCCCAACCATCTCATTTCATGGAGATTTAGATACGACCGTCCCTATCGGAAAAAATATAATGACAGGCTTTGGATCAAGACCTATTCATGAATTACTTTCGAAGGCTGGTGTTTGCAACGACCTAACAGTGGTCCCGGACGGGGGGCATGGCATATACAGATCCAAAAGAGACGTTGACTTTAGAATTAACCGGGTTGCTTGTTTCTTCAAAAGCTTGATTTGTAACAGATGTGTAGACTTTATGGCAGAAGAAAGCATTCCGGCCACATGTACTAATTAAACTAGCCTATGGCTTAAAATTAATTATTTTTTACATCACATACAATTAAGAACCATTCATGAAAGAATCAAATTTAAATACCTAGTTGCCGTTAATAATTATTACATTACTAATAGTATGTGCTACTAGAATATATTCACGTCTATCATTAGTGCTAATAGACGCTAAAATCATGAATTGGGTCAGCATTTTTCTAATTAATTAAATAAGAAATTAAAAATTCAAAAAAAATACTAGTTGCTTGTTTGTTAATGCTCGTTACAACCCAATATACGGACGTTGTACTTGCTCAATGTGAAGAGGTCACAATTGATAGTTTATCTAATCCAGGACCATTTGAGGTACAAACACTCAATGAGTCTGATGGAATTCGAAATGGACCTGACTATTTTGGAGCCACTATCTACTACCCTATAAATGCCAGCCCACCATTTGCAAGTATTGCAATTGTTCCTGGTTTCATATCAGGCCCTTCAACTGTAGCAGAATGGGGAGTGTTTTATGCCTCACACGGAATAGTAACTATTATTGTAGGAACAAACAGTCTTTATGATTTCCCAGAAGCCCGAGCCTATGCCTTATTGGATGCTCTAGAAACTATTAGAATAGAAAATAGCAGAGCGAATTCACCACTAGAAAACGCTCTTAATTTAGATCAATTAGCCGTCAGTGGGTGGTCCATGGGTGGTGGTGGTGCTCAAAGAGCAGCGGTCCTAGATAATAGAATTTCTGGAGTTATCGCATTGTGTCCTTGGTTAACAAACACTAATCTAAACCACGAAAGCTCCGTATTAATTTTTAGTGGCGAAAACGACACTACTGCCCCTCCTGAATTACATGCAGACATTCATTATAATTCCACACCAAACGAAAATAACAAACTCCTTTTCGAAATTGAAAATGGAAATCATTCTGTGGCTAACTCTCCAAATGGAGGTAATGGTATCATTGGAAAAATAGCACTTTCATGGCTAAAACTATATGTAGAGCATAATGACTGCTATTGTCCATTACTCACAGAAAATCTTTTAGAAAACCCAGCTGAGGCCTCTAAGGTTGAAGACAATTTTGAATGTGAACTACTTGGAATTAATACGACACAACTGTCTATTAAAGTGTATCCAAACCCCACAAATAACCTAATTAACTTAAAAATAAATGAGAACGTTGACTACGAACTTATTTCTCCTCTAGGTCAGCGCATATTTAAAGGCACTCTTAGAGGCTTAAACAAACAAATTAACTTATCCCAACTCGACCAGGGATTGTATTACTTATGTATGAATAATCAAACAATTAAAGTAATAAAGCAAAATTAATTAGTTGGGTGTTTAATTTTATTAATAGAGCGCTCTTTGTTTGTCTCAATTTTAAAAATATATTAATTATAGTTTTTCATTTAAAGTTTATACCTAAATTTATAAACTATCTATAATTATATATTATTGCGTAGAAGCCAAACTTGAATGACCTAAAAGCTCTTTTACTGAATTTAAATCGG
>OJDL01000115.1_pt1 | contig 36421 bp, 33 predicted proteins | sample 1592681 | NCBI WGS metagenome assembly OJDL01 (sample SAMN05416885, study PRJEB24817) | seawater metagenome | isolation source: Sea water | place: Canada:Atlantic | collected 2013-11 | reverse complement strand
TGTATAAGAGACAGACGTTTACATCACCCGTCGAGGCTCCTAATGCACGATTTAAACTTCCAAAAACAGGGTTATGAAAATCATTTTGACTCGTTGTAGACCCATCTAAATCACAGGAGAAAAAGTTACTATTATTTGATGCACCTGAAGTCAATGACAAACCCTGAGAGGAACTTTCACTCACAATATTTAATGACATTGCCTCAGAATAAACCACATCATATGAATCTGTGATAGTGTCCCATCCTAAAGTCGCCTTAACTCTAACTTGATACCCATCATCAGTTCCCGGAGTAGAATCATCTGGAATTAAACCATTAATCAATGGGGTATAAAAAGCATACACTTCAGCTAAAACAGTTGGAGAGCTAAAATCTCCAGATGGGTTAGATAGTTCAAGAACAAATTTGTTATTAACTGGATCATTAGCTCCCAGAGTTAAAGGATTACCCATCTCAAAAATTCCAGTAGGATTAATATGTAAAGACACGCCAGAGCCTGGTCCATAAGAGGCTGATTCATTAAAATCGATAATCTCTATAGATGCTGTCTGAGAAAATAAATTCAAATTAAACACTAGGAGTCCGAAAATGAGATAAATTCTATTGAAATACATTAATATATTTTTGAAATTTAAACAATATAGTGTGATTTAATTTTTATTTAAAGAACCTCATTTTACTATTATTTAATGACCAAGTTACTTCTTTAAATTTTTTCAGCACACCTATTCCTACGAGCATATCGTTAATGTAATTACCGTCATCGTCTTTATCTAATGGAACTACGGCTACTATATTTTTAATCAAATAACCTCCGATGTTGATTTCCTTTATTTGGATATATTTTGAGGAGACTTGAGATCCAACTCCTGAAATATTAGTTTTTACATTTAAATCAACAACTTCACACTTTTTTAATAAGTCTTGGTAAAGTTTTTGTCCAATCATAAATCCAGTTGCCCCTGTATCAAACAAAATAGAAACTTTCAGAGAATTGCCTTCTTTAGTTGGGAATTCGATTGGTATTCTAAACTGATTATTATGTTGGATTAAATCAATATCTATAAATTCTTTATCTCCTATAATATCTTCAGGAACCCTATTATTATCAATATTTCTGATTTCAATTGTTTTATGACCTAAAAACCGCTTTTCTATGACTAAACCCTGCTTGTCACCAGGACCATTCGTTTTAATTTCTTTAACTTTTTCTCCTAATTCAAAAATTGTTTCATTTTTGTTACCATTAGAAAACTCATATATTTCTTTAACTTTTTCTCCTAACTCAAACATTGTTTCCTGTTTGTCTCCATTATAAAACTTATATGATGTATAAGAAATTAAATTAGGGTATTCCAAATAATTAGTTAATTGTAGATCTCCTGATTTAAATTTTATTGAAACTTCACCGGCATAAAACTGCCCACTTTTAAATTCACCAGAGTATATCTGAAATTGCCCCTCAATTTCTGTTTTCAAATCACCATCTCCTTCTGGATTTCCCTCATAATTTAAACATCCAACATAATAATAATTTTCTTTTTCAAGTATTTCTTTTTCACATTGAGAATTCCCAATCACACAAATTAAGAAAACACATATTAAAATTTTATTTTTCATAGTACGATAACTTTCTTTAACATTTATACATAATGAAATCCGCTTTTAGTTTACAAAAAAAATAAAGCTTCATTTTAATTAAAATTAATAATACTAAAGTCCTAAATTAAAGAAAAAGTTACTAATTACATCAGTCATATTTGTATTTTGTAATACTTTAGAGAATTAAATCTACGATACGGTTTAACTGTATTCAATTACTAGGACATAAAATTGTAGCTCGTTCACTAATAAATAATGCTATTATTAATGATGCAATTGTATATAACGGTTTTTTGTTATGGTGTACAGTTTGTGAAGTTAGGTTGAGGTAGTATCCATTGAGGGGTATTATAGCTGAAACCATCACATTGTAAAACATTACTTACATCCCAATCTCCAATAGCTTGGTTAAATGAAGACCCACTAAACATTGAATACATATTTATCACACTACTTACATCCCAATCTACTATAGGTTGATTAAAATTTGAAGCATTAAAAAACATAGACCACATCTCATTTACACTACTTACATCCCAATTATTTATGGGCTGATTAAAGACTGAATTACCTTCAAACATTCTTCCCATTTTTTTCACACTACTAACATCCCAACTTTCTAGAGACTGATTATAAGCTGAATTATCCTTAAACATCCCATACATATCGGTTACATTACTTACATCCCAATTTGAAATATCTTGATTAAACGCAGACCTTTCAAACATCCCAGACATGTCAGTTACATTATTCACATCCCAATTTGAAATGTCTTGATTAAACGCAGACTTTTCAAACATCCCAGACATACTTGTCACGTTACTAACATCCCAACTGGAAATATCCTGATTAAACTCATAGTTTTGATAAAAAAACTGATTCATTTTTGTGACTTTTGAGGTGCATACATAAGAAACATCTGCATTATTGTCAATCATCTGTTTAAGACCAGGCTCACTCACAACAGTATATTCAATTCCATTAATAGTACCTACGTCTCCTACATTAGCAGATTCACATGCTTTTATGGTTATTCCATTTTCGTCTAAAAAAACTATATCACAATTAGTAGGCTCATAATTCACTTGAGTCGTAAAGCTTCTTACTCCGTCTTCTGCATAAAAATTGCCTGCACCATTAGACAAAAACGCTCTAAAGTAGTAAGTTGTATTTGACTCAAGGTTTTCTATTCTTGCATTTATATATCCGTCGACCAAAAGTAATGTTTGATCAAAACTTCCGCTAACTATAGAATCATCTAAGTTGGGCTGCTGGGTTTCTGTTGAATAAACAAACCCTGTATTACCATCATAACTTCCGTCATCTTCACCACAGAACTCGGGAAAAGTATTTATAACACCAATTAAGGTGCTTGCTGTTTTGGTTATATTAGTGGCAGGAAATGTAGATAAAATAGGATTATCAATACAAGTAAGAACTTCATAACCTTCCGAACAAGCGAAAATCAATAAAGCGGAAAGAAGAATTAATTTCTTCATAATTAAATCGATTTATTCTACAAATATAGAGGATTTCGATTAAATACCAAGCCATTAAGTCGCCGATAGTTGACGTTTTAGCAAGGGATTATTAACTTCTAACTTACCATAAAAAAGGCCTTCAAATGAAGACCTTTGTAGTAGATAATTCTATTAAATTATCGAACTTAAAAATAACCAGACTTCAAAAGTAGAACTCTTTTGATTAACCCCTTTATTTAAGCGGCCTTTGCCACTGACTAAGATAAATGATTTTGCCGTTTTCAATTCTAAACATTTCATGTGCTGCAAGTTGTTGAGAACTTCCGTCGGAAGCTACAAACTCTTCGTAAGTCCAAAGCAATACCCATCGCTGATCAGTAGCTTTATCTTTAAGAGGAATCCATGTTAGTGGACGGATTCTTATTTTATAATTGTTTATAAAATCTTTGAAAGCCGCATCCATTTCATCTAAGCCATTCAATGGTGAGCCATCAGATAATATGGCTGTAAAATCAGAATGAAATAATGACCTTGCAGTTATATAATCAGATTTTTCCGCTGCCTTTTGTAGCTCTAGTACCAATTCTAAAGCTGACGTATTTTGGTCTATAGTCCATTCGGCCGGCCATGCTGCAGAAAAAGCGACTTGTTGTTGAGAAAACAGTCCAAGGGACATAAATAGTAAAAGAGTTGTAATATTTTTTTTCATAGCTATAATTTATTAGTTTTAATTAGCAAGTGAATGTAGAATATAAACTTGCCATTAGCAAGTTATCATGTTTAAATTATTAAATCTGAACAGACTTTTGCATAATCCGCATGAAAACAGTCTCGGTTTATACTTTTATTGTAAAATCAATAACCTGTAGTAATCTTTATTAAACACATCCTAAGTTTATGCAGCTCTGGTTTATATGATTTTAACTGAGATTTTAACAGGTTTTTTTTGCTGGCAGACTTTAATTACAGTAGATGGGCTTTTTCTGCCAAAATTGTTACTTTTGAGTTATTATTAACTATGGTAGTTGAGGGGCCAAAGTGAGTCTCCTAAGAAAGAGTTTTAACCATAAAAAAAGGCCTTCAAATGAAGACCTTCGTAGTAGCGGGAACTGGACTCGAACCAGTGACCTTCGGGTTATGAGCCCGACGAGCTACCTACTGCTCTATCCCGCGATATAGATGGCAAATATACAACCTTTTTATAATTTTAAAAGAAAAACTTAAGATATATATTATTGCTCAATGCTGTTTGCCTCGAAAGAAGATAGCCTTTGATCTAAGATATTGATGCTAAACTGTATAGGATTACAACAGACTTCGCAATCTTCAATGTAATTCTGAGAGGCTTGAGAAAAATCTATTAAAATAGAAACATCTTCCCAGCAGTGAGGGCATTGATAAAAGTGTTCTTCCATTAATTTAGCGTTTCAATTGACTCCGTAATTTGCTCCCAATCACTCATGAGTTGATTAAGCTGGTTTTTCTTAGATTGATAAGTTTCAAAGAAGTCTGGCTGTGAGACAGCCTGGTCATAATTAGTTTCCATTTCTACATCAATAGCCTTAATAGTACGCTCTAAGGTAGCGATCGACGACTCTACCTTGCTCAAGCGGTTGTTAAGCGATTTGAGTTGCTTTTGATCTTCATAAGATTGCTTTGGAGCTGCGACCTTTTGAGGCGTTTTGACTTGAGTGCGTTTTTCAACCTCACGCAAGTTTTCTACCTGTCTTTGTTCTAAATAAAAATCAATATCCCCTAAATATTGCTTTAATTTTTGGTCCTTAAATTCATAAACTGTTGACGTCAGCCCCTGAAGAAAATCTCTATCATGAGATACTAGGATTAGAGTACCTTCAAACTGCTGAAGAGCTGTTTTTAAAACCGTCTTGGATTTAATGTCTAAGTGATTAGTAGGCTCATCCATAATCAGAACATTTAAGGGCTGAAGAAGTAATTTGGCCAAGGCTAAACGGTTACGTTCACCCCCAGACAGGACCTTCACATACTTATCGGCAGCATCCCCCCTAAACAAAAAAGAGCCTAATATATCTCGAACTTTAGATCTGTTAGTTTCATTTGCGGCATCAATCATCGTGTCTAAAACGGTTTTACTCCCATCTAAATACTCAGCTTGATTTTGAGCAAAATACCCTATCTGTACATTATGACCCAATTTGACGTCTCCTTTAGCCTCTAAATCGCCTACAATAATTTTAGCAAGCGTCGATTTCCCTTGTCCATTTTGCCCTACAAAAGCAATCTTACTACCACGATCAACCATAAGATCTATGTGTTGTAATACTTTTAAATCGCCATACTCTTTGGAAATTTGAGTAGCTTCAACCACTACTTTTCCAGGGGTTGTAGAGACTGGAAATTTTAGCGTCATGACACTATTGTCATCCTCATCGACTTCAATACGTTCAATTTTATCTAGTTTTTTAATCAGTGATTGTGCCATGGTTGCCTTAGAGGCTTTGGCTCGAAACTTCTCGATGAGTTTCTCAGTTTGTTCAATCTGTTTTTGTTGATTTTTTTGAGAGGCTAACTGTAATGTTTTTTGTTCTTCTCTAAGAACTAAATACTTAGTATAAGCCCTTGGGTAATCATATATTTTACCTAATACAATTTCAATGGTTCGGTTGGTTACATTATCTAGAAACATTTTATCATGCGACACTATAACCACCGCTCCTGAATAATTATTTAAAAACTGTTCTAACCAGATAATAGACTCTATATCCAAGTGGTTTGTAGGTTCATCTAACAGCAATATGTCATTAGGTTGCAGTAACAGCTTAGCCAGTTCGATACGCATGCGCCATCCACCTGAAAAAGTGTCGGTGAGTTTGTTAAAATCTTCACGTTTAAAACCAAGCCCCAACAAGATTTTTTCCGTTTCTCCTTGGTAGTTATAACCCCCAAGGATTTCATATTGTTCTTGTACTTCGTTAAGCCCCACCATTAGGTCATGGTAAACCTGACTTTCATAATCGGTACGTTCGGCAAGCTGGACATTAATATCTTCTAGTTGCAACTCCAAAGCTTTAATTTCTACAAATGCTTGATAAGCCTCTTCAAGGATAGTTCGTCCTAATGCAAAATCAATGTCTTGTCGTAAAAACCCAATCCTAAGATCTTTTTTTTCTTGAGCGATTTGACCTTCTGTATATTCCAAATCTCCTGAAAGTAATTTTAGAAGTGTAGATTTACCAGCACCGTTTTTCCCTATTAAACCCACTCGGTCACCACCACGCAGTCGAAAGGAGATATTTTCAAACAAATAATCGCCTTGAAATGAAACGGATAACTTATGTATGTTTAGCATTTAATAATTGTAAAAAGAAAAAATTATAAATAGATTCGCTTGTGGTTTTTAATAAGCTGCAAAAATAGGAAATTATGATATTAAAAAAAGGAAATAAGCTGTATAGTATTTTAACAGGGAATTGTCCGAAATGTCATCAAGATTTTATGTACAAAAACAGCAATGCCTACCAACTATCTCAAACCTTGGAAATGCATGAACGTTGTGGGCACTGTCAAACAAAATATAAGATTGAACCTTCTTTTTTTTATGGGTCTATGTATGTAAGTTACGGAGTTGGAGTCGCCTTTTCGGTTGCTACTTTCATGATCACATTTATTGTGTTTGAGTCCTCTCTAATCCTTTCATTTATGGCGATAGTAGCAACACTCATAGGGCTTATGCCTGTGATCATGCGAGTGTCTAGAAATATATGGATAAATCTTTTTATGAGCTATGATGCCTCTTTAGCTAAGGAAAAACAGCCGAAAAACGACTAATGTCGATTTCTTCGGGAAGCGGCGCGTCCGTTTCTATAAACGCATAAAGGGCTTCGGCCATGGCCGGAGCGATCAAAACCCCACGAGTACCTAGGCCATTAAGTACGTACATTTTCTGATGATTTGGATGACGCCCAACTAGTGGGCGACGGTCAGAAACAGTTGGACGAATACCCGCACGTTGATTTACTACTTCAAAATCGCAAGTTACCAATCGCTCCAATTTTTCTAGAAGCTGAGATTTTGCCTCTGATGTAGGGATATTCGTTTTGTCAGTCCATTCATAGGTAGAGCCTACTAAGTAGTGATCGCCCTCCATTGGAATGACAAAAATACTGGACTTCAAAATTGGTGTTAATTGAAGCTGTGGCGCATAAATCGTAATCAGTTCCCCCTTAGTACCCTCTAGAGGGAGCTGTTTAAAATAGGGGTTTTTGTGAATTCCAAACCCTTCAGTAAACACAATATGTTTGGCCTGTATGGATTCGTAACAAAGACCTTCAGGCGTTTCAATCAAAGCCTCGTAATCAAACGTAGCAGAGATGTATTGGTTCATTTGAGATAAAAAAGTGCGATAGACTTCAATAAGTTTTTGAGTATCGATCCTGCCCGTGGCATTGACTTCGCCAAACCCAAAAGGGGCTTTAACAGAGTTGTTTTTATTATCTACTAACTTAGGGTTCAAAAACGGAGTAAGTAATGGCTTATCACAAGCTAGAAACCAATTGTTTTGCTCTTGAACCGAATTAAATACACGATGGATAGGGACTACATAATCAAGTTTAACCCCTAACAACTTCTCTAGGCTGATGTATTTTGGAATAGCAGTCTCTAAGTGACTAGCCGCATTCCAAGCCGCTGTAAAGCGCTTTAAAACTACCGGATTATATAAACCACTTGCTACAAGTGAAGCTTGTTGGGAGCGGTCGCTAATAACCACAAAAGACTTTTGATGTGTACGCAGTTGCTCCGCAAACATAATACTTGCCAATCCCGAACCAACAATAATGTAATCACAGTTCATTTAATAGCTGTTTTAAAACACAAAACGCTTATCTAATGATAAGCGTTTTGTGTATAAAGCGGAATTAGTTTAGTAACTCCACATATCTTGTTCCTTATTTCTAATTTTCTCTTTAATACGTTCCGACTCCAACAGTTGCATAAGTGCATTCTCAGGGATATATTCTTTCAAACTTCTATCTTGATACACATTATCCTCCTTATAAATATAGGCTGAAAAACGTCTTGAATTAATTAAATGATCAAAGTTAACTGGTTTGGAAGTATTAGCTTCATTAAACGCCTCTGCTTCAAATAAAATATTTCTAGTGTCAGGATAAAACATCCAGAAAAGATCTATAAATACAGGATCAATATTTTCAGTTGAATCAAATCTTTTAGATTTAGATTGTGGAGACTCAATAACTGGTGCTATAGCAATCGGTCTATATTTCAACTCCGCTTGACGCTTGTCAAAATACCAAACACCTTTAATTTTAAACTTAGATACATCAGCATAGTCAAACACTTCTTCTGAAAACTCCTCGCGTTTGAGAAGATTGTTCTCAAAGATTAGACGCTCTAATTCACTTTCGTATTCTCCTCTTGTTAGATCTTCTGAATCTTCAGCCTTTGATATTGGGAGTGTATTAGGATCTATTCCATTAAATTCTCCTAAATCAACTCCAAATGATTCAAGAAATGCCTTTTTACCACCATAACTATTAATTCTTTCAAGACCCAAACCTTCATCAGTACCAGGCTTGATCTTTTTATATGTTAAAGTAGACGTTAGTTTATCTAGTGGTAGTTTATTTTTTAAATTATCACGATCATAGATTTCTATGTAGCCCTCCAATGCATTCGTGATTAAATAATGAATCAATGGACGTCTTTCGTTTCGAACAACTAAAGTATCTGTAGGATAATAAAGTGGAAAATTAACACGCTCATTTAAGTCAATTATTTCCCAGACAGTCTGAGAGAATAAAACATCTCTTTCATTAACATACGCATAGGCTAAAGGACTGTCATCCTCGCCAATAATGAGCTCATCGATTGTTTTTTGACCAATTTCATCAGGTGACTTCGCATTTAAAATATTACGTTGCCCCAGGACCGATGCTGGCAGAATCAAGATTAATAAAAGTAAATATTTCATTTTTTTAATTTGTCAATTTAATAATAATAGGCTGTGCTTCAAATGTCAAAGCAACTCCACTAACAGAGACTTTTATATTCTCAATAGTTACTGTTGATTTTTTCGGAGCTGATTTAATTGCAGCGACAGCATCCTTGTTAAGCTTATTAGACGTTACCGTAATTGACGGTTTCCCAGAAACTGTCAAGTCAAAACTAAAGACGCTCGCTTTAAGATCGTATACAAAATCTTCAAAAGACGCTAGAACTTTTGAAGAGATCATGTCATTCTTGTTTAGCTTAACCACACCTGTTTTACCTGACATCTTTCCAACTGGTGAAGGAATGTCTTTAATTCTAAACTCTTTTGTAGAAATTACTTTAGAACCATCATCTAATGTGGCAGTAGCTGATATATTAGTGGTAAACCCTTTTTTAGGAACTAATGAATACTTTCCATTGCTAGTTTTTGATATAGAAGACTTCGCGTCTGTTGTAACTCTTACTTTATTGTCCGGTACCCCAGCAAAAGAAATACTCAATGGATTATTAAGCCCTCTATAAACGACATTCATTTTATCGGCTGCAATTGATGCATCATCCGGTCTCGGTACCACAACATAGTTTCCAATGATTGGGATTTCTAATGGTTTCCCATCTTCCAAGAATGTGAAGCGACCGTCAATTTCATGCTCTCCTACATTACCTACATTGAAGTCTAACTTCGCTGCTCCTGTTGAGTCAATTGCTTGAGAAATATCAATCTCTTGACCTTGAACAGACAGTTTGGTTGGGGTTACATTTGCATATTTCCCTAAAACAACACGCCCTTGAAATTTTTCACCTGCAAAAAAAGCTGATTTATCCGCCAAAACAATGGCTTGATAATTTTTCAAAGTAACTGCCTCCGTAAGTGTGTTCCCTAAAAATAGGTTAAACATACTTGCTTCAGTGACTTTTACATCATTTTGGATAGCCGTAAGTTTGGTATAAGACGCAATTGCTGGAAACCCTTGATAATTATAATTTAACCAAGACCTTTCAACCCCATCTTTGTTTATTACTGGATTTGTGTTAAAACGTCTATCAAACGTTTCAATTGCCTTTTTGTATTTGATATCATTTCCTAAAACAGATTTAACATCTACTTTATACTTTTCTATTGCAGCCATGACTGCATCTCCTGCTTTAGTTAAACGGTCTCCCGTAAACCATTTTTCGTCTAGTATATCAGTCTTATCCATTTTTTCAAATGGAAGCTTGCCTGTTTCTGGAACAATAGAATAGCCACCAGTATTTAACAAATCAACCTTTAAGGTTTCGATGTACCTAAAGAATTCGTCAGAAACAACACTTATTTGTTGCGCTTTATTTGAAGCTACTGCAAATTCTTCAGGCTTTTCTTCACCCTTAGTTATTAAATCAGCTAACAATGCAGAGTTAGACTCCGTAGTCACTGTATTTGATTCAGAAAACTTTGCTTCCATGAGACCAAATGCGGATAGTACTTCTTTTGACATATTCATAGCCATCATTGCGATGAATACCAAATACATCAAGTTTATCATTTTTTGCCTTGCTGATGCTTTTCCTCCTGCCATGCTTAATTATTTTTAAAGATTAGTAATTGATTTATTAGTTTCAAAAACTAACTATTTATTATTCATTGCAGATAACATACCTCCGTAGACACCATTTAAAGAAGATAAGTTAGAAGCTAACGATTCCATTTGTTCTTTAAGTTTTGTAGCATTTTCGATGGTGTCTTGATTTATTTCAGCTTGACGGCTTGCACTTTCTAGTTGTGCCGTATAAAGACTATTTATAGACTCCATTTGTGCTGCAGCCTGCGCCATTTGATCACTGTATTTTTGAGAAGCTCCAGCTGACCCACCCATGCCAACAGCAGCAGAGTTTAAATCTCTAATGCTATCGCCTAAGCTTGCCACTAAGGCTCCGTCAATCTTAGCTTCTTTTAATAAACTATCTAATTTTTTAGTAAGAACTCCGTCTGCCGTTTCTTCTTTGCCTGCTTTGGCAGATCCACCAGATAATTCTGGATATGCAATTGTCCAATCTAAATCATCAGATTGTTTCTCAAAAGCAGACCAGGTAAAAACTAGGGCTTCTACAACCATACCTATAGTTAGAATTTCAGAAGCGTAGGGCCAGTGTTGTATTTTAAAAAGTGCTCCAACAATAACTATTGCCGCTCCAAGTCCGTAGACCATATTTGTGATTGTAATTTTTCCTTCTTGTGCCATAATATTTAGATTTAAAAAAAGTTAACGGTATTTAGATAATTAGATTTGGTTAATTTTAATTGGTTGCTTCATTAGCTGTTACGTCAGTTCCCATATAATCTTGAACTGTACGGAATCCGATATAACTTCTAGCTGAATCAGCATACTCATAGTCGCGAGAACTTACTTGTAAAAAGTAAGCGACATCTTTCCAAGATCCACCACGAACGACTTTACGTTGATTATCCGTATCATTCACGTTCGGATTAATCGAAGACGAATATTCATAGGAGGACTCTTCGTATGAAGACATCACCCATTCCGAAACATTTCCGGACATGTTATATAAGTTATAGTCATTTGGCTCATAAGCGTCAGCCTCAACAGTGTAAAGCGCCTGGTCGGCTGCATAGTTACCTCTCAAAGGTTTAAAGTTTGCCATGAAACAACCACGGTCATTTTTAGTGTAAGGACCTCCCCAAGGGTAAGTTGCGCCTGCTAGACCACCACGAGCAGCGTATTCCCACTCTGCTTCAGAAGGTAAACGAAAACCGTTTACAAATTCCTGCCCTTTGGATTTTTTGTAAGTATTTTTCAGTAAAGTACGCCATTGACAAAACGCTTGTGCTTGTTGATGACTGATACCAACTACTGGGTAGTTCCCATAGGCTTGATGCCAGAAATAGTCGTTATGCATTGGCTCATTGTATGAATATTCAAAGTCACGAATCCAAACAGTCGTATCAGGATAAATAGGTAGTGCTTCGATTTTAATCACGTCACTTCTAGTTATATCTTTGCTTTTTGCTGCCTGTTGGATATCCATGTATGAATACTCAAACTCAAATTGACTAACATCCCAGGTACGTTGTCCATTGTAAGATTCCTCCATGGGAAGGTACATGTTGTCTATCACCTCAGAATATAGTTCATCTGGATATTCATCAGTTTTGAATATCAAATCCACATCACGGTTAAGCTTTCGCTGGTCATCTCCGTAAGTATCTATCATATATTTTTCGTAGGGAGTTAAATCTTCATCTTCAATAGATACATAAGCATAAGCTCCTATTCCGCTTTCATCATCTGGTGTTTTACCTTCTAAGTCTGCCATTTCAGCAAGTCGAAGTCTAAGAATCGAATCTCTAACCCAGTGTACAAATTGGCGGTACTCACTATTTGTAATCTCTGTCTCGTCCATGTAAAATGAACGTACAGAAACCGTTCTAGTAGGTGCATTCTGAACATCGGCTATGTCGTCATCTGACTTACCCATTACAAAAGCACCACCAGGTACTAAACTCATTCCGTAAGGCTTCTCGGGGTGCCATCTCTTTCCTTTAACTCCTACGAGTTCACCTCTGTCGTTTGATCCACAACTAAAAACAAAAGCAATCACTATTGTTATTAAAAATATTTTTTTCATAAGTAAATTAAATCAAGGAAATTAATGCCTTAAAAATTTTAGATTGTAAACTTATCTATATATTTCCTAAAAAGCAACTTTTTTTTATTGAATTCTAGTAAAAATAAGATCGTCATTATTGACTTAGTTTTTCTTGTAAGCCTTATACCAACGCTCAGGAATAACACCTTTTGTTGCGCTTTCATAATCATCATACATACATGACAATAACGGATGTTGTCTTGATTTAGTATTTGAATATTCTAAAAAAGGAATTTCAATCCACCATCTTCCTGTTTTTTTGCTTTTGTAAAATACTAATTCCTCATCCTCTACAAGGACTGTAAACTTTTGAAAATTACTTTGGTCATTAAAGTCATCATCGTTAACTCTACAGTTAACACCCTCAATAAAATACCATAATATTTGAGCAACTAGCATGGCGGTTGCTTCATCGTCTTGTGAAGGGTTATATTCGTAAACTCCAAAAGAACTGACCTTATTACTAATACCTGCGTACCTAGAAATTGCACAAATTTCACGTCCATTAAAACCATTTGGAGAGTGTTTTTGCTTAAGGCTTACTTCAGATGATTTAACAGAATTCAAATCTAAGGTTACAATATCTGCATCTCTTAAAACTGGCTCCACCAAACTTATTGAGTGTGAAATATCTCCTAATCGATAGGATTCAAAGTATAGCTTTTCCATTAAATCAATCTCTTCTTGGGAGTTGAAATACGTCTGAAAACCGATTGCAGTGTAATTAAATAAATTATAAGGCTGCTCGAGAATAATTTTACCCAAATAACTGCCGTTATTAATAGGTTTAGAAGAATCACCTAAATCAAAACTTTTGTCAATGTTTACAATATTGACCATTGAGCTGATTTTGTCATAAGCTCTGTAATTAGCATATGTAAGGTCTTGTGAACCACCTATGATCACCGGAATAATATTGGCATTTACTAGACTAGAAACAACCTGAATTAAAGCGAAATAAGTATCTTCAACAGAAGCCCCTTTCTGAATATCACCAAGATCAGCCATGCCGTGTAACCAGTTACCTGGAAATAATTTATAAAATGCTTTTCTTATTTCAATGAGCTGAAATTCTTCTCCAATGTAGTCTACAGAGTTTCGGGATTCTAAAACGCCTAGAATTGCTATTTTAACACCCTCTAAATCAGGCTTATTTGTAGAGCTATGAATCATTAGTTTTTTTCCTATAGCCTGTCCGTGTAGCTGCTCTATTTGATCAACGATCCTGTCTTGAACTGGAGAAAGAAAACTAAAATCAATCATTTATTTCTTTTTTTTTGCACGCGTTTTTTTCTTTGGAGCGTTTTTAGCAATTAGTGCTTTTACATCTTCCAAAGTAAGCTTAGTAGCATCTACTGTTTTGGGAAGCTCAATTTTTGTCTTGCCTTGGATGATATTATGACGTCCCCATCGAGCTTTTTCAACACGAATTCCGTCTTCTTCCCAATCATGAATAAGCTTATCTATTTCTTTTTGAATTTTATCTTTAATTAAGGTTTCAATATCATCCGAAGACAAATTGTCCCAATCATATTTTTTATTCACGTTAATAAACATACTATTCCACTTAATAAAAGGACCAAAGCGACCTTTTCCTTTTTGAACTGGTAAGCCATCGTATTCGTGTATAGGAGCGTCAGCGGCTTCTTTTTCTTTAATGTATTCAATTGCATCTTCTATTTCAACACGCATTGGGTCTACTCCTTTTGGAATTGAAATGTATTTATCTCCAAATTTGACATAAGGACCAAAACGACCATTATTTACAATAATATCTTCCCCTTTGTATTCGCCTAAATCTTTTGGAAGTTGAAACAGGTCCAAGGCTTCATCAAAAGTAATTGACGCCAATTGAAAGTTTGGAGGGACACTTGCGAAAACTTGCTTCTCTTCCTCAGCGGCAAGGCCAATCTGAACAATTGGTCCAAATTTCCCTAAACGCACACTTAATTGACGACCCGACTTAGGATCAGTTCCTAAAATGCGCTCCCCCGATTCACGGTCTGCATTTTGACTAACTTCTTCTACTTGAGGGTGGAAATCTTTATAAAAAGACTTCATCATTTTAGTCCAATCTTCTTTACCGCTTGCGATTAAATCAAAATCGGCTTCAACCTTGGCCGTAAAATTATAATCTAAAATAGCTTCAAAATGATTCACTAAAAAATCAGTAACAATCATTCCTATATCGGTAGGAACTAATTTTCCTTTATCTGAACCAAATTTCTCAGTAAGTTTTTTACCGACCAATTCCCCATTGGACATGGTCCACAAAGAATAACTTCGTTCATCTCCGTCAACTGTTCCTTTTTCAACATATTTTCTATTTTGAATCGTAGAAATGGTTGGAGCATATGTAGACGGTCTACCAATCCCAAGCTCTTCTAGTTTTTTGACTAGTGAAGCTTCAGTAAAACGGTATGGTGGTCTTGAAAAACGTTCGGTCGCTGATATGTAATTATTTTCTAATGATTCGTTAAGAACCATAGCAGGAAGCATACCTTCTTGTTCCATGTTTTCTTCATCAGACCCTTCGAGGTATACTTTTAAAAATCCGTCGAATTTGATTACCTCTCCATTTGCTGTAAATGTTTCGCTATGAGTTGATGTGTTTATTTTAACATTGGTACGTTCTAACTGAGCATCGCTCATTTGAGATGCAATTGCGCGTTTCCAAATAAGGTCATACAAACGAGCTTGATCTCTTTCAATGTTAACTGAATGCGTTGAAAAGTTTGTGGGGCGAATGGCCTCATGTGCTTCTTGAGCCCCTTTAGATTTTCCTTTAAAATTACGAGGCTTACTGTAAGCATCACCATATGAGGATGAGATTTCTTGAGCAGCCGTGTTACGAGCCTCTTGGGATAGGTTTACACTATCAGTTCTCATATAAGTAATTAAACCTGCTTCATATAGACGCTGCGCCATATTCATGGTTTTACTTACTGAAAAATATAATTTTCTGGCAGCCTCTTGCTGCAAAGTCGAGGTTGTAAATGGTGCTGCAGGTGATTTTTTAGCTGGCTTTTTTTCAAGGCTTGATACAGAAAAAGAAGCGCTGCTGTTTTTTTCCAAAAACGTTTTTGCATCTGCTTCGCTATTGAATGCCTTTGGAAGTTTTGCTTTAAAGACCTGGCCTTTGGAAGTTGTAAACTCAGCGTCAACTCGATAAGTAGCCTCAGAATTAAAGTCTCTAATCTCACGCTCACGTTCAACAATCAGTCGGACTGAAACAGACTGCACACGTCCGGCAGATAGTCCTCCTTTGACTTTACGCCATAATACGGGAGACAATTCATATCCAACGATTCTATCTAAAACACGTCGGGCTTGTTGTGCATCGACTAAATTGTAATCAATGGATCGTGGGTTTTTAACTGCATTTTCAATAGCACTTTTAGTGATTTCGTGAAATACAATTCTTTTAGTTTTTGACTTGTCTAACTTTAACGTTTCCGCTAAATGCCAAGCAATGGCTTCTCCTTCTCTATCTTCATCACTCGCTAGCCAAACAACCTCAGCTTTTTTAGCTAGTGTTTTTAGTTTACTGACCACCGCTTTTTTGTCTGTAGAAACCTCATACCTAGGCTTAAAATCTCCTTCAACATCAACCCCTAGCTCCTTGGAAGGCAGGTCGGCAATATGCCCAAAACTAGACTCTACTTTAAAGTCTTTTCCTAGAAATTTTTCTATAGTTTTTGCCTTTGCAGGGGACTCAACAATCACTAAATTCTTAGCCATATCATGTTTTTTAAGAAGTACAAATGTAAATGATTTTTTTTATTTCTTTCTTTTAATTCACCGACAAAACAAAAAACAGCTGATTTAAGCAGCTGTTTTTCATGTAGGTCGTTATGTGTTTAATAACTTATTAGTCAATTGATTGAACCCCCTCTTTCGGTCCGTCAAATCCAATAACTTTCTTATAAATAATATATTGAGGAAGGTGTAGAAAACAACTAACAAATAAGGTTCCAAGTCCACAAGTGACTAAGGCAATTACATATATTAATATTCCATTTAAAATTAAGGTTAAAAAAGTAATTCCCCATTTTTTGTTCCCAAGAGCAAAGCTAACTTTAACAACTTCGGAGATTGACAAGTCCGGATTGTAGGTAAAAACAGGCAGTAAAAACATTAGAGGAACTATTGCATATATGATTGGTAAAAAGCAAAGCAAGGCTGCCAATATACTAATAAAAAAATACGTTACTGCAAGCCCTAAAGCCTTACCTATTGATGCGGCTTTAAAAAAGTAAAATAGATCTGAGAAAACAAATGCCTGCCCATGGTCAAGTTGTTTTACAATTCTATAAAACCCTAAATATAATACATGAGAGACTAAACTGGCCAGAAGCATTAATGAATAAATCCATAGTAACGAGCTACCATAAGCATCTATTAACTCCTGCCCTAAAACTGCAGAATCTATTACTCCACTGGAACTGTTTTCTAGAGCAAGTTCAAAATACGGAACATAAAAAATGATAATAAATGGGAGCATGATTAAAATTGAGAACAATTGAAGAATCAAGCCTTGAACCCATACTTTTTTAAACAATGTAACAGACTCGTTAAAAAGGTCTCCAAAATCTATAGTTGAAGCGACTTGTATTTTACTTAATAAGCTTTGAAATGAAAACATTATTTAAATTGTTTTGTTAATTAGTTCAAATAAAGCGGAATGATTTGTAAAATCAAAATAAATAATCAAAACACTGACACTTTGTCATAAAAAATAAATTTATTGTATATTTGCATACTTATTGTCGTATTAAAGACATTAAAAAAATTATGGAGAAAACAATTGATGAATCCATTCAAGGAAAAAAGTTAGTCCTTGAATCTGAACCTGAAAACACAAAAAAACTTTTCATAGAAAGCTACGGTTGTGCTATGAACTTTAGTGACAGTGAAATTGTAGCCTCTATATTGTCCAAAGAAGGATTTAACACAACTAAAACTCTTGAAGAGGCCGACTTAGTTCTGGTTAATACCTGTTCCATTCGTGACAAGGCAGAACAAACCGTTAGAAAACGATTAGAAAAATACAACGCAGTCAAGCGCATCAATCCAAAAATGAAAGTTGGGGTCCTAGGCTGTATGGCGGAACGACTTAAAAGTAAATTCCTTGAAGAAGAAAAAATTGTAGACCTTGTCGTAGGCCCCGATGCTTACAAAGATCTTCCTAATCTAATTGCAGAAGTAGAAGCAGGTCGCAGTGCTGTAAATGTCATTCTTTCCAAAGATGAAACATATGGCGACATTTCTCCTGTAAGGCTAAACTCCAATGGAGTGACCGCTTTGGTTTCAATTACAAGAGGCTGTGATAATATGTGTACATTTTGTGTTGTTCCTTTCACAAGAGGACGCGAACGCAGTCGTGAACCTCAGAGTATTGTTCAAGAAATTAATGATCTTTGGGAAAAAGGCTTCAAAGAAGTTACACTGTTAGGTCAGAATGTTGATAGCTACCTGTGGTACGGAGGTGGTTTAAAAAAAGACTTTACCAAAGCATCTGATTTGCAAAAAGCGACAGCTGTAGACTTCGCTGCATTATTAGATATTTGTGCAAAGTCGCAACCTAAAATGCGTTTTCGATTTTCGACCTCTAACCCTCAAGACATGGCCCTCGATGTAATTAAAACCATGGCTAGCCATCAGAATATTTGCAACCATATTCATCTTCCTGTTCAGAGCGGCAGTAATCGTATCCTAAAAGAAATGAACCGTCAGCATTCGCGTGAAGAATATATTAAGTTAGTGAATAATATTAAAACTATTATTCCGGAATGCACTATTTCTCAAGACATGATCTGTGGGTTTCCTACAGAAACTGAACAAGATCACCAAGATACCCTTAGCTTAATGGAAGTGATAAAATATAGTTTTGGATTTATGTATGCTTATTCGGAACGCCCAGGAACCACGGCTGAAAGAAAACTTGAGGATGATGTAACTCATGAAACCAAGAAAAGACGTTTAGCAGAAGTCGTTGAGCTACAGCGAGCGCATGGCCTTTATAGAACTCAACAATTCATAAATAAAACCGTTGAAGTCTTAATCGAAAAAGAATCTAAAAAATCTAGCGCTGAATGGTCCGGAAGAAGTGCTGAAAATACCGTAGCTGTATTTCCAAAAGGACCCTACAAAATTGGCGATTTTGTAATGGTTAAAATAAACGACTGTACCAGTGCTACCCTCATAGGAGAAGCAATTGGTTTTTCAGAAAATAATTAATTATGGAAACAGTTCAATCAATAAAACAACGATTTAGTATCATTGGAAATGATACTGGATTAAACCGTGCAGTAGAAAAAGCAGTTCAAGTAGCCCCTACCGATATTTCGGTTTTAGTTACTGGAGAAAGCGGGGTAGGAAAAGAAAGTATTCCAAAAATTATTCATCAACTTTCGCATCGTAAACACGGAAAATACATTGCTGTTAACTGTGGAGCCATACCTGAAGGCACTATTGACAGTGAATTATTTGGACATGAAAAAGGTGCTTTTACCGGGGCAACCCAAACACGATCTGGATATTTTGAAGTGGCCGATGGCGGCACAATATTTTTAGATGAAGTTGGAGAACTTCCACTCACAACCCAAGTTCGACTGCTAAGAGTTTTGGAAAATGGGGAATTTATTAAGGTCGGCTCTAGTGCAGTTCAAAAAACGAATGTGAGAATTGTAGCGGCTACAAACGTTAATATGTTTGAAGCGATTGAAAAAGAAAAATTTAGAGAAGATCTGTACTATAGATTGAGCACAATTGAAATACACCTTCCTGCCCTTAGGAAACGAAAAGAAGATATTCACTTGTTGTTTAGAAAATTTGCAAGTGATTTTGCACTAAAATATAAAATGCCTACCATTCGACTGCAAGACAATGCAGTTAATGCTCTAATTAACTACCGCTGGAACGGAAACATTCGACAACTTCGAAATGTAGCCGAACAAATATCGGTACTAGAATCGTCAAGAATGATTGACCTAGAAATCCTACAAACTTATCTTCCCACCATGGGGTCAAATTTTCCATCAGTACTTGGTAAAAATAAATCGAAAAGTGACTTTAGCACAGAAAGAGAGATTCTATATAAAGTCCTTTTTGATATGAAAAGTGACTTGAATGATCTCAAAAAACTGACTATGGAATTGATGAAAAGCGATAACCAAGGAGATGTTCAAAAAAATAACGAGAGTTTAATTCAAAAAATCTACAACAAGGAGGAGTCTTTGGCTTCGGAAAAAGAGAATGAAATTCTTTCTCTTCCAGTTAAAACAGAAAAAGAACATTCAATTGAAATTATTGAAAACAAAGAAAGTGATTATTCGTATATTGATGCTGTTGAAGCGGAAGAAGAAACCCTTTCACTGCATGATAAAGAATTAGAACTTATCAAAAAATCTCTTGAACGTCACAAAGGAAAGCGTAAATTAGCAGCAGATGAATTGGGGATTAGTGAACGCACACTTTACAGAAAAATAAAACAGTATGACCTTTAACGTTTTAAAATACAGCTTCCTGATTATCCTCCTTACACTTGTTTCTGGCTGTGGATCCTACTCCTTTACGGGTATTTCTTTGAGTAGCAATACGAAGACCTTTCAAGTTAATTATTTTCAAAACACCTCCGCTCTTATTGAGCCTGGGATCGAACGAGACTTTACTTTAGCACTTCAAGACTTGATCTTAAATCAAACAAATCTAGATCTTGTGAAGTCCAATGGAGACATACTTTACGAAGGAGAAATTGTAGAATACAGAATCTCTCCTACAACAGCAACAGCTAGCAATACCGCCGCACAAAACCGATTAACTATTGGAATAAATGTGCGATTTGTAAATAAAGATGATGAAGAAGCTGATTTTGAAAAAAGATTTAGTTTTTTCTTTGACTTTGAGGGTAGTGCACAACTCATAGGCTCTCAGAAAACAACCGCTATAGAAGAAATATTTGAACGCATCACACAAGACGTTGTAAATGCTTCACTAGCCAACTGGTAGCTTTATGAATACATCCGATTTTACATATCTATTGCACCACCCCACAGCCTTGAACAAAGCGCAGGTTAGTAATATATCTGCGATCGTTCAGGAGTTTCCATATTTCCAATCGGCCAGAGCTATCTACCTTAAAGGCTTGAAAGGTTTAGGGAGTTTTAAATACAATCAAGAATTAAAAACAACTGCAGCCTATACAACGGATCGAAGTGTTTTATTTGACTTCGTAACTTCAGATGTATTTTTACAAAATGATATTTCTACGCATATAAAACAGAATTTTGAGCAAATAAAGACCATTTCTATAAATGAATTTCAGGACATCTCTAACAAGAAAATTTCAGATAAAAATTTTGGAAATAAACAGGAAGAAAGTAAAGAAATACTGGGTCTAGGAAACCCCTTAGAATTTAACAAAAATGAGACGTACTCATTCTCTGAATGGCTAAGCCTCACTCAAAAAAACCCTATTGATCGTTCGGAGACAACAAGGACATCCAATGATTCAAGTAGAGACAAAAAGTTTGCACTTATTGATGCGTTCATCGCCAATAAGCCAAAGTTAAAACCCTTGGATAAAGACTCCAAACTAATCAATATTGCAGAAAATCGTGTGGTTGAAACTGAAAGTTTAATGACCGAAACATTAGCAAGAATCTATGTTGAACAAAAAAACTATGATAAAGCGATACAGTCTTACCAAATTTTAAGTTTGAAATATCCAGAAAAAAGTAGTTTATTTGCAGACCAAATTCAAGCAATAAAAGTATTAAAAGTAAAAAATAATTTATAATGAGCACGTTTTCTATATTTCTAGTTCTTATCGTCGTAGTAGCATTTCTACTTGTCGTTGTAATAATGGTCCAAAATCCTAAAGGCGGAGGATTATCCTCTTCATTTGGTGGTGGCGGAAGCCAACAGGTTGGAGGAGTTAAAAAAACGTCTGACTTTTTAGATAAAAGCACTTGGGCATTAGCAACCTTACTACTAGTTTTAATTTTACTGTCTAATATTGCGATTGGAGACTCTGACAATGTACAGGAATCCAAAGCACTTGACTCAAACGCAGCACCAACAACGTCACAGCCAATTGCTGTTCCTGTTACTAAGGCTACTCCGGAAGCTGACACTAAAGAAGAATAAAGCACTCTCTAAACAATACAAAATGCCAACGCTTTTACGTTGGCATTTTTTGTTTCTGAAAGTTTGTCAGTTTAATAGGGTTGGCATACTTTTAGAGTATATTTAAAATAATCATAAAATAAATACACAATCATATGGCTTTAAACATCAAACCTTTAGCAGACAGAGTTCTCATAGAACCAATGCAAGCGGAAACAAAAACTGCTTCTGGTATTATAATTCCTGATAATGCAAAAGAAAAACCCCAAAGAGGAACTGTAGCTGCTGTAGGAAAAGGCACTAAAGACGAACCAATTACAGTAAAAGTTGGTAATACGGTTCTTTACAGCAAGTATGCAGGTACTGAGCTTAAGCTAGAAGGAACTGACTATTTAATCATGCGAGAAAGCGATATTTTAGCAATCGTTTAATTTTTAAAAAACAAAAAATGGCAAAAGACATAAAATTTGATACTGACGCACGTGATGGACTAAAACGCGGCGTTGACGCATTAGCAAATGCAGTAAAAGTAACTCTTGGCCCAAAAGGTCGAAATGTTATTATTAGTAAAAGCTTTGGAGCCCCTCAAGTAACTAAAGATGGAGTTTCGGTAGCAAAAGAAGTGGAGTTAGAAGATCCTTTAGAAAATATGGGAGCTCAAATGGTGAAAGAAGTAGCTTCGAAGACTAACGACTTGGCTGGAGATGGAACAACGACAGCTACGGTTTTAGCACAAGCGATTGTAAAAGAAGGCTTAAAAAATGTAGCTGCGGGAGCAAATCCTATGGATTTAAAACGCGGTATAGACAAAGCAGTCACATCTATCACCGATGATTTAGAGAAACAAGCTAAAAAAGTTGGTAACTCTTCTGAAAAGATTCAACAAATTGCATCAATTTCAGCTAATAACGACAATACTATAGGAGAGCTTATCGCTTTAGCATTTGGAAAAGTTGGTAAAGAAGGGGTGATCACTGTAGAAGAAGCTAAAGGGACGGACACGTATGTGGATGTTGTAGAGGGAATGCAGTTTGACCGAGGGTACTTAAGCCCTTACTTTGTTACAGATTCAGACAAAATGATTGCGGATTTAGAAAATCCATATATTTTATTATTTGATAAAAAAATATCTAACCTACAAGAAATTCTTCCAATTCTAGAACCTGTGGCACAATCTGGACGTCCACTTTTAATTATAGCTGAGGATGTCGATGGTCAAGCACTCGCAACTTTAGTTGTAAATAAATTAAGAGGTGGTTTAAAGATTGCTGCTGTAAAAGCACCAGGGTTTGGAGACCGTCGTAAGGCCATGCTAGAAGACATCTCAATCCTTACAGGGGGAGTTGTGATTTCTGAAGAGCGAGGTTTTTCTTTAGAAAATGCCGACTTAACTATGTTAGGAACTGCCGAAACAGTTACAATTGACAAAGACAATACAACAATAGTTAATGGATCTGGGAATGCAAGTGATATTAAAGCTAGAGTCAATCAAATCAAAGCACAAATTGAAACGACTACTAGTGATTATGATAAAGAAAAACTACAGGAACGCCTAGCTAAGTTAGCAGGTGGAGTCGCTGTTCTGTATGTAGGAGCCGCTAGTGAGGTAGAAATGAAAGAAAAGAAAGACCGTGTTGACGATGCATTACACGCCACTAGAGCAGCAGTAGAAGAAGGCATTGTTGCTGGTGGAGGTGTAGCTCTTGTTAGAGCGCAAAAAACTCTTGAAAAGCTAGCTGCAGTGAATATTGACGAAGCAACTGGAATTCAAATTGTTTCTAAAGCAATTGAAGCACCTTTACGTACCATTGTTGAAAATGCAGGTGGTGAAGGCAGTGTAGTGATAAACAAAGTTCTCGATGGTAAAGGCGATTTTGGATATGATGCTAAAAGTGACAGTTATGTAGACATGCTTAAAGCAGGTATTATAGACCCAAAAAAGGTGACGCGTGTCGCTCTTGAAAATGCAGCTTCCGTTTCGGGAATGATTCTAACAACTGAATGTGCTCTGATAGACATTAAAGAAGATGCGTCTCCTATGCCTCCAATGGGTGGAGGGATGCCAGGAATGATGTAAACTAATTTACATTTCAAATAAAAAAAGCTCCTGAAATTCAGGAGCTTTTTTTATTTGGTCTTTTTGTTAATGCAAGTCTAGCCAGCTTTATTTATGATCTTCCACAACACCTTCATCACGGTATTTACAACAGGGGTTTAAGGATTCATAAGCATCTTTACTAGCGATAAATGATTTAGTATCATGGCCAACAGCAGTCACGTTGGATGAAATCTGTTCAACACTTGTTTTATTTTCATCAAAAATGAGTTTTAACTCATGTGTATCCACGTTCCATGAAGCAGACTTAACTCCTTTGGTTTTAAGACTTGCTTTTTCTATGCGCTTTTTGCACATCATGCACACCCCATCAACTTCAATAGAAGCTTTTGCGTTCTTGTTTTGACCATAAGATAGGGTCCCTATAAAAAGCATTGTAAATGTTAAAAGTATTGTTTTCATAAATAATTATTTAGTTTAGTTTAGTTTAAAGCGTAAGCCCGTGTAAAAAGTACTGCCAAATATAGGCCCGTACACAAATGTAGTATCAAAATTTGAACCAAATGGGTTTTCAGAGCTTAAAATTGGTGATTTTTGTGTAACGTTCGTAATGTTTTCAGCCCCTAAATAGATCTCAAAGGCCTCAGAAAATACTTTTGTAACTTGAAGATTTAAGGTCGAAATAGAAGGTGAATACGTTGGCAACTGATAGGCTTGAGGGCTGATTTCTGTAGATGAAAAACGTTGCTTACCAAGCCAGTTGAAAGTCGCATCAAACTTCCAAACCCCTTCCCCTTTTTCCGAATAGGACTCATAGGATAAATTGGCGAAATAACGATGTTGAGACGTCAATGGCTTTTTTAGTTTCCCAGAATCATACTGGGTTTTTACATCATAAAACTTGTAGGCTGTTTTAAAGTTCAGATAGGTCATCAGGTTCAAACTAAATTCCGCCTGAAAACTATTCGCATAGCTAGAGCCTTGCAGATTATAAAAATTAACCTCATAAGGGTTCTCATAGTCCACCACAACCTGATTCTCAAAATCAGTTCGGTAAAAATCGAGTGTAAGATCCGCTTTCCTTCCAAACAAATTAAAACCTTGTAAAAAAGACACGCCATAATTCCAAGCAATTTCTGGGTCTAGTCCATAAATAGCGCCCCCAGAACTCTGCACATTAATTTGTCTTGAAGTTGCAAACAGCTTTTGGTTTTCTGTAAAAATATTGGCTGATCGTTTCCCGCGACCAAAAGAAACTCTAAAAGCTGACTTTTCCCACGGCGTATATCGAGCATGCACACGTGGTGTTAAAAATGTCCCTAATAAATTATGATGATCAACTCGAATACCAGCGGTTAAATTTAAAGCGTCAAGATTATCAAAGCTATACTCAAAAAACCCACCAACAGAACGTTCATTTCTATCATAAACCTGCGAATTAACCAATTCATTATAGCGGTCATAGGTCGCGTTTAAGCCTGTTTTTACTTTGTGTCTTGAGTCACTAATAATAGAGTTGTAAACTAAGTTAGAGTACACGCTTTTATGACGGATATCATATTCATTAAGACCAAAATAAGAAGCTTGTTCGTGATCACTATATGCGATTTGAAGGCCTAAGCTTCGGTAAGGGATGTCTGGATTTACATATCCAAATTTTCCAGACACTTCAAAACGTCTGGTGTTAATTTCACTGCCCCAGACCGAATTTGAAAGCCGATCGCTTTTAGGATCGAAACTTAGCTGCCCTGCTTGCTTTTCATCTTTCAGATAGCGCACATTTAGAAAACTAATTAACCCTTTTTGAAGATTTGTATACTGCCAACGATTCATAATATTTATCTGCTTTGTTAGAGGCATGTCAAGAAACGAATCGTTGTTTCTGTCAAATTTTTGTGAACGGTTGTTTGCATGTAGATAGAGGCCGGTACTCCATTTATCAGAGACCTGTGTGTTAAAGTGTGTATTGAGTTCCGTACGACCATTTAAGGATCCATAGGCATTTACAAAAACTCGATTGTCGGTTGTTGGCTTGACTAGTTCAGCATTAATTTGTCCTGCTATACTTTCAAAACCATTAACAACACTTCCAGCCCCTTTGGTAATTTGAATACTTTCTACCCAAGTACCAGGAATAAAACTCAAACCGTAGGCTTGAGAGGCTCCGCGAATGGACGGTATGTTTTCGGTTGTAATTAGAATATAGGGGCTTGTTAATCCCAACATTTTAATTTGCTTTGTTCCTGAAATCGCATCCGTAAAATTAACGTCAATTGAGGGGTTTGTTTCAAAACTTTCAGACAGATTACAGCAGGCGGCTTTCAAAAGCTCCGTGCTACTTATCGTAGAAATATTTTGAGAAGATAAGTAGGAAGTCGCTGTAGATTTTCTTCTTGCTGAGATGGTAACCTCGCCTAAATCATCAGAGGCTTTCAGGACATGGAAAATACTTTTAGGCGTTTCAATTAAAAGCGTATCCGTCCTAAACCCAATGTAGCTAATGACTAATTTCTTGTAAGCAGCATCATATGGCAACTTAAAAGACCCATCATCAGAAGTCATAGTCCCAACAGTAGTATTGAGCCAAAACACATTGGCACCAGGCAATGGAATGCGCTGGTTTTTGGAATTCTGTTCCATGACCAATCCTTTAATTTCGTTCTGTGAAAAAAGAAAAAGTGGAAACAATAATATAAGATATATAGTGGATTTCATTGTTGTTTAATTTCAAATTAACTCCGAAGAGATTATTAATAATGCGCTGATGCGCATCTAAAATTGCAATTAAAACGAGGAAATCAAATCAGGAAGGCCTGATACTCTATTTGGAACTCATAAACTAAGTCAGGTGGTGTATAATTGGGGTATGAGACAGACTGTGACGACTGAAAATCAACAAACTTGACAGAACTATAACTTTTCAGTAAACCTTCAAATTTAGTTAGGGTCGGTAGCTCTGACAAAACCGACAGAACTTCAACTTCATTTAAGCCGTCCACTGAAATTACCTTGCTTTTACAGCAGCTAGTTTCAAGCCCTTCATAAGGCTTGTCTACTAAGCTATTACAGCAAGAATTAACTTTAGAAGCGACAACAGCATCCAACAACTTAGCACCACATAGACGTGTTTCAACTTTAAATGAAAAAGCCGAAAGAAGTACTAGAAGAGCCAACAAGCTGGAAAAAACTTTATGTAACTTCAAATTATACATAGAGCAAATTTAATGAAACTATGGATAAAGAGAACACCATTACACTAAAATTAACACAAAAAAAGAGCATTTAGAAATATTATATGGTATAAATAGTATTTTTGCTGAAACATATAGTTATGAATTTTAACGAATTAAAGCCTAAAATATCTGACTTAGTATCAAGATCAAGTTCGCTGGACGCAACTCTTAAGGAGGTATGTGAGCTATTAAAGACCTCCATCCCTTATTATGATTGGGTTGGCTTTTACTTTAAAAATGGCGAAAAAGAAGAGCTTAAAATCGGTCCCTATGCGGGGGCAACAACGGATCATACCATCATTCCTTTTGGAAAAGGAATTTGTGGACAAGTAGCGGTTAGTAATAAGAATTTTGTGGTGGCAGATGTAAGTTCTCAGGACAATTATATTGCGTGCAGTCTAAGTGTGAAGTCTGAGATTGTAATTCCTTTATTTGTCAATAATGTAAATATTGGACAACTAGATATTGATTCAAACACCATAGATCCATTTACTCATGAAGACGAACGATTCCTAGAATTTGTATGTGAATCGGTTGCCTCGATTATGTAGTTGTTAATAACTCTAGTAATTAGTTAAAAAAAACTTCCATTTTGAGAGATTTGGTTAGAACTTCCTGTAGCTGAATTGACTATTTTTGATGTTTAAATTTAGACTTCAAAATGAGCCAAAACAAAACAATCAAATCCGCCTTAATTTCCGTATTTAGTAAAGAAGGTCTGGCGCCCATAGTAGAAAAACTGAACCAACAAGGAGTGACGATATACTCAACTGGGGGCACACAAAAATTTATTAATGATTTAGGGATAAGTGTTGTGCCGGCGGAAGAAATAACTGAATACCCTTCTATTCTTGGGGGACGTGTCAAAACATTACATCCTAAAATATTTGGTGGAATTTTAAATCGACAAGACAACACTCAAGATGTTGAAGAAATGGATACTTTTTCAATCCCTCAAATTGATGCAGTCATTGTCGACCTATACCCATTTGAAAAAACAGTTGCTTCAGGAGCTAGTGATGAAGATATTATTGAAAAAATCGATATTGGTGGAATTTCATTGATTCGAGCAGCCGCCAAAAATTACAAAGATGTTATCTGTGTATCTTCTGTTGAAGATTATGCTGAGTTTTTAGAATTAATTAGTATTGACAATGGAGACGTTTCTATTGAAGACCGCAAACGATTTGCTACCAAATCATTTAACGTCTCTTCCCATTACGACAGTGCTATTTTTAACTATTTCAACAAAGAAAAAGAAGAAGTTGTTTTAAAAATCAGTGAAACCCAAGCAAACGTACTTCGCTATGGAGAAAACCCACACCAAAAAGGCTATTTCTTTGGAGACTTTGAGGCGATGTTTACCAAGCTTCACGGCAAAGAATTAAGCTACAATAACCTTTTAGATGTGGATGCTGCTGTGAACCTAATGAACGAGTTTTATGGCGAAGAGCCAACCTTTGCAATATTAAAACACAATAATGCTTGTGGGGTGGCACAAAGAGCTACGCTTCGTAAAGCGTATATAGATGCCTTGGCAGGAGACCCTGTATCCGCTTTTGGAGGCGTTTTAATTTCTAATTGTGAAATTGACTTAGCGACAGCGGAAGAGATTCACACGTTGTTTTGTGAAGTGGTCATTGCTCCATCATTTAGCAAGGAAGCAGAAACTGTTTTAAAAGGAAAGAAAAATAGAATTTTATTAATCCAAAATTCCGTTAACCTTCCTGAAACAAGCGTTAGAACTTGTTTAAACGGAGTGCTAGTTCAAGAAAAGGACACCATTACTGACGATGTATCAATCTTAGAAAATGCTACTAATTCTACTCCGATAGCAGTTGAAATTGAAGATTTATTATTCGCTTCTAAAATTTGTAAACACACAAAATCAAATACAATTGTATTAGCAAAAAATAAGCAGTTATGTGCTAGTGGAACCGGACAAACTAGCAGAGTGGATGCCTTAAATCAAGCTATTCATAAAGCCACTTCTTTTGAGTTTAACATAAGTGGTGCTGTCATGGCTAGTGATGCCTTTTTCCCATTTCCTGACTGTGTGGAAATAGCAAAAAATGCAGGAATTACAGCAGTTATTCAACCAGGGGGGTCTATAAAAGATCAGCTAAGTATTGATTACTGTAACGCCAATAATGTAGCAATGGTATTTACCAAAACACGTCATTTTAAACACTAATTTATTTAGGTGTACCCATTACCAAAATAACTTTTATTTTAGTACATTTACAAAACAGCATATTACTTTAACACTTTTCAGTAAATTTTTTAGCATATGGGATTTTTTGACTTCTTGACCGAAGAGATAGCGATCGATTTAGGAACGGCCAATACATTGATAATTCACAACGATAAAGTTGTCATTGATAGCCCTTCAATTGTTGCAAGAGATCGGGTATCTGGTAAAATTATTGCTGTAGGCAAGGAAGCAAATTTAATGCAGGGTAAAACGCATGAAAACATAAAAACGATACGTCCATTAAAAGATGGTGTAATTGCTGATTTTGATGCCTCAGAGCAAATGATCAGCCTATTTATCAAAAGCATACCTGCTCTAAAAAATAAATTATTCGCTCCATCATTAAGGATGGTAATATGTATTCCTTCAGGCATTACAGAAGTTGAAATGCGTGCTGTAAAAGAATCTGCTGAGCGGGTAAATGGGAAAGAAGTCTACTTAATTCATGAGCCAATGGCAGCAGCAATTGGAATTGGTGTAGATATTATGCAACCCAAAGGAAATATGATAGTTGACATTGGAGGTGGTACAACTGAAATTGCGGTTATCGCTCTAGGAGGGATTGTTTGCGATAAGTCTGTTAAGGTAGCTGGAGATGTGTTTACTAATGATATTATCTACTACATGCGTACACAACACAACTTGTATGTCGGAGATAGAACTGCAGAGAAAATAAAGATTCAAATTGGGGCCGCTGTTGAGGACTTAGAAGTTCCGCCAGATGAAATGAATGTCCAAGGAAGAGATTTACTAACTGGAAAACCAAAACAGGTTCAAATAACACACCGTGAGATTGCAAAAGCACTTGACAAATCCATTCTTAGGATTGAAGACTCTGTTATGGAGACTCTTTCTCAAACACCTCCCGAACTTGCTGCTGATATTTATAATACGGGTATTTATCTTGCTGGTGGTGGCTCAATGTTACGAGGGCTTGATAAACGATTATCTCAAAAAACAGATCTTCCTGTTTACATTGCAGAAGACCCTCTAAGAGCGGTTGTTAGAGGTACTGGAATTGTTCTAAAAAATCTTGCTAAATATAAAAGCGTATTGATAAAATAGATTTTAAGTAATGCAACAACTTTTTAATTTCTTCATTAAAAACAAAACATTTGTCTTGTTTTTGTTGTTGTTTTCAATTGCAGTTTCACTTACGATACAGTCGAATGAGTTTCACAGAAGCAAGCTTCTTAACTCTTCCAACCATATAATAGCTAGCATATATGGTGTGTCGAGTGGAGTAAGCCAATACTTCAGTTTAGTAGAAGAAAATCAATTGCTTTTAGAAGAAAATAGCCGACTAAAATCTGAGGGGTTTAATCAAAAAAGGAATAGTCCTATTGATTCTATCTTAGACCAAACATATTGCCTAAGCAGTGCGCTGGTTTACAAAAATAGCTATACACAACCCACTAATTACTTAACGCTTAACAAAGGCTTGAGAGATAGTGTAAAAGAAGACTATGGGGTTATTACGAGTAAAGGAATTGTGGGTGTTATTGACAAAGTATCAACCAAGTATTCAAGAGTTCTATCAATTCTAAATACAAATAGCAAGATTAATGTTAAGCTAAAAAAAACAAAACATTTTGGAACCTTAACTTGGGATACAAAAGCAGCAGATATTGTGCAATTAAAAGACATTCAAGACCTTGTAAAACTAGAGATAGGAGACAGTGTTATAACTAGTGGATTTTCGTCTATATTTCCAGCGAATATACCTGTAGGAGTCGTACACTCTTATCGACTTAACGACACCAAAGACCTTTACATTATTGATGTTAAATTATTTAATGACATGACCAATCTAGAGCATGTTTACATCATAAAAAATAGAGATATTAACGAATTAGAGGCTTTAATCGAATCCGATGAATAATATTATATTTTTAAACATAATGCGGTTTTTTGGGTTACTTCTTTTACAAGTTTTGATTTGTAATAACATTAATTTTATGGGGTACATTAACCCACATGTTTATTTGCTCTTTATATTGCTGTATCCTACATCAAACAATCGATTAACGTTTATTTTTAGCAGCTTTTTACTGGGTCTTATTATTGATGTTTTTTTAGATTCTGGAGGAACACATGCAGCAGCTAGTGTTCTTATTGCCTATATACGTCCGCTATTTTTAAAATTCTCATTTGGTGCTGCCTATGAGTATCAAACAATAAAATTTAGCAATACTGACTTTTCCCAACGTTTTATTTACTTTTTATTTCTGATCATTATTCATCACTTTATACTATTTTCACTGGTAGTATTTAATAAAAATGAAATGCTATTGATTATTAAACAAACTTTATATTCAAGCATTTTCAGTCTAATAATTTGTTTGCTTTTTAACTCACTCTTTAGCAAGAAACAGACATGAGAAAGGTTCTACTTTTTGGTATTGTCATTCTAACAGGAGCATGCTTTATTGGTCGTTTGTTTTACTTGCAAATTTATGAGTCTTCTGCTTATGATCTTAATAACGACAATGCCATTCGTAAAGTATTTCACTACCCAAAACGAGGCTATATTTATGACAGAAATGATAGCCTTTTAGTTGCCAACCAACCTAGCTATGATGTTATGGTGATTCCTAGGGAAGTTGAGACTATAGACACAATAATGTTTTGTGATTTATTGAAAATTGAAAAGCATGATTTCTTAAAATATTACAATCGTGCTAAACGATATTCTCCGCGACTTCCGTCGGTTTTATTACCACATCTGTCCAAAGAAGACTATGCATTTCTTTCAGAAAAACTAAGAAAATTTAAAGGATTTTATATTCAAAAAAGATCGGTTAGAGACTATCAAACCTCTATTGGTGCTAATGTACTGGGCTACATTGCGGAGGCAAACTCAAAAGATATTAAAAAAGATGATTACTACAGACTTGGAGACTTAATTGGAAAACAAGGAGTTGAAGTTTCATATGAAAAAACACTAAGAGGAGTTAAAGGAGTTAAATATATCCAAAAAGACATCTATAATAGAGATATCGGAGCCTATAAAGAGGGCGCTTTTGACACTCTTCCTATCCCAGGAAAAGACCTTAATATTACTATTGACTCTGAGCTTCAAGCTTATGGCGAATTATTAATGCAAAATAAAATTGGAGGCATCGTAGCAATTGAACCTAGTAGTGGTGAAATACTAAGTCTTGTCTCTGCCCCTTCGTATAACCCCAATTTACTCGTAGGTCGTCAAAGATCCAAAAACTATACAAAACTATATCTAGATTCCATACACAGACCATTGATAGACAAAGGACTTGTGAGAATGCACGAGCCAGGATCTCCATTTAAGGTACTAGTAGCACTTACTGCATTAGAAGAAAAAGTGATTTCAACAAACACTAGCTTGTTTTGTAGTGGACAATATGTATATGGCAAGAACAAACGAACCATGCAATGTCATTGCGGAGGGGGCTATAGGAATTTAGATTCAGCAATTAGCTATTCTTGTAATTCTTATTTTGCAATGGCTTTTAGAAATAACATCGAGAAATATGACAATTCATCTAAGTCAATGGACAAGTGGAGTGATCATATAAAAAGTTTTGGCTTAGGGTCCTTTTTGGGGAATGATTTATCTGTTGGGAAAAAAGGAAATATTCCGGATGGCAACTACTATGACAAATGGTATCCAGAGTTTCAATGGGGAGCCACGACAATAATCTCAAATTCCATTGGCCAAGGAGAGATTTTGGTTACTCCAATTCAATTGGCTAACATGACAGCTGCAATTGCTAATAAGGGCTTTTATTTCACCCCCCATATTATAAAATCTATTGAAAACGAACAGATTGACTCTAATTTTAACAGCCCAAAACAAACAACTATTGACCCTAAATACTATGAACCAATTATTGAAGGCATGCATAATGTGTACAATAAAGGAACGGCTAGTTTTTTAAAAGTTCCTGGAATTGAAATTTGTGGAAAAACAGGTACTGCTGAGAATTTTACCAAAGTTGACGGAGTTAGACAACAACTCACAGATCATTCAATATTTATTGCATTTGCCCCAAAAGAAAACCCTAAAATTGCAATCGCCGTTTTAGTAGAGAACGGACGCTATGGGGCACGTTGGGCAGGAAGAGTGGCAAGCTTAATGATTGAAAAATACATAAAAGGAGAGGTTTCATTAAAAAGAATGGAAAAATTGGTTGTAGAGAAAAGTTTGGAAGACGAGTACCTGAAGCCTTACAGCGGTAAACCCTTTAAAATTAATGACCAATGAATGTAAGCCGCTCCACAAGTTTTCAATTGGATTGGATAGCTGTAATTATTTTTACAGGGCTGGTAATTTTTGGATATTTTAATATCTTATCTGCCTCTAACACTGGTGAATTTACTTCATACTTTGATATTACGAAGCCTTACGGAAAGCAATTAATATTTATATTGGGATCACTGCTTTTAATATCCTTTATATTGTCAGTTGAAGCCAAATTCTACGAGCGCTTTGCAAGTATCTTATATATTGGGTCAATGCTCTCTTTAATTGGGTTATTTATAGCCGGAAAACAAATAAACGGAGCAACCTCATGGTATAGCTTCGGGGGGCTCACATTACAGCCTAGTGAATTTGCTAAATTTGCAACAGCACTTGCACTTGCGAAATACATTAGTGATTTACAAACTAATATTAAGGAAACTAAAGATCAAATAAGAGCCGGTATTTTGGTCGCGCTCCCTGCTGTGCTTATTTTATTACAAAATGATGCTGGAAGTACACTTGTTTTTGGAAGTCTATTTTTTGTTTTTTACAGAGAAGGAATCCCTCAATACTATCTATTGTTTGGGGTGTGTTTAACAATTTTAGGGATTTCAACTTTAAAGTTTTCTGCCATAGCCACTAGCGGAGTCATTGCTGCCGTACTAGTTTTTTATCAATTCTTCTTTAAGAGAAAAAAGAAAAAACTTAAAGGGATTATAGCTATTTTTATTTGTAGTATTTTCCTGACTTTTGGCGTTCAGTGGGCATACAATGAAGTACTTCAAAAGCACCAGCAAGACAGGATCGGACTTTGGCTTAGACTGGAAAAAGACCCCTTAAAGCTACAAGCGATGAAGCGTAATATATCTTACAATCTTAATGAGTCTGAGAAGGCAATTCGTTCTGGAGGAGCTTTTGGAAAGGGGTTTATGGATGGAACTAGAACTAAAGGAAAGTTTGTACCGGAACAACACACGGATTATATATTTAGTACTGTGGGAGAAGAGTGGGGGTTTTTTGGAAGTACCATAGTGGTACTGCTGTTCGTGTTATTAATTTTGCGAATCGTTTACCTTGCAGAGCAACATAAATCACAATTTAGCCGAATTTATGGGTATGGAGTTGCCAGTATATTGTTTGCACACTTCCTAATTAACATAGGAATGGTTATGGGCTTGATTCCAACTATTGGTATACCCCTTCCATTTTTTAGCTACGGAGGATCCGGTCTTTGGGCCTTCACAATATTGGTGTTTATATTTTTAAAACTAGACTCAAACCGTCTAAATGTGTGGTAGACTACTTTTTGATAAGGTCTAATTTTTCAGCAAAATAGTCGCAGAAATCTTTCATAGTAGCAGCCATCTTTTCATCTTGAGTTGCTCTTAAATAAGTGTCACTCATAGTGATTAAAGTTTGGTGAAAGAAAAGTTTCATTTCGTCAACAGGCATATCCTTTGTCCACAAATCAACTCTGAGAGACTCTTGCTTTTTTTGGTCCCAAACGGAAAGCATTACGGCTTTGGCCTCTTCATTAGAAACGCCTCCATCTTGAGCTGTCCAATATAATTTTTCTGGAATTCGATTGTCATCTAAACCTACTGTAATTTGTATTTTTGAGGTGTGGGTCTTTGCCATTATTTTTTCGGTTTAAATTTTGCATTATTAAAAATCTCTTGAGGATCCATTTGTAGCATTTCTAGGACTGATGTAGGGTTATTTTCCATATATGACTTAACAATTTGCCAGCCTATATATTGACCTAGCCTTCCTGGAGATTCCCTGTCAAGCTCTAAATTGAATCGTGAAAATGGGGCTGCTACTATAAACCTTCCTAGTAATTTTCGGTCAGTTTGGTAAAGCAATTCATTCTCAACAAAATACTGCCATATATAAAACTCATTGTCTTCAGACCATTCATACTCGGAAACTGAATAACCTATTTTTTCAGAGTTTGACTTAAAAGGAATCCATAAATCCTTCAAATACAATTGCTTTCCAAAATAGATCATTTCATCTAAAAAAGTCATCCTATTAGGTTGGTATATGAGTTGTTCTGCATACGAAGTTGCTAAGTCTGGAACTATTTGTGTTGAATTCAAATTTTGCTTTATATAATCGTAAAAACTGTTGTAAAACTCATGATCATCCCCAAGATAAGTGTCTAAAGCAATAAGTACAATTGTGTCCGTTACAGCTATTTTGTTTCGGTAATCTACATCTGACAAGACCGTTATTACTCGAGGTATCTTTAGAGGCTTATTGTAATATTTAAGATGTTGGTAAAACGAAGTAATTTCTGCTGCTGCTGTTGTGAAGTCACCAAATACACTATCAACAGCAGCAGAAATTACTCCTTGAATTGGATCTTCCATTCGACCAGTCCAAACAGAATCAGAGAATTTTTTTGAGAATAAAAACGGATATGACTGTTTTAATAAAGGAAGATCAAGTGGGGAAGAAGATGCAAAAAGTTGATCAAACCGTTCTATGGTTAAATCAATATTTATAACAGAAATTTCTTCTTCTACTTTTGAAGCGTTTTTACAAGAGAAATTAGCAAGAAGCAATACAAAAACTACTGTCTTCAAGATATAAAACAACTTAGAAGATTTATGATTTATTCTCAACATATAATTTGACCTTATTAGAATCACAAAAGTAATTAATCTATTTTTTCTAATTTCAATTCTATGTAAAAATTAAACGTTAATAATTAAATCTATATAGCAGAAGCAAACACTTGTTAATAAACCTAGAGGCTTACCAACTCCCTAAATAGCGTCTACCGTTTCAAGGAGAA
>OJDL01000091.1_pt1 | contig 41010 bp, 39 predicted proteins | sample 1592681 | NCBI WGS metagenome assembly OJDL01 (sample SAMN05416885, study PRJEB24817) | seawater metagenome | isolation source: Sea water | place: Canada:Atlantic | collected 2013-11 | reverse complement strand
TCTACACACTGCATATCGTCGGCAGCGTCAGATGTGTATAAGAGACAGCCTATAGGCTCTTCAAAAAATGCAATTAGTAATTTACAATATGCTATAGATTTGGCGTCATTTATAGGTGATGTAAATGTGTATGTTATTTCTGTTTTTAAAGAATTTTCTAAAGCTGGAACAGGAACAAGGCTTAATAGGGTTATAGAAGACGACACCAAGAATAATCTTGAAGATGTTATAAATGCTGTGGACAAAAAAGACATTTCTGTTGTAGCGCATCCATTAAAAGGCAATGTCGTTGAAGGTGTAGAGCGTTTTAACAAGCATATTCCTGTAGATTTAATGGTTATTGGCCCAAGAAGTAATTCTGTTAAAGAAGAAGTTTATTTAGGAAACACTTCTGGTAAACTTGTAAAACAAACCAACATTCCAATTTTAGTAGTGCCAGAAGGTTACACGTTTAAAAATGTAGACAGTATCTTAATGGCCTTTAAAAGTGGTACAATTAGTAAGAAAAAGGTCTTAAACCCATTAATGGAGCTTATTGAAGGTTTTGATGCAGAATTAAACTTATTACGAGTAATTACACCAGACGCTACAGAGGAAGATGCGAAGATTAATGACCGTCTTACAAAAATTAAGAACAGTATAGTTGAGACAGAAAATGCCACTACATTTCAAGGAGTACTAGAACACTTTCAAAGTCATAATCCAGATATGCTTTGTGTAGTGAGACGTAAACGCGGATTTTTCAAAAAGCTTTGGGAAAAGAACATTATCCTTAAAAAAGAGTTTTACTGCAATATCCCATTGTTAGTATTAAGCGGAAAATAAAATTTCAACATTTTTGGGGGATTAGCTCAGTTGGCTAGAGCGCTACGCTGGCAGCGTAGAGGCCATCGGTTCGAATCCGATATTCTCCACAAAAAAAGCCGAAACTAATAATTTCGGCTTTTTTTGTATTCTTAAAGTAACTAACTATTTGTTATCTACTTTTTTTGTGTCTTCATCGTCGTCTTTGCTGGCATCTTTAAATTCTTTAATACCACTTCCTAAACCACGCATTAATTCTGGAATTTTACGACCTCCAAATAATAAAAGTACAACCACTACGATTAGTATAATCTGTGGTGCTCCAATTGCTAAAGATATAGATGCTAAAATCATTGTCATTATATTTATAGACTGCAAATTTACTAAGAAATTTGTTATCTCTTCTATTAATAGAATATAATTCAATAACCAAACGTTTTCTTAGTGGTAATATCGAAAATAGTATCTTTGTGAACCAGCAAAACGCTATGGCTAAGAAAGAAAAAAAACAACTTAAGAAAAGACTGCTTCATAAATACCGAATGGTTATTTTAAATGAAGACACTTTTGAAGAGCGCGTCTCTTTAAAGTTAACGCGTTTAAACGTGTTTATATTAGTTACACTAACATCTTTATTGCTTATTGCAGGTACAACAGTACTTATTGCTTTTACTCCTTTAAAAGAATATATTCCTGGTTATTCTTCTACAAGTTTAAAGCTAAAAGCTACAGAGCTTACTTATAAAACAGACTCGCTAGAAACAGCACTTGCCATTAATAATCAATATTACGAAAGCATTAAAAAGGTGCTTAGTGGCGATGTTAAGTCTACAGATATTGATAAAGATTCAATTTTAGAAGCAGCAAGAATAAGTATAGACTCTATTAACCTATCACCTTCTGAAGAAGATTTAAAGCTAAGAGAAAAGGTAGCTTTAGAAGACAAGTATAATGTCTTTGAAGAAACAAACCCTTCAAATTTAAATGTTACACTGTTTCCTCCAGTAAACGGTAGCATTTCCGAAGGTTATAATTTTAAAGAAAAACATTACGCTGTAGATGTTGTTGTTGCTAAAGATGCACCAATTAAAGCTGCAGCAGACGGTACCGTGATATTTGCAGAATGGACAGCAGAGACTGGCTATGTTATTATAATAGAACACGGCAATAGTTTAATAACCGTATACAAACACAACTCTGCATTACAAAAAGAACAAGGCTCTTTAGTAAGTACTGGCGAAGTTATAGCCACAGCAGGATCTACTGGAGAGTACACTACAGGACCGCATTTACATTTTGAGATTTGGAGTAATGGATACCCATTAAATCCTTCAGATCTTATAGATTTCGAATAACCTATGTCATTAAAATCTTTTGCAGCAAAAGTCTTTGCTCATTATCACAGGAGAAAAATAGATCGTTGGGCAGCTAATCCTATTAAAACACAAGAGCGTGTTTTAAGGGAATTAATTAATGGTGCCAAAGAGACCAAATTTGGTAAGGATCATAATTTTGTAATTATTAAAGACCATACAGATTTTGCTAAATATGTACCCGTAAGAGATTATGAAGATCTTAAGCCTTATGTAGAAGAAGCTGTAGCTGGAAAAGAGGATATTTTATGGAAAGGTAAACCTCTTTATTTTGCAAAAACCTCTGGTACCACAAGTGGATCAAAATATATTCCTTTAACCAAGGAGTCTATGCCTGGTCATATAAACGCTGCAAGAAATGCCATACTTTGTTATATAGCTGAAACAAACAATGCAGATTTTGTAGATGGAAAAATGATTTTTCTGCAAGGAAGCCCAGAGCTAAATGAGCAAAACGGAATTAAGTTGGGCCGCCTTTCTGGTATTGTAGCTCATTTTGTACCAAACTACCTTCAAAAAAACAGAATGCCAAGTTGGGAAACCAACTGTATAGAAGATTGGGAAACAAAGGTAGATGCTGTTGTAGAGGAAACCATAAATGAAGACATGACTGTTATTAGTGGTATTCCGCCTTGGGTGCAAATGTATTTTGAACGTTTAAAGGAAAAAAGCGGTAAGGATATAAAAGATCTTTTTAAAAACTTTAATCTTTTTATTTATGGCGGCGTTAACTATGAGCCGTATAAACCCATTTTTGAAAAGTTAATTGGGAAGAAAGTAGATAGTATTGAGCTTTATCCAGCATCTGAAGGTTTTTTTGCATTTCAGGACAAACAAGATGATAATGGCATGTTGCTTCAGCTAGATTCTGGCATATTCTATGAATTTATTGAAGCAGATAAGTTTTTCGACAAAAACCCTAAACGCCTTACATTAAAAGACATTAAGTTAAATGTAAACTATGTTATGCTAATCTCTAGCAATGCAGGATTATGGGCTTATAATGTTGGAGATACCGTTCAGTTTACTTCACTTAAACCATTTAAAGTAATAGTCTCTGGACGTATAAAACATTTTATTTCTGCGTTTGGCGAACATGTGATTGCCAAAGAGGTTGAGGAAGCAATGAAAGACGCTTGTAGTTCATACCAAGTTTCTATAAGTGAGTTTACTGTAGCACCTCAAATAGAGCCAAAACAAGGATTACCCTATCACGAATGGTTTGTAGAGTTTGAAACAGAGCCAAAAGATATAGCTGCATTTTCAAGCAGAATAGACCAGGCTTTACAACAGCAAAATTCTTATTACAAAGATTTAATAGATGGAAAAATTCTTAGACCACTAGAGATTTTTAAAGTAAAAAAGAATGGCTTTAAGGAATATATGAAAACTCAGGGCAAACTAGGCGGTCAAAACAAACTGCCAAGACTGTCTAACGACCGTAAAATAGCAAATAGCCTTTACGAATTGCAATCTTAAAAAAACTATCTTAGCATTATATAATGAGTAAGGAAACACAAAATAACAGAAGCAGAGCACAAGAAAGTACAAATGCCATAGAGCGCATGTACATAACGATGAGACATTTGTTTAATCGCGGATTTTATAAGCCTATGGGCGTTTCTGGAGAAACACTAAGAGAATCTCTACTAACATTACGACCAGAAATATATGGTACAATAGCAGAAGAAAAAGTAGAGCTTCAAGGTTTGCTTTATGTTATAGACAGGCTTCCTTTTGGTATTGAAGAATGTAGTTTTATAAACTTAACGAGTGATGAGGGTTACGGTGACTCTCACTTTAAGCCTATTATTCCTCCTAAAAGAAGACGTAACTGCTATCGTATAGATGATGAGCAGATGAATATTGAAATTACTAGAGGTCGCTCAGAAATTTACGATATCCTAACGCATCTTACTTTTTTATTTATGGAGTCTCATAAAATTATGCGTCGTGTTATAATAAATGAGAATGGTGATGTAACTAGAGATTGGAAAAAATTAGAAAAGGCTGTCCTTCAAAAAGAAGATCTTTCACAAGCAGAACGCGAGATAGCATTAACTCACACTGCTAATATTATAGGTAGGACATTTAAGGAGGTTTCAACAGTATATCCACAGTTTAACACTTCAGACTCTAACGACCGTTTTTTACATGTTATTTATTGGTTAGGAAAACTGGCTATTGAAGAGGTTATACACAATAACAAACGCCTAGTAACCTTTACACCAGTACTAAGAGAGCGTTTAGGACACCATATTCATGGCGAAATTTGGGCTACAAAAATAAAGGAAACGCTTTTAGAGCTAGGTTTACTTGAAAGACCACTACATATTATTAGCGCCAATATGCATAGTGTTATGAATACACTATACGCACCCACATCTTTAACTACAGAGCTTAAAAAAAAGAACATAGATGCTATTTATGAAGACTTAAGTAACTCTGCAAGTGGCAAGTTGCGTACTAAAGTTATGAAAACAGCGTTAGCAAATGGCATGACTTACTTAGAGGATAAAAGTGGTGCCAATATAAATGTTCAAATTTTTGATATTGCTAAATTAGATAAAAGTCTTGAGGCTAAAACAGCACCTGTAATTATGGTTATGGATTATGCCTTTGGTGAGCAAGCCTATGAGACTATGGATGAGCTTTTAAAACCCTACACTACAGAAAGTGGCACAACACTTATGAATGTAAAAAGTGTTTCAATAATGGGTAAAGCTGGGATTTTGCAAGGTGGCAAAGGAGACATTATGATTCCTAATGCACACTTGTTTGAAGGAACAGCAGATAATTATCCATTTGTAAACGAATTAAAAGTAGAAGATTTAGAAAATCAAGGCTTAGATGTATATGATGGTAGTATGATTACCGTTATGGGTACTTCATTGCAGAACAAGGATATTTTACGTTTCTTTCACCATTCTACCTGGAATGTTATAGGGCTAGAAATGGAAGGTGCGCACTATCAAAAAGCAATACAGGCAGCATCAAGAATAAGAGGTAGCATTAAAGACGATGTAAAAGTAAGATACGCTTATTACGCAAGTGACAATCCTTTAGAAACAGGAAGCACGCTTGCCTCTGGAGGTTTAGGAACCACTGGTGTTAAACCAACATACCTGATAACTAAAAAAATATTAGAACAAATACTTAATTAAAGCACTATGAGTGAACATAACACTAATAAGCAAACCAATGAAGAGGTAGATTTAATAGGAATCTTCACAATTATTGGTAATGGGTTTAAAAGAGTGTTCAATTTCTTTGGAAAAATTCTTTACAATTTATTTGCATTAATTATGCGCTTACTAATATTTATTAGAAAGAAAATTGTTTACATCTTAATTGCTTTCGTTTTAGGTCTTGTATACACTAGTATTTCAGATAAGTTAGGCGCAGATGTTTATGAATCTCAAGCTATACTCCAAACTAACTTTCAAGTAGAACTCCAACTTAAAAGTAGATTAGAAGAATACAAACAATTAATTGAAAATAATGACACGATCGAGCTTGGTAGAAGGCTTGAAATCACTCCTGAAGAAGCTGCTTCTATTTATGATTTTGATATAAAACCATTTTATAGCATGAATAGGATGCGTTTTGAATATTACGATTATATCTACGAAACAGATTCGACTATAAAGAGTTCTTTTACCTTTGATGAATATGAGGAAGATTTACGCTTTGAAGACTATAAGGAATACGAGATAAAAGTTGTTTCTGGCGATAAGGATGTATTTGAGGATTTAAATGAAAAGTTATGGGATTTTTCAAATTTTGACAACTTGGAGTTAAGTAAAAATAGAAACCAAGAAATGTATTTAAGAAAAAGAGCTCTTTTAGAGAAGTCTCTTAGTAACATAGACTCTACACGCGCAGCAAAACGCAAAGCTTTAGTTAAACAGGCCGAGAACAATAATACAAATGGTTCGAGAAATATTTTTGAGATGGGTGGAAATTCTGGAGTTAGTGAAGAACAAGTGTTATATGAAAATGAGAAGCTTATAAGAGATGAGCTTTTTATGATTGATGAAAAAATAAGTAGGAGTGAAAATATTATTAACGTTATTAAGAAATTTGAAAAAACTGGTGTAAAACCTAAATCAACTAATAAAATATTTAGTATCCTTTATTTTGTTTTTGGTGCAATTATAATCTTACTCATAATTGAATTTTTTAAATATCTGTCTAGAGAAGAAACCGTAAATAAGTGGACGTTTAGAAAACTTTAAAAAGGCAATTATATTTTGAAAGCCTACTTAGCGTCTTTACTCAACCATAAGTTAACTAAAAACATATCATCACTACTTTTTATACAAGTAGCAAACTTTATCATCCCACTACTCATAATACCCTATGTAACTAGAGTTGTTGGAATAGAAAATTATGGTAGACTAGAATATGCTACAATATTCATATTATATTTTACAGTAGCAATTAACTACGGGTTTAATATTACCATTACTAGGGAAATCTCAATTAATAGAGACTCTTTAGAAAAGCTTAATAAAATTGTAAGTAAAACATATTGCGCTAAGCTATTACTGCTTTGCATTTCTACAATCATATTTTATATTTTTCTTAAATGGGATGACTCTCTACAAGACATTACAAAATTGCTGTGGGTAACTTTTTTAATAAATGTAGGGCATTTTATATTCCCATTATGGTATTACTTAGGTGTAGAAAAGATAACTAAGATTGCTTACATTAATTTCTTTGTGAAGATTGGAATTTTAGGAGCTGTAATTTTATTGCTTAAAAGTAAAGAAGACTATTTTTTATATAATCTTTTCCTCTCAATAGCACAAATAGCTTCTGGTTTAATCGTAGTTGCTTTAATGTTTAAAAAACATAATATTAAGATTGTAAAAGTTAGCATAAAGGACTTAATAGAAACTTATAGATCTGGATTTAAAGTTTTTGCCTCAACAATACTAGTTACATTTTTTGCAAGTTATGCATTTGTGCTACTTAAAGACTTTGCAACAGAAGAAGAACTTGGTGTCTTCTCTACTGCAAATAAGATTACAATGACGTTGCAGGCATTAATTCTTCTACCATTTAGTCAAGCTTTTTTTCCTCATATTGCAAAAATTGCACTAAGTAATATTCAAAAGTTTACCAAACAAATTACTTTAGTTGCTATTGTATTAATATTATGCACTTTAAGTGCCGCGTTAGTCATACATGTTTTTGCAAAAGAAATAATCCTATTGGTTTTTGGGGAAAGTTTTTTAAATAGTACTAATGCCTTAAAAGTTTACATTTTTTTACCTGTACTTTCCACACTTACCAATTTGTTTGCTTACCAAGGTTTATTAAGTTTACACAAGGATAAGCTCTTTCTAAAAATACACATTGTATTTACTATTTGTATTATAGCCTCTAGTTATTTAGTTATACCATCATTTGGTGCTATGGGTGCAATTTATTTGAGGATTATTTCAGAAGGTCTTCTTATGATATGTTCTCTGTTTTTTCTTTGGAAAGTTTTAAAGCAAATTAGATGAATGTAAAAATAACAGTTATTATACCTGTATTTAATGCAAGTAAATACATTGAAGATACTTTTAATTCATTACTAAGTCAAACCTTTAAAGACTTTGAGGTTATTTTTATTAATGACAGATCTACTGATAATTCATTAGAGTTAATAGAGGATTTTGCCAAGAGGGATTCTAGAGTTATTTTATTAAAGAATGAATTTAATAGAGGCGCTGGTTATTCGAGAAACAGAGGAATTTCTTTGGCTAAAGGCGACTACATTTATTTCTTAGATAGTGATGATATAATACATGAAAAAACGTTTGAAGTTCTTTATAATGACTCTATAGCTCAAAATTTAGATATTCTAGAAGGGAGATTTTATAAGGTTGATAATGACTGTAAAAAATTAAAACCTGAAAATTTCAAGCGTCAAGAAGATATTGTAACTGGCCAGTATTATTTTAATAATCTTCCAAATATTTCGATAGTAATTTGGGACAAATTATGGAAAACAGACTTTATTAAAAGTACAGGTGTGTGTTTTGCTGAGCGTAGGTATGAAGATGTAAGCTTTGTGATCTCTATGTTTAGAAAAGCTAAACGTGTTAAAAATATTGATTTTGCGTTCTACAACTATTACATAAGAGAAAATTCTGTTATGACGTCAAAAATATCCGATAGTCATATAAAAGAATCCTTAGAATTGGTTCAAGACCTAGAAAGCATATATTTATCTACGCAGCAAGAAGAAATTAACCCTATTGTAGAAAAAATTTTCTTTACAGGATTTGCTAGCATATTAAGTAAGACCATATTTAAATCAGATAATGCAGACTTAAGAAAAAGTGCCATTAAAATTATGATTAACACGTTCAATAAATATAGATGGAAGGTTTTTAAAGCAAAAAAAGTTGGGTTTAAGGAAAAAATCCTGCTTGTAATATCTCCTGTTTTTGCAGCAAGAATGTATGGTTTATTTAAAAACTAAAGAGAAAATGTACAAAGGTAAATTAACAAGAAAAACGCTAAGTCTTTTTGCTGCTTATGTATTAGCTATAGGTTTCTTGTTGTTTTATTTTTCAGATGGACTTGGCAAAATTATAGAAAGAAATGATTTAGGGTTTCATAGGTATAGTGCTATATTTAAAGGCCTTATGGAAATATTTTTTCTTCTTTACGGTTGCTTTTTATTCACCAAACAAAAAATAAGCGTACTAATTATAATGCTAACTTTATTTAGCTGTTTTTTAGTTGGTCAATACTTTTTAAGCATTAATTATCCTGAACTTAATTTTTTTGAGAATTTTAATACCCTTTTTAAATATTTTCTACCCTTAATTTTATATCTGGCAGTTACAGATATTGTTAAACTTAATAAGAGACCAAATATCATCCCAAACAGTTACCGTTTAATCATTGGCATTAACTCTATCTTAATTATAGTTGGGTTTATTTTTTCTATAGAGTTTTTAAGTACTTACAGTGGTCCTTGGCGCTTTGGTTATGACGGCTTAGTGTTTGCTCAAAATGAGGCGTCTTTTATATTCATAATAGCCATCTCACTATTTTATTATAGGAGATTTTACCAAGGCATAAAAGAGTTTTTGTTTTGGGTTGTTCTTTTAACCTCTTTAATTGTAGCAACAAAAGCAGTTTACCTGTACCTTATATTATTACTGCTTTTTCATTTGTTTAAAAATGTGCCCCTTAAAAAACTAGTAACATATTTTGTTACATTTGGAATCTTAGGATACCTCTTATTTTCCACTATAATCAATAAAATTGTATTGAATTCATTAAATGTTTTTTTAAATGTTTATAGAAAAGATGGTCTAATAACTGCATTACTTTCTGGTAGAAACATATATTTTGAAAAAAAAATATTTCCATTAATTTTTGAATACTGGCAACTACCTAACCTACTTATTGGTGGTCAAGATGTAACTGCGTTTTATAGTGAAATGGGTTTCATTGATGTATTTTTATTTTTTGGAATAATAGGAACCATTTTATATTTATACGTATTCTATAAATTGTTCATGCTTTTAAATTTTCAAAAGGACTTTAAAATATTTTTTGGTGTTTGTTTAAGTCTAATTATAGCAACTGCAGGTCATTTTTTTGAAAGTGGAATAGCAACAATCCATTTTGTTTTTTTAATTATAATGGTAAATAGTTACACTAAAAACATATCTAAAAAAACATAATTGTTATGCCTAGCATTAACTTAAGATGGTTTTTAATTTTTGGTGCTCTCATAGCATCAACAGGGTATATTTATTCAACATTTACAGGATCATTAGGAATGATCTTATTTTGTTTTGGCTATTTATGCAATATTAAGAAGATAAGCTTTTTAGGATTTTTCCAAAGTAAAAAGTTTTGGGCGCCAATTTTATTCTTCTCAATTACAGTAGTATTCTTATTTCACTCTAATAATATTTCTCAGGGATTAGAAGATATATCAAGAGCACTTCCGCTTTTTATATATCCCATTATCTTTGGCACGACTAAACCCTTCAATCTTAAGGAAAATCGTTTTATAACAAAAGGGTTCTCCTTGGCTGTTTTAATATTTCTAGTAATATGCTTAGCTGTTGCAATTTTTAGGCAAGTACAATTTTCAATAGAAGGCGGTCCTTTTAACTGGTATTTCTTTTATAGGTTCGATTTTCTAAAAATTTTTGATCAACATCCTACATACATAGGTATGTATACACTGTTAGCCATTGTATTTATAATAGATAAAAGCCTCAATCTTTTTAAAAATGATTGGGTAAAGTGGTTGCTATTTTTAAGCTTTTCATTTTTTATTTTAATACTAGGTAGTCGCATTTGTTATGGTATATATTTAATCCTTGTTGGATTATTTATCTACAAAGCATATCATAAGCAATCACTTAAAGTAAAACTTAAAGCAGTAGCAACAACTATTATTTCTCTTATAGTTTTAGGAGTTATCTGTTTACAAATCCCTATAATTAAAGAGCGTGTTTACTATACAATTGGTGTAAATTATGATTATCAATATAACGATTCAAATTCTATCAAGAACTCTAATGATATCGAACAGGGCAGAATGTTATTGTGGAGTGATGCCTTTGTAGCAATTAAGGAACAACCTTTTTTTGGACACGGTACAGGCTCGGGAAAAAGAGTATTGAGAAGTGTTTATGAAAAAAACGGGCATACTTCATTTTTAGAAAAAGATTATAACACACATAGTACATATTTAGAAACCTGGCTTGAAGGTGGTTTTATTTTACTTGGCTCATATGTTTGGATGCTGTTTCTGCTGCTTAAAGGAAGTAAAAGTTATACTATTTTAGGCTTCTTCTTAATTATTGTACTAGCTAGTTTTACAGAAACATTGTTCTTATCTAAAGGGCTTTTATTTTTGAGTTTCTTTTATTGTTATTTTATAAGGCAAAGTCATGAATAAAGGCTTAGCTATTTTTGGACCTTATCCGCCACCAATTGGAGGTGTTTCTATTCATATCTCTAGAATAGAAAAACACTTGATTAAAGAAAATATTGATTTTCAAATATTTAATCACGGCCACGCTTCTGGAGAAAATGTAGTGGTTACAGAAAAAAGTAAATTATGGTATTTTAAAATGCTATACCTAAAAGGGTTTAAGGCAATACATTTTCATCAATTTTTTAAATTTCATTATTTATATTATTGGGTTTTCTCAAAAATTAATAGTACACCAATAATTATCACAATTCATTCTGAAAGATTTTTATTCTATAATTCTATTTTTAAAAAGGCATGTGTATATTTCATTAAGCACACAAAAGAATGTGAAGTAATTACTGTGTCTAAAGAACTTTATGATTTCTTTTTAAAAAATAATATAAAGTGTTCTTATTTGCCAGCATATGTACCTCCAAAACCTTCAAGAAAAATTGAACTTAAAAAAGATAATACATCTATCTATTTTGCATTTAGTATTTGGAAATGCACACAAGAACTTTCTGAAGATATATATGATTTACCACTTGCTCTATCATTTTTAAAATTAAACAAATTAAACTTTAAAATGTTGCTTTTTATTGGCACGCAAGAAGACAGTGATATTAATTATTTAAATACTCTAATAAACAAATATCATCTCAAAAATCACGTAGTGATTCTTTTTGAAAAACAAGTTGTAGAGTATGTTCATAATTGTAAATTCTTATTAAAAACCAATAAGAAAGATGGGTACGGTATCGCACTACAAGAAGCAATGGATTTAGGAGTGCCTGCAATTGCCACTAATGTTTGTAAAAGGCCTAAAGGAACCATTTTATTTAATAAGACTGATTTAAACGGGCTTCAAAAAGCTGTAGAATTTGTTTTAAACACTCCAAAACAAGAAATATTAAAAGAAAAGGAAAACTTAGAGTATCACAAGGAATTAATCCTAAAATACAAAGCTTTATTATACGAGTAGATACTTTTATATGAAAGATAATTCCTTTCACTAACATATGAAATAACGTATTTTCGCATTCAAATACCTTTTTAAATGAAACAGTTAATTCAAAATTTTAAGACAGGAGATTTATATGTAGATGATGTTCCTGTACCATCAATTTCTCAAAATACTGTTTTAGTAGAAAATAAATTTTCTTTAATAAGCGCTGGTACTGAACGCGGCACAGTTAAAGTTGGTAAAGCCAATCTTATAGGAAAAGCCAGACAACGTCCAGACTTAGTAGCTCAAGTACTACAAAATGTAAAAAAGGAGGGCTTAAAAGCAACTTTAAACAAAGTAAAAACAAAACTAGATTCTTTAAAGGCTCTAGGATATAGTACATCTGGAGTTGTAAGAGCATCTATGGACAGCAATGGTAAGTTTAAACCAGGAGATAGAGTTGCTTGTGCAGGGCAAGATTATGCCTCTCACGCAGAGATTGTAAACATCCCTCAAAATCTAGTTGCTAAAATACCAGACAATGTAAGTTTTGAAGATGCTAGCTATACAACATTAGGTGCTATTGCCTTACAAGGTGTTAGACAGGCAGAAACCAGGTTAGGTGATAAAGTTTGTGTAATCGGTCTAGGCTTATTAGGGCAATTAACAATTCAATTGCTTAAAGCTAATGGTTGTCAAATTTTCGGGATCGATTTGTCTAATGACTTAGTCAAACTTGCACAAGAAAATGGCGCAGACAATGCCTTAAATAGAGCAGATAGTAATCTTAAAAGTACGCTTTCTACTTTTACAGATGGTCACGGTTTTGATAGTATAATTATAACTGCAGCTACGCCAAGTAATGACCCTATTGAGCTTTCTGCAGAAATAACAAGAAAAAAAGGGAAAGTAATTGTTGTAGGAGCTGTAAAAATGGATATTCCGAGAGATCCAGATTTTTATAGAAAAGAGTTGGACCTTCGCATGTCTTGTTCATATGGTCCTGGAAGGTATGATATAAATTACGAAGAAAATGGAAATGATTATCCATATGCTTACGTAAGGTATACCGAACAACGAAATATGGAAACATTCTTAGCATTACTATCCAGCGGTAAGATAAGCATCAAACATCTAACTACTCATTCTTTTGTTATCTCAGAGGCTTTAAAAGCTTATGATATTATATTAGGTAAGACCGAGGAACCACATATTGGTATATTATTAGAGTATCCTGATAGCAATAAGGCTACCTCTCAAATAACTACAATACAAAAAGCACAGGCAAAAAATAACCAAGTTGGGTTTATTGGCGCAGGTAGTTTTGCCCAAAGTTATTTAATCCCAAATGTCAAAAATTTAAATACTACTCTTAACACTGTCGTTACTAGTAAAGGCATTAGCGGAAAAAGTGTAGCTCAAAAATTTAATTTCTTAAAGGCTTCAACTAATCCTGATGATGTATTAACAAATAAAGATATTCAAACTGTCTTTATAGCTACCCCACATAATAGTCACGCAAAATATACCATAAATGCGCTTTATGAAAATAAAAATGTATTTGTGGAGAAGCCATTGGCAATGACTATTAATGAATTAAATGATGTAAAACATGCTTATCAAAACTCTACAGGTAAGCTTATGGTTGGTTATAATAGAAGGTTTTCTAGTTTAGCAACAAAAATTAAAGATGAAATTAAATCGTCATTAGAACCTAAAGTAGTTAACATTAGAGTTAATGCGGGCTTTTTAGAAAAAGAACATTGGATACAAAACCCAAATGTGGGTGGTGGAAGAATTATTGGAGAGATTTGTCATTTTGTAGATTTAGCTCAGTTTTTCACAGGTTCTAAACCAGTTAATGTTTCTGCTGTCTCTATAAATTCCGAAAATGCAGAACTTACGCCAAATGATAATATTAATATCACTATTACATTTCAAAACGGTTCTATAGCAAATATTATGTATTTAGCAAACGGAGATAAGTCATTACCTAAGGAATTAATTGAAGTTTTTTGTGGCGGCAAGGTTGGAAGAATTTTAGATTTTAGAAGTGGATATTTGCATAGTGGTAATAAAATTCAAAAACTGAAACTCTCTGGAAAAGGACACAAAGAAGAGGTCACTAATTTTATTGAAGTCTTAAATTCGAAAGAATCAGAATTAATAAGTTTTGAATCCTTATACCTTACAACATTAACTACGTTTAAAATTCATGATGCATTAACAACGGGAATGCCACAAACTATAAATTTGTAATAAAATCCCCAAAACGGTTTGAGTAAATTTAAAAACAGTTTTATTAAACTAAAATCATATTGTGAAGCTCAACAGTTTAAAGGTTGGGACCCTTTTGACGGCCTTAATAGTAAATTGTTTAATGTCATACCGTTTGTAAATAAAAGTAAATTACTCAGACTTGCCTGGTTGCAAGCATTTAAGAGAAATCCTGTAAATTTTAGAGCATTTACGGGTGTGGCCAAAGAATACAATACCAAAGGTTTAGGCTTGTTTTTAACATCCTATTGTAACCTTTATTTAACAGACCCGAAAGAGGAATACCTTGAAAAGATACACTTCTTTTCAAAACTATTGTTAAAGATGCAAGTTAAAGGCTATTCAGGTAGTTGTTGGGGCTATAATTTTAATTGGCAAGCTAGAGCTTTTTTTCAGCCTAAAAATACACCTACTGTAGTAGCAACCTCATTTATTTCAAGTGCACTTTTTTCTGCGTATGAAATCACAAAAGAAAAAGCATATTTAAATACAGCACTAAGCGCATCAGAATTTATTGTAAACGATTTAAATAAGACAGTTACAACAAAAGGAATAGCGTTTTCCTATTCTCCTTTAGATAGCACACAAGTATTAAACGCAACTCTTTTAGCTGTAAAACAGCTTTCAGAATCCTACAAATACAACTCTTCCAGCACCTATTTAGACTATGCTAAAAAAGGAGCTACATATGTATGTTCTCACCAAAAAAAAGATGGGTCTTGGCCCTACGGATCATTACCATATCACCAATGGGTAGATAGTTTTCATACAGGCTATAATTTAGAGTGCCTTGGCGTATACCAGCAAATAAGTAAAGACCTTAGCTTTAATTCATACTTAGAAAAAGGATTAGAATATTATATAAATAATTTTTTTACAGCAGAAGGTGCTTCAAAATATTATAATAATAGCTTGTATCCAATAGACATACACGCACCTGCACAACTTATAGTTACACTTAGTAGGCTTAATGTATTAAATAAACACAAAAAGCTAGTAGATAGCGTTTTAAACTGGACCATAGATAATATGCAATCTAAAGATGGGTCTTTTTATTATCAAAAGCGAAAATACTTCACCAATAAAATCCCTTATATGAGATGGACACAAGCTTGGATGTTTTATGGATTTTCGTTTTATATAAATAATACTAATGAGTAAGCGTATACATATCTTAAATACCAATGTAGACAGCTACACAATGTCTGAAACCCTAAAAAAGGTTGATGCTGCAATTAAGCAAAAAATCCAACTACACCATGTTGCTGTTAATGCCGGTAAAATTGTTGCTATGCAGTCTAACAAAGAGCTTAGGACAAGTGTAAACCAATGTGATGTAATTAGTCCAGATGGTCAAGCTGTCGTTTGGGCGTCAAAAGTTTTGGGCAAACCTTTAAAAGAACGGGTTGCAGGTATAGATCTTATGCAAAACCTAGTAAAATATGCCCACGAAAACAATCATAAGATTTATCTTTTAGGGGCAAAAGAAGAGGTTGTTGCTACCTTAGTATCTAAATACACAAAAGACTACGGTAAATCTTTAATTGCTGGCTATAGAAATGGATACTTTAAAAAGGCTGAAGAATCTAAAATAGTTGAAGATATTGTAAATAGTAATGCGCAGCTTCTATTTGTTGCCATAACTTCTCCAAAGAAAGAAAACTTCTTGTATAGGCACAGAGAACAGCTAAAGTCAATAAATTTTATAATGGGTGTAGGTGGTAGTTTTGATGTTATTTCAGGAAAAACTAAGCGTGCTCCAATATGGATGCAAAAAACAGGCTTCGAATGGTTTTACAGATTTTTACAAGAACCTAAACGTATGTGGAAAAGGTATTTAATTGGTAATAGCAAGTTTATTTTTCTTGTACTTAAAGAACGTTTAAAGGGCAACTAATTTTTTTTTAGCTCAGAATATCTTAACTTTAGTAATACAAACATCAGCTAAACTCTTACCTATAAAAAAACATTACTTTACATTTGCTACGATTTAAAAACTACCAGGTTTAGTACTGCAAATATGCTATGCCTTAATGTAAAACAAGTTTCTATGCCAAAAAGAGTATTAATAACTGGTGCTGCCGGTTTTGTAGGATCACATCTTTGCGATAAATTTATAAACGAAGGTTGTCACGTTATTGGTATGGATAATCTCATAACTGGAGATTTAAAAAACATAGAACATCTATTTGCCTTAGAAAATTTTGAATTTTACCACCACGATGTTTCAAAATTTGTACACGTTGCAGGAAGTTTAGATTACATCATGCACTTTGCTTCTCCTGCAAGCCCTATAGATTATCTTAAAATTCCTATTCAAACATTAAAAGTAGGCTCTTTAGGAACCCACAATTTACTTGGCTTAGCTAAAGAAAAAGGTGCTCGCATATTAATTGCTTCAACTTCTGAGGTTTATGGAGACCCTAAAGTTCATCCTCAGGCAGAAACGTATTACGGTAACGTAAATACTATTGGACCAAGAGGCGTTTATGACGAAGCAAAACGCTTTCAAGAATCTATAACTATGGCCTATCACAGGTTTCATGGCTTAGAAACAAGAATTGCAAGGATTTTTAACACCTATGGCCCAAGAATGCGACTTAATGATGGTCGAGTAATACCTGCATTTATAGGACAGGCGTTAAGAGGTGAAAACCTCACAGTATTTGGCGATGGTTTACAAACACGTTCATTTTGTTACATAGATGATCAAGTTGAAGGCTTGTATAGTTTATTAATGAGTGATTATACAGATCCTGTAAATATTGGTAATCCAGAAGAAATTACAATCTTAGATTTTGCTGAAGAAATTATTAAACTAACAAACAGCGACCAGAAAATCATATTTAAGCCTTTACCAACAGACGATCCCTTACAAAGAAAACCAGATATTACCGTTGCTAAACGAGAGTTGTCTTGGTCTCCTAAAGTGTCTAGAGAAGGTGGTATGCAAAAAACCTATGCGTATTTTAAAGGGTTAAGTGAAGAAGAGCTTTATAGAAGCGAACACAAAGACTTCTCTAAGCATATTGTAAAATAATGATTTACAGAAGAGGACGATATTCAGGATATATAAGACCATTTAATTATTTGGTCGACTTGTGTATTGTAAATTTCTTGGCTTCTCAATTTATATTGATGCCTTTAGAGTACCTCAACTACATAATTTTTGTAACTATTGGCTGGTTAATTTTATCTTTAAAACTTAGGTTTTATGATGTTTATAGGTTTACTAGAGCCACTAAAATTGCAGCTTTAGTTTTACAGCAAGCCTTTTTCTTTACCCTTATTGTTTTTTCCTTCTTTGGGTTTTATAATGAACTTAATAGGAGCGCTACAGAAATTGTAATCTATATAGCAGAAGTCATTGGGCTTATAACCCTAATTAAGTTCACCATTTTTTACTTTCTTAAGAAATATAGAGTAATTCTTGGAGGAAATTATAGGCAAACCGTAATTGTAGGTGTAAATGAAAAAACCCTTAAGCTTAAAGAGTTTTTTACCAGCAACCCAGAATACGGCTACCATTTAAAGCATATGTTCGAGGTAAATGATACCAACGAGCTAGCATTACAAGACTGTTATGAGTTTATTTTAACTAACTCCATAGATGAAATTTACTGTTCTATATCTGAGCTAAACGATGAGCAGATGAAAAGCCTTATAGATTTTGCAGACAACAATCTTAAGGTCCTCAAATTCTTGCCAGACAACAAGGAGATTTATACTAAAAAAATGAATTATGACTATTATGGGTACTTACCCATTTTATCATTACGAAGTATTCCTATAGATGATCCTATAAATCAAATAATAAAACGTGTTTTTGATATTGCATTATCCATATTTGTACTTGTCTTTATTCTTACTTGGCTCACACCTATTCTTGCCATCTTAATACAATTAGAATCTAAAGGACCTGTATTCTTTAAACAAAAACGAAACGGTTTAGACTATAAAGAATTTAGTTGCTATAAATTTAGGTCTATGAAACCTAATCCTACAGCACATATACATCAAGTTACTCGTGGTGATACACGAATTACAAAAGTTGGAAAATTTATAAGGAAAACAAGTATAGATGAGCTTCCGCAGTTTATAAATGTATTGTTTGGAGACATGTCTGTAGTAGGTCCTAGACCTCATATGGTTAGTCATACAGAAATGTATGCAGAGCGTATAGATAAGTTTATGGTACGCCACTTTGTAAAACCTGGCATTACAGGGTTAGCACAAGTAAGTGGCTTTAGAGGTGAAGTTGAAACAGACGACGATATTATTAACCGCGTAAAATATGATATTTTTTATGTTGAAAATTGGTCGCTTCTGTTAGATATTAAAATCCTACTACTCACAATTAAAAACACTGCTAAAGGTGAAGATAAGGCCTACTAAGCTTCAATAGCATTTAATAGCTGCTGCAACTGTTTTTCAATCACAAAATGCTTTTTAGCTATAGCTTTTATTTCATTTCTATTATCTAATAAATCTCTAACTTTTAAAGTGCTGAGAGTTTTATTAAGTTCCTTGTAATCCTGTGTATTAATAACATAACCCAAAGCATGTTTTTTCACAATATGCTCTCCTTCGCCACCGGCCATATAAAGTACTGGTAGCCCAAAGTGAGCTATTTCAAATATTTTTGATGGCACTGAACCTAAAATAGGTCTTACTAAAGGAACTAATGCAATATGATGATTTTCATATAATATATGTAACTCAGACTTTGAGACTTCGCCATGACATATAATATTATTCTTATTAGCACTATTTAAATATTGAAGTAGCGCTTGCTTTTCAGGTCCGTCACCATATATATGAAGCTCAACATTTTCCGGAAGCTTAATATGTTTACATAACTCCAAAATACCTTGTGCAACTCCTAATAAGCCAGCATATATGATTTTTACAGGAGCATTTATTGAAATTGTAGAGTCAGTATTAAATTTAATATCTGGAAAATTCCTGTATAACACCATTTCTTTTTGTGGATGTATGCTACGTACGTGATCTAATATTTCTTGAGATTGCCCCATAACCATATCAGCTTTTGTATAATTATAGGCTTCAATAGTTTTTAGATAGTTGTAAAATTTTCCTTTTTTTAATGCACCAAGATCCAATCCTGCTTGTGGCCATAAATCTGAAACATTTAAAATAACCTTTCTATTCTTTGAGGCATATAGCCTTATTGCAGAATATGCAATTAGTAAAGGTGGCGATTGTATTATTACTACTTCTGCAGGCTTTTTAAAACATCTATAAAACAATAAACTCACAGAAAATGATAGCATAGAAAATAACCGTTTCCATTTATTTTTTGAGTTTGTAGCATAAAGCCATAATCTATGAACGCTAATATTAGCTTGCGCTTCTTTCATAAAAAATGAACGCCTATAACCCTTGAAAATTTGCCCTTTTGGGTAGTTTGGCAAAGGACAAAGAACCGTTACTTTATATCCTTTTTTAGATAGCAATGTAGCTAAGAAGCTAATTCTATTTGAAGCTGCTCCTGTTTCCGGAGGAAAATAATTAGTTACAATACAGATCTCTTTCATAATAAAGATTCAAACTGTTTTAATTTTCCGCTTTTGCTTCGTTTTAATTGCTCTACTCTAATAAGTTCTAAATGTAAACCTGGTTCTAAATAATTGCTCAAAGCTTCCTTTACCCTAGTTTTAAATGCTTGAGTTAGCTCTTCTTTAGAGACGTATTCAATTTTAAACGAATCCAGCTTTGTTTGTTTTACAACAAATTCTTTCACATTACCTTGATCCTCTATGACATTTTTAGTCACGTAATAAAAGGTTAGGCCTGGAACAATTTTACCGCTTGGTGTTTTAGCAATATCATTTGATCTGCCAATAAGAGACTTTAAAAATGTATGTTTTGCAGTACTATCTTCTCTCAAGATGCCTAAATCACCTATTTCATAACGTATAAACGGATGTGCAGTATTGTAAAGACTCGTTATAACCAGTTTTCCAGGTTCACCAAGAGATACTGGTTCGTTTTGTTCATTTAACACCTCAACAAACAACGTTTCTGTGTTTATACGCCAATTGCCCTCTACATCCTGAAACGCAATAATATCCAGCTCACTAGCGCCGTATTCATTTACTATAGGAATTCCTAAATATTGCTCTAAAAGTAATTTGTCTTCCTCAAAAAGCATTTCACTTGTAACAATGCAAACTTTAAGGCTAGGGCAAATATTTTTAAGTATGATGTTTTTTTGCTTTAAATATTTAGCAAATAATACAATTACGCTCGTATAACCATTTATGTAATCAAATTGTTTAGCTGTAAATGTTTTAATATAAAACTCATGTGTTTCTTCATTTATATTAAATATTGGAAACCTATACCGTTTAGCAAAAGTGTCTTTTACACGTTCCTTATAATACCCTAATTTATCTAAAGGAATACCATAAAACCTGGCTTGGTAGGATGTATTGAAGTCAAAGCCTAAGCCACCAAAATTTTTTATAATATTGGCCCAAGTTAAAGCATGACAAATTTTGTCTTTAGCAAAAATGAAAGGGTGACCACTTGATCCAGATGTTTTGTTTACATATGTGTTTTTAGCTGTAAAGCCTGCACTCAAACGATCCTGAAGCGGAACCTGGAAATTACCTTTGGTTACTACTGGCACATCTGCCCAATGCTTAGGCAGTTTGCCATTACATAAAGATTTATAATACGCGTTGGTATTAAAGTGATGTTCTACGATGTAAAGCTTTCTCTCATCTATATAGCTTTGGTAGTCTTTCTCAGGTATATTAACAATTTCACTTAATCTACGTTTTGCAGAATTAAGTGGGTAATTATTAAGTTTTAATGAGAGGTTAAACCAGTTCACGTATAGTGTTTCAGAAAAAATCGAATTTACAAACATAATTTTACTTGGTATATAAATACTCTAGTAATTCAGTATTAAAAATATGTATACAATTAATCTAAATTGCATAGCATTAGCTTTCTCCCTACATCATTAATTCTCTATTTTTGCAAAAAACAACAGTATGAATATTCTTTTATTAGGCTCTGGAGGAAGAGAACACGCTTTTGCTCATAAACTTATTCAAAGTCCGCAGTGCGATAACCTTTTTGTTGCTCCAGGAAATGCAGGAACAGCAGCTATCGCTAAAAATTTAGACATAAGTGTTACTAATTTTCAGGCTATAAAAGATACTGTGTTAACACACCAAATTAATATGGTTGTTGTTGGTCCAGAAGATCCTTTAGTAAATGGTATTTATGATTATTTTTTAAAAGATGACTTACTTAAAGATATTCCTGTTATAGGACCATCTAAAGAAGGTGCCCAATTAGAAGGTAGTAAAGATTATGCAAAAGAATTTATGTTTAGACATAACATACCTACTGCAGCTTATGAGAGTTTTACCGCAGCTACTGTTGAAAAAGGACACGCGTTTTTAGAAACATTAAATCCTCCATACGTATTAAAAGCAGATGGTTTGGCTGCAGGAAAAGGTGTTTTAATTATAAACGACCTAACGGAAGCAAAAGAAGAACTTACCAATATGCTTACCAACAAAAAGTTTGGTGAGGCAAGTACAACTGTTGTTATTGAAGAATTTTTAGATGGTATTGAGCTAAGTGTTTTTGTGCTTACAGATGGCAAAAACTACATAACACTACCTACGGCTAAAGATTACAAACGTATAGGTGAAGGAGATACTGGTTTAAATACTGGTGGTATGGGTGCTGTTTCTCCTGTTCCCTTTGCAGATGAAGCATTTATGCTAAAAATTGAAAATGAAATTGTTAAGCCAACTGTTAATGGTCTTCATAAAGAAGATATTGATTATAAAGGTTTCATTTTTATAGGATTAATTAATGTAGATGGCCAACCTAAAGTTATAGAGTATAATGTAAGAATGGGAGATCCTGAAACAGAAGTTGTACTTCCTAGAATTGAGTCTGATTTGCTTGAAGCTTTTGTGAAACTTTCTCAAGGCAAATTAAACGACATTACACTTACTATTAACCCAGATACAGCTGCAACTGTTATGGCTGTTTCTGGAGGATATCCAGAAGCTTACAATAAAGGCTTAGCAATTTCTGGCCTTGCAGATATTAAAGATAGTATTGTATTTCAAGCTGGAACTGCACAAGACAGTAACGGAATTGTTACAAGTGGTGGTCGTGTTCTTGCTGTTACTTCTTTTGGTAAAAACCACAAAGAGGCATTAAAAAAATCCTACCAAAACATTGAAAATATCAAGTTTGATAGGATGTATTATCGTAAAGATTTAGGTTTAGACCTAGATAAGTATTTATAAGAATGAATGAGCAGAAACATCTGTTCTGTCTTCATTGTTGTCTTTAAAGATACGTAGTTGCTTTAACCAGTAAAAGAAAGCCACAAAAGTAATTAAGATAAAAATCCAAGACATAAAGTTTGCTAACCACCAGCTTTCTAGCTCTAGGTTTGCTAATGCGTTATAAGGAGCTAAAAGAATAGTTTCAAAAAACCATTGTATGCCTGTAAAAAAATCTTCCATGATATCAATGTATTATATTTACAATGCAAAAATAGCAAAATAACGTATGCTCACAAGGTTTTTTGGGCAATCTAAGCCTATAAATTTTTTATTTGTAGCCATCTATATGATGGTCTTCTATATCGTTGCTAACCGATTAGTGTTTTTTGGAGGGTCATCTTTTATAACAATCCTTAAAGAAGTTGCCTTACTTCTACTCTACGTTGTTGGTATGGTCATTTTAAATTTTATTGCAAAGAAAAATGACTTAAACAAGGTAAATACCTATAAAATAATACTTTACGCTTGCTTTACTGTGTTGTTTATTAATTTATTACAAAATAATAGTGTCATTAGCGCCAATATTTTTGTCATCTTAGCCTTGCGAAGAATTATAAGCTTAAGGACAAATAAAGACATTAAGAAAAAGATTTTTGATGCAGCTTTCTGGATTTGTATTGCTTCTTTATTTCAATTCTGGACAATCTTATTTTTAATCATTGTGTATTTTGGAATACTATTTCATTCTAACAGAAGTTGGAAAAACTTTGCAATCCCTATTACCTCTGTAATTTGTGTCGCTATTTTAGCTACAACGTATATGTTACTAACTCAAGACAGGTTTTTCTTGTTTTCAGATTGGTTTCAGTTTTCAAACTTCGACTTTACCAAGCTTAATACAATTACTATTTTACTACCTATTAGTGTCGTGCTTGCTATGGTTGTGTGGGTGTCTGGTTCTTATTTAAAGGCAATTCAAAATGCTTCTATTTCACAAAAACCATCTATGTATTTAATACTCATGACATTATTTGCATCTATGGCAATTGCTATCTTTTCTCCTTTTAAAAATGGAAGTGAGCTTTTATTTATGTTTGCGCCACTTTCTGTAATGACTGCAAAATATTTTGAGAGAGAAAAAGAATTTTGGTTTAAAGAAGTTCTTCTTTGGCTACTTATTTTAATGCCTATACTTATTCCCATAATCTTTTAATGGCGTATAACATAAACCATATAGAAGCTGAGCTAAAACACCGTTGGAACTACAAATACCAATGGTTTAGAAAACAGGAAGACATATGGGACAAACGGTCAAGATTTATTTACAACACTAAATCTTGGGAGGCGCTAGTTCTTAAAATGAAACATGCTGTTGAAACCTACGGCTTCGAAAAAAGACCTTTCTTTTATTATACCATAAACAGGTGGTATAATTTCTGGAGTGCCAAAGCTATTGAACAATTATTTTGTAATCATACCGCTGTAACACCAGAAGTAAACAAAAAGCACAAACACATAGATTTTTATATAAATAAAACGCCTTTTGATCATAAAACGACAGTGTTCCCAAAGGGGTTTGGACACACGTTAGATTATGCTATAAATCACGAAGAGGAACTAATTTCTTGGCTCTACGAACACCAATCTAGTCAAGGTAGGCTGCACTATAAAAATAGATTATTTGTTATAATGTATGCTAAGGATAATGCACATTGGAAATTAAAAGCAAATTTAAATTGGCTTAAGCCTAAAATTACTGAGTTTTTAAATCAAATAAGTGAATCAAGCCTTTATGAGTTTCAATTTGAGGACAATTATAAAACCAAATCTAGAATACTTTGGGCTATAGAATAAGACATAAATAGATTTATAATACCTTTACAAAAATTAATACCCGTTCTATGTTTTCAGAAAAAGCAAATAAAATATTTAAGCAAGTTATAGATAAATACCACGTTGTAAATACGGTTGACCAAGCATTTGAAAACCCATACAGCAACGAAGATGAACTTTTAGAGCATTTGCTATATAGAAAATGTTGGATAGACACTGTACAATGGCATTACGAAGACATAATTCGTGACCCACAAATAGATCCAGTAGCTGCACTTAAACTTAAAAGACAGATTGATGCTTCTAACCAAGATCGTACAGATATGGTAGAGTACATAGATAGCTATTTTTTAGAAAAGTATAAAGATGTAACTCCTAAAAAAGATGCTACCATTAATACAGAAAGTCCTGCTTGGGGTGTAGATAGATTATCTATCCTTGCCTTAAAGGTGTATCATATGAATGAAGAAAGCGTTCGTGAAGATGCTACTGAAAAGCACCGCATGCAATGTCAACAAAAATTAAATGTTCTTTTAGAGCAACGCACAGATTTATCTTCTGCTATCGATCAATTACTTACAGACATTGAAAATGGAGATAAGTACATGAAAGTGTATAAGCAAATGAAGATGTATAATGATGATGATCTTAATCCTGTATTAAGAAACCAAAAGTAAAATCCTTTTTTGGAGCCTTTACCAAAACATATACTAGTCATTAGGTTTTCTGCAATGGGAGATGTGGCTATGACAGTTCCTGTATTAAAACAATTTGTAAATACATATCCTAACGTAAAGGTAACAGTTGTAACAAAGCCTTTTTTTGCAACTCTTTTTAAAGACATTCCAAATACAGAGGTTTTTAAAGCAGATGTTAAGCAAAAGTATAAAGGTGTTTTTGGGCTTTTTAAATTATACAAGCAATTAAGATCTCTACAAATAGATGCAGTCGCAGATTTGCACAATGTTTTACGCAGTAAAATATTAAGAGCTTTTTTTAAGCTTGGAGGTATTTCCACATTTAAAATTGACAAAGGTAGAGTCGATAAAAAAGCACTTACTCGAGATAAAAACAAAGTCTTTAAACCACTTAAGTCTACTCACGAAAGGTATGCTGATGTGTTAAGGGCAATTGGCTTTCAGATAAACTTGAAGCCGATACCAAAGAACACCACAACGCTTAATCCTGAGTTAGTACACCTTTTGCAACCTTCTCTACATAAGCTTATTGGTATTGCTCCCTTTGCTGCACACCAAGGTAAACAATACCCTTTAGATAAGATGGTTGCTGTAATTGAAACCCTTTCGAAAAAAGACCACACTAAAGTATTATTATTTGGAGGTGGTTTGGCAGAAATTGAAGTTCTTACAAAGATTGCCTCTCAATATGACAATGTAATCTGTTTAGCAGGAACACTTGAGTTTAAAGAAGAGCTACAAGTAATCTCTAACCTAAACCTTATGATAGGAATGGATAGTGGTAATGGGCATTTAGCAGCAATGTTTGGAGTGCCCGTACTAACAATTTGGGGTGTTACACATCCTTATGCTGGTTTTGTGCCATTTGGACAACCTGAAGCAAATCAACTTATTCCAGACTTAGAGAAATTTCCTAAAATACCAACTTCCATTTATGGCAACAAAGTCCCTAATGGTTATGAGAGTGCCTTGTTAAGTATTCCTGTTGAAAAAATAACAAAAAGGGCTATTCAAATTATTGAAGCCTAAACCTCATCAAAGTCTACAACTACTTTTGAGGTAGTTGGATGCGCTTGACAGGTTAAGATTAAACCTTCTGCAACCTCATCATCTGTAAGAATTTGGTTTTTGCGCATTTCCGCTTTCCCTTCGGTTAAACGAGCAATACAAGAACTACAAATACCTCCTTGACAAGAATAAGGCGGATCTAAGTCTTGATTTAGAACAGCATCTAATATAGATTCGCTCTTTTTCATAGTAAATGTTGTTTCCTCATCATCTAACATTACTACAACTTCTGTATTTCCTTCTAAATCTGCTTCAACAGAACCTTCTGTGTTAGAGGTAAACAATTCAAAATGAATGTTTTCTTCAGAAATATTATTTTCTTTTAAGACATCTGTTACATTTTCAATCATTTTTTCAGGACCACATAAGAACACATCTTTAAATGTATAATCCTTGTATCTGTTTTTTACTATAAAGTTAACTGTGCTTTTCTCTATTCTTCCAAAGTGGGAAGCATCCTCTTGAGACTGGCTGTATACAAACTCTATAAAAAGTCTGCTTGCATAATTGGCTTGTAACTCTAACAACTCTTTATAAAAAATTGTTTCTTGAGGTGTCCTGTTTCCATATACCAAAACAAACTTAGATGTTGGCTCTTCCTCTAAAGCAGTTTTTAATATAGATAGTATAGGCGTAATACCACTACCAGCAGCAAAAGCCGCATAGTTATACTGAGATGTGTTATTTGGCTCGTAAATAAATTTACCTTCAGGAGTGTGCACCTCTAAACTATCTCCAACTTTTAGTTTATTATTAGCATAGGTAGAAAATGTACCATCTTCAACTTCCTTTACTGTTACCTTTAACTCGCCACTCTTAGGTGTAGAGCAAAGCGAATAAGACCTTCTAATCTCTTCGCCATTAAGCATAATTTTAAATGTAAGATATTGTCCTGCCTTAAACTTATAATTGTCTTTTAGTACACTAGGAACTTCAAAAACTAAACTTACCGCTTGTGGTGTTTCTCGAATGATATCTTTAATTCTAAGAAATTGAAATGCGTCCATATTAAAAAATTAGAGTGCAAAAATACAAAGTCATTGTAACATATTTGATAAATTCGACACTTGTATAGTGAAAAAACTCTCAAAACATGATCAAACGGTTCATCTCATTAGAATGGAAACAGTTTAAAAGATCCTCTTATTTTCAAAAAGGATTAGCAATAAAAATCCTTTTAATTTTTGGAGCACTCTATTTTATGACTGCTGCCTTTTTTCTTGGTATTGGCGCCTTTTTTATGGCAGAAGAGTTTGTAAAGGATGTTGATCCTTTTGTGACCATAAACAACTATGTTATTTATTGGTTTTTATTCGACTTGGTGTTTCGATTTTTTATGCATCAACTTCCTGTAATGAATATAAAGCCTTATATGATTATCCCTATTAAACGAGAAACTGTTATACACTACCTTTTAGGGAAAACTACAATTTCGTTTTTTAATCTTTTACCGTTATTCTTATTTGTACCAATAACTGGTGTGTTACTGTTTAAAGGTTATGCTGCGCTTTCTGCATTAACTTGGTTGATAAGCATGTTAGGAATAACATTATGTAATAACTTCTTAAACTTTTTAATTAATAAGAACAACGTTTTCTTTTACAGTCTACTATCGGTATTGGCTATTTTTATAGGGTTAGAATTTTATGATATTTATAAAGTATCCAAGCCATTAGGTGTTGCATTTTATAGTCTTTACACGCAACCTTATTTAGTTATCATTCCTTTAATAGCTGCATTTGGACTTTACAAGGTTAATTATAGTCTTGTAAGAAGTGGTTTTTACCTAGATGGTGCAATTTCTAAAAAAACAAAAGCAGTAACCACCGAAAACTTATCATGGTTAGACCGTTTTGGAAGCATAGCTGTCTTTCTTAAAAATGATATTAAACTTATTAAGAGAAACGCAAGGCCTAAGCAAGTCCTAATGATGTCTTTTATCTTTTTATTTTATGGGCTTATATTTTATACTCAAGAAACTTATAGAGAGATGCCAGTATTCTTAGCGTTTGCTTCAATATTTGTCACAGGTGGTTTCCTTCTTTCTTTCGGGCAATTAGTGCCATCTTGGGATAGCGAATATTATAAGTTGCTTATGAGCCAAAACATACCTTACAGAAAGTACTTAGAATCTAAATGGTATTTAATGGTTGTAGCTGTTGCAATTTCTTTCATTTTAAGCACACCATATATTTATTTTGGTTGGGATATTTATGGAATGATAGCTGCAGGCGCACTTTTTAATATTGGATTAAACAGCTTTATAACCTTATTTGGTGGCGCCTTAAATAGAGTTCCTGTGGAGTTAAATGTTAAGGCAAAAGCATTTAGCAATACACAAGGATTTAACCCTACACAATTATTAATAGCATTACCAAAAATGATTGGTCCTATGCTAATTTTTTATGTGCCCTACAAGCTTATAGATTTTAATGCAGGCATAATAGCTCTTGCAATTAGCGGTATTTTAGGCATAGCGCTAAAAGGCGTTTTTCTTAATAAGATAGAAGCCGTTTACCAAAAAGGAAAGTATAAAACTATTGCAGCTTTCAACGAAAAAAAATAACCTAACAAGAATTGGATATTATGATCACCACAACAAACTTATCAAAATCATATAACGGCGCAACTGTTTTAAATGTTGAGCATTTAGAGATTCCTAAAGGCGAAAGCTTTGGTCTTGTAGGTAATAATGGCGCAGGAAAAACCACATATTTCAGTTTACTTTTAGACTTAATAAGACCTACTACAGGACATATAGAAAACAATGCTATAATAGTAAATGAAAGCGAAGCCTGGAAACCGTTTACATCATCATTTATAGATGAAAGTTTTTTAATAGGTTATCTAACTGCTGAAGAATACTTTTATTTTATTGGCGATTTAAGAGGCCAAAATAAAGCCACAGTTGATGCCTTTTTAGCAGATTTTGAAGATTTTTTTAATGGAGAAATTTTAGGGCAGAAAAAATACTTGAGAGACCTTTCTAAAGGAAATCAGAAAAAAGCAGGCATAATTGCAGCACTTATAGGTAACCCACAAGTTATTATTTTAGATGAACCTTTTGCCAATTTAGATCCTACAACTCAAATTAGACTAAAGAGGTTAATGAAAGAGCTTACTGAAAACAGAGAAGTAACATTATTAGTTTCCTCTCATGACTTGCTTCATGTTACAGAAGTGTGTGAACGTATTGTGGTGTTAGAAAAAGGAGAAGTTGTTAAAGACTTAGCTAAATCTCCCGAAACACTAAAAGAATTAGAAGAGCATTTTAACAGATAGCATCTTAAAACACACTCTATAATTCAGTACAATTCTATGTTTTAAATTGTAAAATCTGCTTATTTCAAAAAAAGTACCTTATTTTTACGACCCGTGATACTAAAGTAGGCGGTTTTCAGTTAGTTATAGTACACAAAATAAGCGCTTTTTGATTTTGAAATCTACGCATAAATACATCATACTTTCCTTAACACTTTTACTTCTTGTAGGGTGTTCTAGAAAAAAGGACAAATTTATAAACCGTGGTTGGCACGCTATGACAGCCTACTACAACACTATGTTTAATGGCAAACAAGCTATTATACAAGGTGAAGCAGAGCTTGAGGCCTCTTTTAGAGATAACTATTGGGCAATACTGCCTGTAGAGCGGTTACAAATAGAAGAGCAAGCCTTATTACAAGGAGAAACCAAGAATGCAAATTTTGAACGCGCTGAAGAAAAAGCAACTAAAGCCATTCAAAAACACAGCATGTACATTGATGGCGAGGAAAATAACCCTCAAATGGATGAAGCTTTTATAATGTTAGGTAAAGCGCGTTATTTTGATGGTCGTTTTATACCGGCACAAGAAGCCTTTAACTATGTGCTTAGACGCTATCCTACTAGTAACACAATTACAGAAGCTCGTGTTTGGAAAGAAAAAGTAAATATTAGACTAGACAACAACGAGCTAGCTATTGAAAATTTAAAAGAAATCCTTGAAGAAGCTGAAGAAGAAGATCTAAACAAACAAGCTGTTGCAGAAGCAGCTGCAATGCTTTCTCAAGCCTATATAAACCTTCAACAATTAGATAGTGCTATAATGCCAATTAAATTGGCTTCAGAAACTATAGATGATAAAGAAAAACAAGCACGATATACGTTTATAAAGGGACAACTTTATAATAATATTGGTAAAATAGACAGTGCCAATATTGCATTTGATGAAGTTATAAAGCTTAACCGAAGCATTCCTCGCAGATATCTAATTAATGCTTATGTTGAAAAAGCAAAGAACTTTGATTTAGATAAAGGCGATAAAGCTGAATTTGAAGAATTACTTACACGCCTTGAAACATATTATGAAAACAGACCATATCTAGATAGAATATATTTGGTTATGGCAGACTACTATCAAAAACTAGACTCTACAGATCTTGCAGTTAATTATTACAATAAATCTCTAAGAACACAATCTGCAGATAATTATTTAGTTTCAAGAAACTATTTAAGGCTTGCCGAAATAAATTTTGACAATGCAGAATATAAAGAAGCTGGTAATTATTTTGACAGTACACTAACCAACCTAGATAATACCACAAGAGAATTTAGGACTATTACAAAACGTCGTGTTAATCTAGACGATGTGATTCTTTATGAAGGCATTGCAAGAGCAAACGATAGTATATTAAATGTTGCTAATTTATCTGCAGAAGATCAATATTCATATTACCAAACTTATGCAGATGGTCTTAAAGCTACTGCCATAGCACAAGCAAGAGCAGAAGAGTTACCAGTTACTGGTGCAACAAACTCCTTTTACAATAAGCAAACCAACTCTCGAGAGTTAAAAGGAATAGGTGGTCCTAAAGTAAAAGGTGATTTTTACTTTTACAACCCTACAACTGTGGCTTACGGAAAACAGGAGTTTGAAAAAGTTTGGGGCAATCGTAAACTAGAAGACAATTGGAGAACTGGCGGTTCAGTTTTTTCTAATACAGAAACAGAAGAAGAAGATATAGATCCTATTGCAGCTTTAGAGGAAGATCCGAGATTTGACCCTCAAACCTATGTAGATTTAATACCTAAAGACCAAAATGTACTTGATAGTTTATCTACAGAGCGTAATTTTGCCTATTACCAATTAGGTCTTATTTATAAAGAAAAGTTTAAGGAATACGGTTTAGCTTCAGAAAAGCTTGAAGGCTTATTAAACAACAATCCAGAAGAACGCTTAATATTACCTTCTAAGTACAATCTGTATAAAGTTTACGAAACCACTGGAGATACTGCCAATGCAGATCGTGTAAAGAACGATATTTTAAATAATCATCCAGAGTCCAGGTATGCTTCAATTTTAAGAAACCCAGAATCCTTAAAGAATGATGAAAATAGTCCGGAAGCTATTTACGCCTCGTTATACAAACAGTTTCAAGAGCAAAATTATGCTTTAGTATTAGAAAAATCTGAAGAGTATATTCAACAATTTACAGGAGATGATATTGTTCCTAAATTTGAATTATTAAAAGCATATGCTGAAGGTCGTTATCTAGGATTTGAAGCTTACAAAGAAGGTTTAAATTTTGTAGCCCTTAACTATCCACAAAGTGATGAAGGTAAACAGGCTGCCAAAATTTACAAACAATCTATTCCATCGTTAGAATTTAAGGAATTTGAAAAAGATGGTGAAGAAGGTGAATTTAAATTAATTTATCCAATAGACAAAAACGACACTACAGTTGACGCAAAAGCACTTAGGGAAAAAGTAGATAAAGCTATTGAAGATTTAGGATACACTAACCTGTATACATCTTATGATGTTTACAACCCTTTCCAAAACTTCCTAGTAATACATGGTTTAAACAGCAGCCTTGGTGCAGAAGGATTTGGTGAGCTTTTAAAAGACAACAAGAATTATAAAATTACAAATGAGTTTTTTGGTATTTCTTCAGAAAACTATACTATTGTACAGATTCATAAAAATATTGATGCTTACAGAGAGTTTTCAACTCAATAAATAGGCCTTAACTCTAAAACAATCACACTATGTTTTCAGACAATAATTCAGGTAAAAAATCTCGAAATAATGAACAGGTTTCGAGAGAACAAAATAAAATTTCACAAGGCACAAAAATAGTAGGTGATATTGTTGCCAAAGGAGCTTTTAGGATAGAGGGCACTGTAGAAGGTACTGTTACAACTCCTGGAAAAGTAGTTGTGGGCAAAAGTGGCTTTATTAGTGGTACACTTACTTGTGAAAATGCAGATTTTGAAGGAAAATTTTCTGGAAAATTAGATATTGCAGATACATTAACACTTAGGTCTTCTTCTCACATAGAAGGTGAAGTTTTAGTAGGTAAGCTTGCTGTTGAACCAGGCGCAACGTTTAACGCGTCATGTGCGATGAAAGGCAATGTAAAATCGTTAAAAAACGACGATGACAAACGAAAAGAAAAGTCCGCTTAATTCTTCTTACGCTAAATATTCAGGCATAGCCTTTCAAATGTTTGCCATAATTGCAATTGGTGCTTTTGGAGGTGTAAAGCTAGATGAGTATCTAAATAACCAAAACAACCTTTACACTATAATTTTTAGCTTAGTAGCTGTACTTGCAGCTATATTTTTTGTCATTAGGCAAATTTTAAAAATGAGCAAAGATGATAATGCGTCTTAAAACGCACTGTTCTTAAAACCAACTTTATGAATTCTATTCAAGAAAAAGAATTTAGAAGACGCCAAATAAGTTTTGTAGGCCTTCTTAGTGCCATTACTGTTATTTTACTTGGGCTTCATTATTATATATACTACTACTTTGCAGCTTCTATTGATCTCAAGATACCACTATGGACAGTTTATGCATTTCACTTTATAGTTGTATTGCTTATTTATAGCTTTATAAACTACAGGCATACTTCTGGGAAGACAGATGTGTTTAATGTTTTTATGATACTTACGTTTTTAAAGATGATCTTGGCTGTGGTATTTTTATTACCCGTATTACTTTCATCCTTAGAAAACAAGGTGCCAGACGTGCTTAACTTCTTCTTTCCGTATTTCATTTATTTAGGGTTAGAAGTGTGGACCGTCACCAATTTTTTAAAGGAAAAAACAAACTAAAAACTTTGACTAATTTTTTTGTTTGCCAATTCATTTAATGTGCGTACTTTTGCACCAAATTTAAACAGGTTATTTTAACGCAATTTTGCAATGAATATTACTCTTAGACAATTTATTTTAGGCCTTGCATTAGTAACTACCGTACTTAGCGGTTTTGCAAAAGACGCAAATACAGAAGAACCTGAGGAAGGCTTTAACGTGAAAGAAATGATAATGCACCACGTTAAAGATGCGTACGGTATGCATATTATAGACTATAACGGTCACGCAATCTCCATTCCTCTTCCTGTTATTTTATGGACAGACAATGGTCTAACTACATTTATGTCTTCAGAATTTCACCACGATTACCATGGTGAAGTTGTTGTAGAAAAAAATGGAGGAAAGTTTATTAACCTTCATGAAAAAGTGTATCAGTTAGACGCTGGTGCAGATTCTGTACAGTTAGACGAAGAAGGTCATGCTACAAATGCACAAATACCAATTGATATTTCTATAACACGAAATGTGTTTATGATGTTTATTTCGGTTATTGTTCTTCTCCTTATATTTATTACAGCAGCAAGAAAATACAGAAAGTCTGATACTAATGTGCCTAGTGGTATTGCAAGTTTTGTAGAGCCATTAATCATTTTTGTACGAGATGAGATTGGTATCCCAATGATTGGTGAGCACAAGTACAAAAAATACATGCCTTTCTTATTAACGGTATTCTTCTTTATATGGATTAACAACATTTTTGGATTAATCCCTATTGCAAATGGAGCAAACCTTTCTGGTAACATTGCATTTACAGCTGTATTAGCAGGATTTACATTTATTATTACAACATTTAGTGGTAACAAAAATTACTGGCAACACATTTTCTGGATGCCAGGTGTACCAGTACCAATTAAAATATTCTTAATCCCTATTGAATTAATCGGGATGATTGTTAAGCCAGTTTCATTAGCTATACGTTTGTTTGCTAACATTACTGCAGGACACATTATTATCTTAAGTTTAATTTCTTTAATATTTATTTTCAACTCATTAGCTGTGGCACCAGTATCTGTAGCATTTGCATTGTTTATTAGTATTATCGAGATAATTGTAACAGCAATACAAGCTTACATATTTACAGTATTATCTGCGCTTTACTTTGGTATGGCTGTAGAGGATCACGATCACCATTAATAACGGAGTAACTTAATTAATTTTAAACTATATATTATGACTATTACAGGAATTGCAGCAATTGGAGCTGGTTTAGCAGCTATCGCAGCGGGAATCGGTATTGGTAAAATCGGTTCTTCAGCAATGGAGGCAATGGCTCGTCAGCCAGAGATGCACGGTAAGATTCAGTCTTCTGCACTTATCTTAGCAGCATTCGTTGAGGCGGTAGCACTATTCGGTGTTGTTGCATCACTTATCTAATTAAGGATTACAAAACTTCAACAGTAACGGTTGGTTGCTGTTGAAGTTAATTTTAGTTGAATTAATTATCTAATTATTATAAAATGGAATTATTAACACCTGGATTTGGACTTGTGGTTTGGACGGTTATTACCTTCCTTATCTTATTTTTCCTTTTAAAGAAATTTGCTTGGAAACCTATTTTAGGAGCAGTTCACGATAGAGAAACTTCTATTAAAAGTGCTTTAGACTCTGCAGAGGCTGCACGTCGTGAAATGGAAAACCTACAAGCAGACAATGAGCGTATTCTTCAAGAAGCACGTACAGAGCGTGACTCAATTATTAAAGAAGCACGTTCTATGAAAGATAAAATGATTGCAGACGCCTCTGATGAAGCTCAAGCTAAAGCAGATCAAATTATCAAGCAAGCACAAGCTGCTATCCTTTCAGAAAAACAAGCTGCTATTGCAGATATTAAAAACCAAGTTGCTAACTTGTCTATTGATATTGCAGAAAAAGTAGTTCGTGAAGAATTATCTAACAAAGAAAAACAAGCTAAGCTTGTTGAAGATATGTTAGGTGACGTTACTTTAAACTAATATAACATGGCAGCACCAAGAGCAGCACAACGTTACGCAAAAGCCATCTTAGATTTGGCTATTGACCAAAACAACGCAAAGGAAACTAACGAGAACATGAAGCTTGTTAGCAACACCATTGCTGCAAGTGATGACTTACAGCTTATGCTTACAAGTCCTGTAGTAAAATCTGCAGATAAGAAAGCAGTTTTAAGACAGGTTTTTAAAGACGGTAACGCTATCACTATTGGTCTTTTCGATATTCTTATTGAAAACAAGCGCGTAGACATATTACAAGATGTTGCAAAAAAATATACGTTTTTGTTCGACCAAATGAACAAAACAGAAGTTGCAACCGTTACTACTGCAGTACCTTTAACTAAAGAGCTAGAAGCAAAAGTTTTAGCAAAAGTTAAAGAGCTTACAGGAAATGACGTTTCTTTAGAAAATAAAATTGATGAAAGCATAATTGGTGGTTTCATCCTTCGTGTTGGAGATTTACAGTACAACGCGAGTATTGCAAACAAATTGAATACACTTAAACGTGAGTTTACAAACAACACTTACGTTTCAAAACTATAATTGATTTAAAGATTAAACAAAATGGCAGAAGTTAATCCAGCTGAAGTATCAGCAATACTTAAACAACAGCTTTCAGGTTTTGAAAACAAAGCCTCATTAGACGAAGTTGGTACCGTTTTAACCGTAGGTGATGGTATTGCTCGTGTATATGGTCTAAGCAACGCACAATATGGTGAATTGGTAGAGTTTGAAACTGGCCTTGAAGCTATCGTTTTAAACTTGGAGGAAGACAACGTTGGTGTGGTACTTTTAGGACCATCTGTTGGTATTTCTGAAGGGTCTACAGTAAAACGTACACAACGTATTGCATCTATTAAAGTAGGTGAAGGTATTGTTGGTCGTGTTGTAGATACTCTTGGTAATCCTATAGACGGTAAAGGCCCTATTGAAGGTGAAACTTTCGAAATGCCATTAGAGCGTAAAGCGCCAGGTGTTATTTATCGTGAGCCTGTAACAGAGCCATTACAAACTGGTATCAAATCTATTGATGCTATGGTGCCAATTGGTCGTGGACAACGTGAGCTTGTAATTGGTGACCGTCAAACAGGTAAAACTACCGTTTGTATTGACACGATCTTAAATCAAAAAGAATTTTACGATGCTGGTGAGCCAGTATATTGTATTTATGTTGCTATTGGTCAAAAAGCATCTACCGTTGCAGGTATTGCTAAGACATTAGAAGACAAAGGTGCAATGGCTTATACTACTATTGTAGCAGCTAACGCATCAGATCCTGCACCAATGCAGGTATACGCACCATTTGCAGGAGCTGCAATTGGAGAGTACTTTAGAGATACTGGTCGTCCAGGATTAATTATTTATGATGATTTATCTAAGCAAGCAGTTGCTTACCGTGAGGTATCTTTATTATTACGTCGTCCACCAGGACGTGAGGCGTATCCAGGTGACGTTTTCTTCTTACACTCAAGATTATTAGAGCGTGCAGCAAAAGTTATCAATGATGACGGTATTGCAAGAGATATGAACGACTTACCAGACAGCTTAAAAGATAAGGTAAAAGGTGGTGGTTCTTTAACTGCACTTCCTGTTATTGAAACTCAAGCAGGTGACGTTTCTGCATATATCCCAACAAACGTAATTTCTATTACAGATGGGCAGATATTCTTAACTTCAGATTTATTTAACTCTGGTGTACGTCCAGCAATTAACGTAGGTATTTCTGTATCTCGTGTTGGTGGTTCTGCACAGATTAAATCTATGAAGAAAGTAGCGGGTACATTAAAGCTTGACCAAGCACAGTTCCGTGAACTTGAAGCATTTGCTAAGTTTGGATCAGACCTAGATGCTGCAACCTTAAATGTAATTGAAAAAGGTAAACGTAACGTTGAGATTCTTAAGCAAGGTCAAAATGATCCTTACACTGTAGAAAATCAAATTGCAATCGTTTATGCTGGATCTAAGAACTTATTACGTAAGGTTCCTGTAAACAAAGTAAAAGAATTTGAAGTAGATTACTTAGAATACTTAAATGCTAAGCACAGAGATGTTTTAGATACACTTAAAGCTGGAAAATTAACAGAAGAAGTGACTAACACATTAGAAAAAGTTGCTGCAGAGCTTTCTAGTAAATACTAAATAGAACAAAGACACAGACTTTAGAGTATAGGTGCTCTAATAAGATCACCTATATTCTTTACTCTTTAATCTATACTCTTAATACGAATGGCAAACTTAAAAGAACTTAGAAATAGAATTACATCGGTAAGCTCAACGATGCAGATTACTAGTGCCATGAAAATGGTATCTGCTGCTAAGTTGAACAAAGCTCAGGACGCTATTACAAAAATGCGCCCGTACTCTAATAAGCTTACTGAATTATTACAAAGTCTAAGCGCTACTTTAGATGCAGATAGCGGAAGCGATTTTGCAGAAGAGCGCCAGATAAATAAAGTGCTTATTGTTGCTATTTCATCTAACAGAGGATTAGCAGGAGCTTTTAATACCAACATTATTAAGAAAGTTAAATCTCTTACAGAAACTACATATAAGGGAATTTCTACAGAGGTTATAACTATTGGTAAGAAGGCTAATGATATCCTTAAGAAAACGCATACAGTTACAACAAACAACAACAGCCTTTTTGATGATTTATCGTTTGAAAATGTTGCTGAAGTTGCTGAGGATTTAATGGCTAAATTTAAAAACCGTGAATACGATAAAATAGTTATCGTTTACAATAGTTTTAAAAATGCAGCTACGCAAATTGTAATGAATGAACAGTTTCTTCCATTAGTAGCAAAACAAAACGATGATGTTGATACGTCTAGCGTATCAGATTATATTTTTGAGCCTTCTAAAGAGGAAATAGTAAATGACTTAATTCCTAAGTCTTTAAAAATGCAATTGTATAAAGCTATGCGTGATTCTTTTGCTTCTGAGCACGGTGCACGTATGACTGCAATGCATAAGGCTACAGATAACGCTACAGAGCTTAGAGATAGCCTTAAATTGTCTTACAACAAAGCAAGACAAGCAAGTATTACAAATGAAATATTAGAAATTGTTGGTGGTGCAGAAGCATTGAATAACTAATAATTTTTATTCCTAATTAAAAAAAGCTCCAAATTTTATTTGGAGCTTTTTTAATTATAATAATATGCTATTATTTGAATATCGTCATTTGCTGTCCCTAATTTAAACTGGATATTACCAGAACCACTTGCATTACCAACACTAACTTGAACTGCAAATAATGCTTTGTAAGTTCCTGCTGGCAAACGTACATAATCTGAACCTGTATTATGGAAACCATTTGCTTCACCTACTGTTCTGCTAGAGTTATTATAAAATTGTCCACTAAGACCAAGTAATGCTTCTGTACCAAGACAGTTTAGTAAATCTCCAAAAAGATTACAATTTACAGTAGCTGGGTTTATTGCATTACCATCTAAATCTTGAGTTACAAAACTGTTGTCAGAATCATCCACAAGATAAATTCCAGTTTGAATTATTCTAGCTCTTTGGTCACTAATTTTAAAGTTATTATTCTTTCGAATACTCCAAGATACAGAATAATTAATTTGGATGATTGCGTCTCTTACTAAGGTAAATGTTGTGTTTAATGGCCTATTGGTTCTGGTAAAAGCAGAGCCTCCACCAGTTTGGTTAACTGTTACACCATTATCGTCTAAATAATTAGAGAAATCTAAAACAATTTCAACGCTAGGAGGTGACGTAGCTAAAGTTAAATCACCATTTCCATTAGCATAAACTCTAGTGCTATTTCCTATACCGAGGTTATTTACATTATTAGCAGCGCTCAATCCTTCAACTTTAATATTTGTAGTATCATCACCAGCGATATGTAAAGTCTCTTGCGGCGAGGTAGTATTAATACCAACTTGTGCACTCGAGAGCGTCGTTACTAATATAAATAGTAATAAAACTTTAAGTATGTGACTAGTGTTAAACATTAATTATAAAGTCTAATTTTGAGATAATCCTTTGAGCCTCCAAAACCAATACTAGTATAGGATGAGTTGCCGTCTTTGACAACACCGTAAAAGTAAATAGTATGATTTCCTGTTGGTAATGTAACATAGCCTTGACTATTAACATAAGCGTATCCAGCAACTCCACCAGAACTGGATGTATAATATATTCCTTTGATTCCATATTTCTTAGAGATTTCAGTAGCATTAAGACCATCACTATTGAGGTCTATTCTAAAAAATATTTCACCTGTTCTAGATTTAGCATCGGTAATTGGTGTAAGTGTATTTGATTTTAAATCATCTCCGGCAAACAACATTGTAACCGCATAGTTAACTTCTATTATTGATGGTTGTGGGATTGTAATTGCTTTAGTAATAATTATAGCTTCGTTTGAGGTAGATGCGAGGTCACTATTTATAACAGTACCTGTATTAAAATCTAAATTACTGGGATTATCAGGAATGAAATTATTTTCTTCTAACAAAAACACCAAAGGTGTATTGTATTGCGGGACTAATGTGAAATTTCCAAAACCATCAATAGATACTGGAGCAAGATCAATACCGTTATTAAAAGGGTTATTTGTTGCATTTAAGCTTTCTATTCTAATTGTAGAAGTATCTCCTGCAATATGTAAATCTTGTTGAGGTTGAGTTGTACCTATTCCTACTTGAGCAAAACTTAACATTGGTAAAAATAAAAATGGAAGTAAGTATACATTCATTCTAATACATTCTAAATAAGAGTGAATCAATTCCAGAACCAAAAACAACACTCGTTGCTAAATAGCTGTCGCCAGAAGAAACTTCGCCAAAAAAACGAATTGTATATGTTTGTGCTGCCGGTAATGAAACATAACCTCTACCTACATTATAATAAGTTTCATTTGACCCTGTATTACCAAAAGAAAATGAGGGTGTTCGATTTGTAAAATTCTTGGAGGCAATACCATATGTTGCACCACCTACAGTAAAGTAATTTGTAATTCGTCTTGAAAGATAATCTTCAATCTCATCACCTGCGGCATTAGAGTTTACTTCAAAGCTTATGTTATATTTTATTTCTAGAATAGTTGGCCTTGTAGTAGTGACATTAAAAGAAAACACCTCTTCTGCTCCATTACCATCTGAATTTGTGAATGGATTTAATGTAATAGTCGTTGTAGTTTGGATGGCATCTTCATCCTCACTGATGTAGAGTGTATTAAAATCTAATAAAAAGTCTCCATCTTCATTTATATACAGTGGAAATGTATTATCACTTAAATTTCCGTTACCATCAAAATCACCTGAATTACTTGCATTATTAACTGCATTTAAACCGTCTAGTCTAATTGTGCTTGTTGTTCCTGCAATGTGAAGTGCTTGTTGAGGGTCGTTGGTGTTAATTCCTACACCTTGTTGAGCAAAAAACATATAAGGAAACATAATTATAAAATACAAGTGTCTCATTACAAGACAAATATAACCTATCTTTATGTCCCTTTATGGCATTTCATAATTAAATATTATTTATCGTTTAAGCACAATTAAAATCGATGAAAGGTAAAATTACGTTCTGTAAAATGATTTGAGAAGTTGACTAATTAATCTTTTTAATAATATTTTAGCTGTCTCTTATACACATCTCCGAGCCCACGAGACTCCTGAGCATCT
>OJDL01000088.1_pt1 | contig 42590 bp, 38 predicted proteins | sample 1592681 | NCBI WGS metagenome assembly OJDL01 (sample SAMN05416885, study PRJEB24817) | seawater metagenome | isolation source: Sea water | place: Canada:Atlantic | collected 2013-11 | reverse complement strand
GAGATGCTCAGGAGTCTCGTGGGCTCGGAGATGTGTATAAGAGACAGAATTAATGATGATGACTAGAATATATTTGATAGCTATAATACTGTTAACAGCAATATCCTGCAAGGCGCAATTTGTACAGGAGACCAAACCACTTTACAGTAACGACAACTGGCGTGAAATAGCACAAGAGAATACCTACTACAAGGACTTTAACAATGATTTGGGCAGGTTGGTTGGCACTTGGAAGTTTACCAGTGGCTTGGAAACATTTGAACTATCTCTGGTTTTTAAGGAGAAATATCTTACCACATCTTATACTAATGCAGAATATGAAGAAGACATGCTTTATGGTGAATATAAATACATCAATAGTGAAGGTATAGAGCTTGTCAACTCTTTAGGAGGACTACAATCCTCGACAGACCCTTATGAACACCTCATTAAGGGAAATTACATAACAAACATAAATAATACCGAGTTGTGTGAGACCTGCACAGACGAGTTGGCAGTCAAATTACATATAGATGATCCGCAGCGGGATTACATACCCTATAGAATGTACATCCAGCACATCCCTGCCAACAGCCAAGGTAATCCTGTGGAGCAAATTAAGCTTGTTATGCGGGTTTCTGGCACATTCACGTACCCATTAGGCGAGCTTGGCGATGATCGTATTCGCCTTGGCTTTTATACTTTAAATAAAGTGGAGTAAGCGTTCAAAATAAAAATGCAAGTTTTTACTCCTGTAACGTTATTCTTAAATAACCTAAACGTGGTGATACTGTTGTTCCATCTCCTAATGGTGCGTCAGATATTTGGGTAATTGGTTGTTGCGGTATTGTTTCAGCATTATCATAGCTAAATGTAATTCCGTTTTCTGTACCAGCATCATAGGCCTTTACATCAATTTCAACAGTGTTTACCCAAGAATCATTTTCAAATAATGATACAGATGATACTCCAGAAAACCAATCTGGGCTTGGCGCTATCATAGCTACATAACTTAACTTAGAGAAATTTTGAGTAGCTTCAACAGTAAGTAAATCTGTGCCATTGCCTGGTATACTTGCTGGTCCAATTTTATATTGGTTTGCCTCTCCAGCAGATATTAACGTTTGCATTTCAACTTCTAAATTGTCATTGTCGCCTATTTCAGACATATCTTCAATACCTGTACTAGCCAATTCGCCTTCAGTAAATAAAGTCACATTAGCATTATGTGTAAGTAGTATGGTTTTAGAAAAATGGTCATCATTAGGAAACATATTAGGATGACTTTCTGCGGTCCACTCACCTATAAACTCAACAGTATAAGTTGCCGTTAAGGGTGTGTTATCATTAGGTTCCTCTGGCACCTCATTAACTGTATTAAAATTATTGTCTTCGTTATTTTTGTTGGCATCTTCATCTACATTACAAGATATAAACGCACAAAATAACACTAATAAAAAGGGTTTAAAGGAATAGGTCATAACTACTGAATATTAAACTATTAGGTCGAAAAGAAATAAAGTATCTTACATACTAACGTAAAAACTAATACACTAGTTTTAATATCCTAAGCACACTGAGTTTTTTTGATTATTTTTGTGCAAAATTTCACATTACTTAATATCTACCTATGCAATACAAACGCATCTTACTCAAACTTTCTGGTGAAGCTTTAATGGGAAACCGCCAATACGGGATAGACCCAGATCGTCTAGCAGAGTATGCACAGGATATTAAAACTATTATAGATAAAGGTGTAGAGGTTGCAATAGTTATTGGTGGTGGCAATATCTTTAGGGGTGTTGCTGGAGCTAGTAGAGGTATGGATCGTGTACAGGGCGATCATATGGGTATGCTAGCCACTGTAATTAATGGCCTAGCACTACAAAGTGCTTGTGAAGATGCTGGTATACAGACACGCTTACAAACCGCTATAAAAATAAATGAAGTTGCAGAGCCTTTTATTAGGCGTAAAGCTATGCGCCATTTAGAAAAAGGACGCGTGGTTATTTTTGGTGGAGGCACAGGTAACCCTTACTTTACTACAGACTCTGCTGCAGTTCTTAGAGCTATAGAGATTGAAGCAGATGTAATCTTAAAAGGAACTCGTGTAGATGGTATTTACACAGCAGATCCAGAAAAAGATAAAGAAGCTACTAAGTTTGATTACATAACGTTTGATGATGTCCTTAAAAAAGGTTTGAAAGTTATGGATACAACGGCATTTACATTAAGCCAAGAAAACAAATTGCCGATAATTGTATTTGATATGAATACACCAGGTAATTTACTAAAAGTGGTTTCTGGAGAAACTATTGGAACCAAAGTTAATATGTAACTTTGGCGCAACATTTGATTTGAGTTTTTTTAAAATACTATAAATATCATGAACGACGATTTAAAATTTATAATAGACAGCACTAAGGAAGATATGGAAAAAGCCATAAAGCACTTAGAAAAGCAACTTATAAATATACGCGCAGGAAAAGCTAGTCCTGCAATGTTATCTGGAGTAATGGTAGACTATTATGGGTCTCCAACACCTCTTAACCAAGTTGGTAATGTAAATACACCAGACGCAAGAACAATATCTATTCAGCCTTTTGAAAAATCTATGATCCAGGAGATTGAAAAAGCTATCATGAATGCCAATTTAGGTTTTAATCCTATGAACAATGGAGAGAGCGTAATTATAAACGTGCCACCATTAACAGAAGAGCGTCGTAAAGAATTAGCTAAACAAGCTAAAAACGAAGCCGAAGAATCTAAAATTGGGGTTAGAAACGACCGTAAAAATGCAAACCAAGAAATTAAGAAGTTAGAAGACGCTTCTGAGGATCTTAAGAAAAACGCAGAGATAGACGTACAAAACCTTACAGATAAATACATTGCAAAAATAGATGAAGTGTATGCTGCAAAAGAGGTTGAAATTATGAAAGTCTAACTATTTTTCATTTAGACATTATATACTGCCTAAAACATTAATGCGTTGTCTTAATGGTTATCATTAAGAGTGTCTTTATGTTTTAGGCAGTCTTTTTTTAAATAAATTGTTATGCTAAGACTGCTTGTTTTTGTTTGTTGCTTGTTCTCTATAACGGGAACTGCTCAACAATATATTACAGGAACAGTTACAACACAAAAAGAGCCTTTAGCATTTGCGCAAATAAGCATAAACAATAATCCTGTTACCCTAACAGATATTAATGGGGTTTTTGAATTCACAAACTCTACTTCTGCTAAAGAGTTTACAGTTAGCTATATTGGCTTTGCTCCAAAAACTATTAAGCTAAAAGACTCAAAATTTAATTATAGCATTGTCCTTAAAGCATCTCAAGAACAGCTTAATGAGGTTGTTCTTACAGAGCAAAATAATCCTGCAAATGAGATTATAGCATTAGCTATTAAAAATAAATCTCAGAACGATCCAGATCAAAAACTGTCTTCTTATAAATACACCTCTTATAATAAGTTTATTATAGATAATGAAGATTTTAAAGTTGACGTAGATTCTGCTAATTTTGAAATTGAAACACTTTTAAATTCAAGTAGAGCCTATCTTTCAGAAAAGGTAAGTACTTACGAGTACTCTAAGGAAAAAGGATTAAAAGAAACTGTTAAGGGTACTAATACTGCCGGCTTTGAGAAACCAGTTTATGAACTTTTAGCATTACAACTACAGTCACTTTCGTGGTATAAAGAAGACTATACTGTTTTTGAAACCGACTATGCTAGCCCACTTTCAAAAAAGCCCTTTAATAATTACAGGTATAAAATACTAGACACAACAACTGGTAGTAGGCCAGCTTATGTAATTTACTTTAAGCCAAAACGACAGCGAGCAGTTGCAGGTTTAGAAGGAGTTCTTTATTTAGACACAGAGTCTTTAGCGCTTCAAAAAGCAATAGGACAATTAAATGGTGTTGTAAATATTGAAACCACACAAGAGTTTAGTTATCTAAACTCACAAGATGTGTGGTTTCCAGAGTCGTCATCTGTGACAATAAAACCTGGAAAAGGAGGTAAATCTATCTCTGTTTTTGGTGGAAATATTTCTGTAGGACAATTACAAAGAAAAAACATTAAAAAAAATGACACAATAAGCGGTATAGATGCAGACAAGCTATACTTAAGCTCAACATCTACAGTTTCAGATGTTGTTTTAAATCCAGATTTAGCGCTTAGCCGTGGTAATTACGCTATTGAAATCTTACCAGAAGCAATTGATAAACCTGAATCGTTTTGGGAAACTTACAGGTCAGAACCATTTACAGATAGAGACAAAGCAACCTCTAAACGCGTAGACAGTATAGTTAAAGCAGAAAATATTGAACGCCGTATAGATGTTATTCAAAACTTTAATGAAGGTTATTACCCTATCGGTTTTTGGGATGTAGATTTAAGAACCCTTGTAAAATATAATAATTACGAAGGTATGCGTTTGGGAACTGGCGGTATTACCAATCAAAAATTTTCAAAAGACTTTAGGCTAGAAGGTTACGGTGTGTATGGTTTTAAGGATCACACCTTTAAATATAGCTTTGGTGCTGGTGTGCTGCTTCGAGAAGAGTCTTCTTCTTGGTTTAATGTAAATTATACAAGTGATGTTGCAGAGGTTGGTAGTTTTGTTTACCTCACAGATAAGTTGGTGTATTCTCTTTTTGAACCAAGATTGGTTAATATAGATTTTTACTACCAGCATAAAACGTGGCGTACAAGCTTACAACATAAATTTACTCCAAAGCTTCTTACTGAAACTATGTTCAGGAGAAGTCATATATTCCAAACAGCAGGATACCGCTTTTTAGATGATGGCGTGCTATACAATGATTATCGCATAACAGAAGCTGTTTTTGCAGTAAGATGGAGCCCTTTTAGTAAGTTTTTGAGAGGACCAAGAAAGACGATAGAGTTTGAGGAAAATTTCCCTAAGTTTTCTGCTCAAATAGTTCAAAGTTTTGATGGTGTTTTAGAAGGTGACTTCAATTACACAAAAATTGGTGCTAAAATAGACTATCAGATTAAACGCTTAAATAAAAGCCACACAGCTATTTTGCTAGAAGGAGATTATTCTTTTGGTAATATACCCCTAACGCATTTATTTCACGCCTACCCTAACGCACCAACTAAAGAAACTGTGTTCCAACGCTTTTCAGTAGCCGGAAGACGAAGTTTTGAAACTATGTATTTTAGTGAGTTTTTTAGTGATAAACTTGCAACCTTACAAATAAGACACACATTAAGGCCGCTTAATTTTACAACTAAGTTTCAGCCAGAAGTTGTGCTTATTTCACGTCACGCTATTGGTGATAGTGGCAATCAAGAGAACCACAGTAGGCCATACAACACACTAAATCACGGTTATAATGAAGCCGGTTTAGAGATAAACAAACTGTTTTTAGGGTTCGGAACCAGCTTTGCTTATAGGTATGGTGCCTACCATTTATCAGACTGGACAGACAACCTTTCTATTAAATTTACATTTTACCTTAAATTGTAAGTTTACAATCCTTTAGTATTCCTAACAATGCCTAACTTTGCAGCTCTTAATTTGAGTTGATGGCTAAACTATTCAGTTTTGGGTTCTGGAATACAATTGCACGATTTATACTTCGAAATCGTCTATTAATATTAATTGCAGTAATTGGTGCTACCGTTTTTCTTGGTTCACAATGGAAACACATGCAATTTTCTTTTACTGAAGCCAACTTACTACCAGATGATCACCCTATAAATATTGAGTACAATAAATTCTTAGACAAGTTTGGAGAAGAAGGTAATCTTATTGTTATTGCCACAAATGACTCAACATTATTTACACCCAAGAAATTTGAAGCTTGGAACGCGCTTACCAAAAAACTAAGAACTTACAGCGAAGTAGAATCTACAATTGGAGTTGACAACCTTAAGAGGTTAGAAAAATTTTCAGACCCAAACAGGTTCGAGCTTGTTGATGCTGCACCAAAAGTTTTAAATGCAGATTCATTAAAAAACTACGAAACTACCATATTTAACAAGCTTCCATTTTATGAAGGCTTGGTATATAGCAAGAAGACCAATACAGTACAAACCGCACTGTATTTAGACAAGGCTATTATAAATAAAAAAGCCCGTAAAGACTTTATACTAAAAGAACTCATTCCAATTATTGAGGAGTTTGAAGAAAGCCAAGACATTAATGTTTATGTTTCTGGTATGCCTTATATAAGGACCCTAAACTCACAAAACATTATTGATGAAATTGGATTGTTTGTAGGTGGTGCATTATTTGTAACCTCCTTGATTTTCTTCCTCTTTTTTAGAAGCTTTAGAGCCACTTTAATTTCTATGATTACTGTACTTATAGGTGTTATGTGGGCTTTTGGGTTCTTAGGCCTACTGCGATATGAAATTACTGTTCTTACGGCCATAATACCACCTTTAATCATTGTAATAGGAATACCTAACTGTATCTTCCTTATAAATAAATACCAACAAGAAATTAAAAATCACGGTAATAAAGCAAAGTCTTTACAACGTGTAATTACTAAAATTGGTAATGCAACTTTAATGACAAACGTAACTACAGCTTCTGGTTTTGCTACGTTTATACTTACAGACAGCACACTTCTTAAAGAGTTTGGTGTTGTGGCTTCAATAAACATATTAGCCATCTTCCTGTTAAGTCTTTTAATTATACCTATACTGTATAGTTACTTACCAATGCCTAAAGAAAAGCACCTAGAGCATTTGAATAAACGTTGGGTTGAAGGTTGGGTAAATTGGATAGAAAACATTGTGCGCCATAAACGTATAATGATTTATATAGTCTCTATAATTCTCTTAGTAACAAGTATTATAGGAATTTATACCATAAAATTATCAGGAAGCCTACTTGAGGATATGCCTAAGGAAGCTAGCTTTTTTAAGGACATTGAGTTTTTTCAAGATGAATTTGGTGGCGTTATGCCATTAGAAATTCTTATTGATACTAAGCGCAAAAATGGAGTCTTAAAAGCTGCCACACTTAAACGTATGGATCAACTTCAAGAGCTTTTAGTTGATGTTCCTGAACTTTCTAAACCACTCTCTGTAGTGAGTTTGGTAAAGTATACAAAACAGGCTTATTACAATGGTAATCCTAAGTATTACCAATTGCCAACTTCTCAAGAGCGCAACTTCATCTTACCCTATACCAAAAACTCATCTGCTAACGGTAATATATTAAGCACTTATGTAGACTCCACTGGACAGTATGCCCGCATGACTACGTTTATGAAAGACATTGGTACAGAAAAAATGGAGCGCATAGAGGAAGCGTTATGGCCTCAAATTAATAAGATATTTCCAGAAGACAGGTATGATGTAACATTTACAGGTCGTGCATTAATCTTTCAAAAAGGAACTACGTATTTAGTAAACAACCTTGTGCTTTCACTATCATTAGCCATCTTACTAATAGCTGTTTTTATGGCTTGGATGTTTAGGTCTGCTAGAATGATTTTTGTATCACTAGTACCAAACCTATTACCATTATTAGTAACAGCTGGTATGATGGGCTTTTTAGGCATTCCTATAAAACCTTCAACAATTTTAGTATTTAGTATCGCATTTGGTATTTCTGTAGATGATACTATTCATTTCTTGGCAAAATATAGGCAAGAGCTTAAAGCAAATAACTGGCGTATTAAGAAGTCTGTTTATGCAGCTTTAAAAGAAACCGGTGTAAGTATGTTTTATACATCAATTGTATTATTCTTTGGATTTTCAATATTCATGATTAGTAATTTTGGAGGCACTAAAGCGCTTGGAGGCTTGGTTTCTGCTACTTTACTTTTTGCTATGCTTTCTAACCTTATTTTATTGCCTGCGCTATTACTATCTTTAGAAAAAGTAATTGCAAATAAAGAGGTTATGAGAGAACCATCTTTAAGGATAATTGCAGAAGAAGAAGATATGGAAGATGTAGAGAATGAAAAATCTACTTCTTAAGCATAGGTTTAACCTCATCTAATTTACTTGGCATAATCCAAGTGGCGTGTCCAAAATAATCCCATTTGGTATTTGCAAGATCTACATTAGGGTCTGTAAATTGCTGATAAGGCCTACCATTTACTTTTACACGAGAATTTACATACACAGCTATATCCTTGCCTTTGGCAGCATATTCACTCTTAAGACGTTGTGCAAATTGCCACATACAATCTGGTTTGGAAGACACTGTCCTAAGTTGTTTTCTAGTCAAGTAGTCTTCTAAATTTACTCGGGTTCTTTTTCCTGTATCCTTTTCTTCAACCACAAAAGAAGTGCTTCCTGATTTACTTCTCAACATCATTCTCCAGCTAAGTCTATGGCCTTCTTCGGTCCACAAAACATTGTCTGGTATTACCCAATGCCTTAATGGCAACCCTATCTGAATAATAAACCAAACTCCAGTAATACCAATAAGGATTGGTTTATAGTTAGGTACAATAATTTCACCTTCAGAATAATGGGGTTTTCCTTTTAAAAATCTTTTGTTTATCGTTTCTGTTGTGAAGAAAAATAAAATAAATGCTAATGAGAGATAAGGGAAAATACCTATTTGAAAAACAAAGCTATTAAACAAATGAAAAAATACACTCGCAATAACTATAAACCAACGTGTACGTTTAATTAGCAATAGTGGTATAACAAGTAAGTCGAATAAGATACCGGTATATGCAATACAATAATGTACCCAATCCTGTTGAAGAAAATCTCCTACCAACCAATAGTCTTTCTTACCTCTCATTAGGTTTTCTGCTACCGTGGCGTTTAGCCAATCTGGGTAAAGTTTAGCGACTGATGCGTAGGTGTAAACAATCCAAAGCTGAACTATTATAAATAGCACAACCCATCTTGGCATTTTAATCTTCTTAATGCTAGGTTTTTTCCAAGCATCTACACTAGCCCATCTGTGCGCAGGTAAAAAGATCATTATAAAGCACAACAACATTAATAAATAATAATGATTATTATATGAAGACTTTTGCATTAAATATACACACGCCCACATAACTGTATAGCAAGACATGCTAAACCTATACTTATAACCTATCATTACCAATACCCCAAAAAGTCCCATTAATGCGTAGTAATAATACATACCATCTCCAGGTAAAGGCTGTAAGAAATCTAAGCCGATAAAATTAAAGGTTTGTTGTGGTTCAATTAAGGTGCGCTTTATCCAACCTGTAAAAATAGCTCCCCAAGCTTCTAACGTAATGAGTAGTCCAAATATCCATCTAAAGACGATAAGTGCACTGTTGTCTATTTGCTTAAAGAGGAGTTTATTGAGGCTCATGATAACGTTTCAATAAAATTGATTGATATTTTCTCATCGTTCTGCATCGCTTCAATAAGTTGATCTACGCTTGCAAATTTCTTTTCATCTCTAATACGCTTAAGCATTTGTATGGTCATTTTACTTCCATACAAATCAGTATCCATATTAAAGAAATAGGTCTCTATTGTTTGAGATTTACCGCCAACTGTAGGGTTAGTCCCAATATTCATCATTCCAAAGTATGTGATTCCCTTAAAGTTTGTTTTAACAATGTAAACTCCATTTTTAGGAATTAGCTTATAGGCTTCTTCAATTTGAATGTTTGCTGTGGGATAGCCTAAGGTCTTACCAATTCCTTTACCCTTTACAATAGTACCGGTTAACATATATGGTTGTCCTAAAAAAGCATTTGCTTTCTCTATATGTCCTTTTTGCAACGCAGTTCTTATCTTGGTAGAACTCACAGCAACATCATCAACATCTTGCTTTGTAATCTCCTCAACCACAAAGCCATACTGTTCTCCAAAGTCTTTTAAAGTGCTTATATCTGCGGTACGATTTCTACCAAACCTATGATCATACCCTATTATAATTTTTTTTGCTTTTAGTTGATTCACTAAAATGTCCTCTACAAATTGTTGAGCCGTTAACCTACTAAACTCTTTTGTAAAAGGATGTATAACTAAATGATCTAAGCCTAGTTGGTTTAATACTGAAGTTTTTTCCTCTATGGTATGCAACAACTTTATTGTGTTGTCTTGCTGTAACACCATTCTTGGGTGCGGAAAAAATGTTAGGATAACTGAATCTAGTTCAGCGTGATTAACCAAGCGATTTACTATTTTTTGATGCCCTATGTGTACACCATCAAAAGTACCAATTGTTACAACGGTATTTTTAGAACCTGAAAATGTATTAGCGTTTGTGTGTTGCTCCAAAATTATTTGCCGTTAAATGTATTCATTGTGATAGATACGCCTGCAGTGCCAAAAGATTTTATAAGTTCTACAGAGGTATCTAAGCGTTCTTTCATCTGTGATTCTTCTTCCTCACTCCATTCACCTAAAACGTAGTCTACTTGCCTTCCTTTAGAAAACTCATTAGATATCCCAAACCTAAACCTAGGATAACCAACTGTTTTTAGCTGTGCCTGTATATCTTTTAAACCATTATGACCACCATCACTTCCTTTAGTTTTTAAACGTATAGTACCAAATGGTAAGTTTAAGTCGTCTGTTATAATTAGTAAATTACTGGTTCTAATTTTTTCTTTCTGCATCCAATAATTTACAGCTTTTCCACTTAAGTTCATAAATGTAGATGGCTTAAGCAGTATAAAGGTGCGTCCTTTAAATTTATAGGTTGCAGTGTCTCCTAATTTATTAGGTTCAAAAACAAGATCTTCTTGTTCTGCTAAATGGTCTAATATCTTAAAACCAATATTGTGTCTTGTATTGTGATATTTTGGCCCAATATTACCTAGGCCTACAATCAAAAATTTTCGCATAGGGTCAATTTCTGGTGAAGCGTCTTTTGGTTTACTAAAAAGTCTTCCGAAGAATGCTAACATACTTCTGTAAAAATAAAAAACATCCGCCATATGGACGGATGTTTTATGATTTGCTTATGAGATTTAAGACTATTCGTCTGTTCCTTCTTTAACTGCAGCAACATCGTCTGTTTCTGTAGCTGGAACATCTCCTGGTGCCACTTCATCCTCATCATCCTCATCATCAAGAGCTGTAATGTTACGAGATGTTTTAACTTGGCAAATTACCGTGTTATCTGGGTGAAGGATTTTGTAATCGTCATTTGCAACTTCAGTTACATATAACTTGTTACCAATTTTAAGTTTAGTAACATCTGCAACGATATAATCTGGTAAGTTTTTAGCTAAACCTTTAACTTTTAAACGTCTTAGGTTAAAACGTAAAACACCACCATTTTTAACACCTTTTGCTACACCTTCACTGTGGATAGGAATTTCCATAGTAATAGGACGACCATCTACAATTTCGTAGAAATCTACGTGTAAGATAGCTTCTGATACTGGGTGAAACTGAAGATCTTGTACAATTGCGTTGTACTTTTCTCCATTATCTAATTCAATTACGACAGTGTGTACATCTGGCGTATAGATAAGGTTTCTGAACTCTTTTTCTTCTGCTGAAAAATGTACAGGTTTTTCTCCTCCGTATAATACGCAAGGAACCGCTTCAGCATTACGTAGGGCTTTAGTTGCCTTCTTCCCTAGGCTTTCTCTTTTCGATCCGTAAATCGTAATTGACTTCATATTAGTCTATTTTGATTAATTAATAAATTACATTACAAATGTCGAACTAATCGACTTGTTGTGGTGTACTCTTGTCATAACCTCTGCAAAGAGTTTAGCACAAGACACCACTTTTATCTTATTGCTTTTTTGTGTTAGAGGGATTGAATCTGTAACAATTAATTGTTCCAGTTTAGAATTCTCTATACGCTCATAAGCATTCCCAGATAAAATTGGGTGTGTACATATTGCTCGTACACTTTTTGCGCCACGCTCCATCATTAAATCTGCAGCTTTTGTTAATGTTCCAGCAGTGTCTACCATATCATCTACAAGGATGACATTCTTGCCTGTAACATCACCAATTAGCTCCATATGCGAAATAACATTGGCCTTGGCACGTTGTTTATAACAAATAACAACCTCACTTTCAAGAGCTTTACTGTATGCATATGCTCTTTTAGAACCTCCCATATCTGGAGAAGCTATCATAAGATTGTCTAAGTTTAAATCTCTAATTTGCTCCAAGAAAATTGTTGAAGCAAATAAATGATCTACTGGCCTTTCAAAAAAGCCTTGAATTTGGTCTGCGTGAAGATCCATTGTAATTATACGTGTTGCTCCAGCAGTCTCTAGCATTTTTGCTACCAATTTTGCCGCAATTGGCACTCTTGGTTTGTCTTTTCTGTCTTGTCTTGCCCATCCAAAATATGGCAACACTGCAGTTATATGTCTTGCAGATGCACGTTTAGCAGCATCAAGCATAAGTAACATTTCCATTAAATTATTAGGTCCAGGATTTGTAGACCCAATAATAAAAACTCTTGTACCTCTTACAGACTCCTCAAATGAAGGCTGAAACTCACCATCACTATAAGTTGATGTTATAACGTTACCAATTGGCACACCGTAATGGCTTGCTATGTTTTCAGCTAGTGTTTTACTTTGTGTACAAGCAAAGATTTTTGCTTCTGTAGTAACCTCTGGCATATTGATTTTGAGTTGGTTAAGCTTAAGTTTTCAAAATGAGGTGCAAAAATAGGTAATTCTTTGAGTTTAAGGTAAAAGAATGTGGTGAAATTTAAGGTTACCTATAAAATAATTTGTTAATTTTGCCGTCCATTAATGCTCAAGTGGCGGAACTGGTAGACGCGCTGGATTCAAAATCCAGATTTGAGAAGGAAAAAATAGTATGCCGAAGTGGTGGAATTGGTAGACACGATGGATTCAAAATCCATTGCTCACAAGGCTTGCGGGTTCGATTCCCGCCTTCGGTACTAAAAAAGCTGAGATGAAAATCTCGGCTTTTTTTATGACTTGGTACAACATAGGTACAACATTTTGCTATTTTGAATGCAACATTTTTATTGATGTTAAGTTCTTCTATTTGTTTATAAACCTTATGAATTTACTATCAGAATAATAAATTTTATCTAATCACCACCCTACTTCTTCGTAAGGGAAGTTTATTATCATACAATATACACGCAAGGTAAACTCGTAAAATACTTCCATCAAAAGACTACGGCATAAAGCCACCGCTTCTTCCACTACTCATTTATTCCGTTTCCTTTTGAGCCAAGATTTTATCTTCCGTTTGGTTTCTGCTCAAATATTGTTTAATCAAAAATTTGAGTATTATGACAACAAAAGCGAGTACCACAAAGAAGCGTAGTAGAGCGAAATCTACTGCCAAGAAAGAAGTGAATGGAAATAAAATATCCGCACTTCAAATTCAGAACTTACCATTGGGCAAAATCAAGCCTGACCCAGAACAGCCGAGAAAGACCTTTAACGAGGATGCATTAAAGCAGCTTTCTGAGAGTATCGAAAAGCACGGTGTGTTGCAACCGATTACCGTAAGGCAACTAAATGACCATTACATCATCGTGATGGGCGAACGTCGATATCGTGCAAGTAAATTGGCAGGAAAAAAGACTGTACCCTGTATCGTGAGAACTTATGAGAACAATGATGTTCTGGAAGTTCAGATTATCGAAAATCTACAAAGACAGGATGTCGAACCGACCGAAGAAGCTGAGGCGATTGCTTATCTAAGCGAGAAATATGCGCCTACCGAAATTGCGAAGCGATTGGGTAGAACTGATAACTTCATCAGACAGCGACTTAAACTGGCAGGATTGATTGACGGTTTCAAGCACTTTGTACGCAATGGCGAAATGACAATCTCATTGGGTGTAGGTGTAGCGCTCTTTGAACCCGAAGAACAGCAAATGATGCTGGAAACGATGGGCGAGGATTTCAATGCACATCAAATAAACAGGATGATTAAAGACCAGACCTATGATTTGGAAAAAGCAGCTTTCGATGTAGCCGATAAAGAATTGGTTCCGAAAGCTGGGTCTTGTGTTGAATGTCCCTTCAATGCTGCAAATCAAGGCAATCTGTTCGGCGAAGGAAAAATGGTCTGTACAAAAGCAGCCTGTTTTGAAACTAAGAAAAGTAAATCGTTCTTGAACCTGATTGGAAAGTCCAAGAAAGAGAATATCCTTTTAATCCCTGAAATACGACAGTATTGGGCAGATGACGAAAACAATCAGCTCATTATATCGCAATTGGAAAAGAACGGATTGAAAGTCTATCTACTGGACGATGTTGAAATTATAGAGAATCCGATTGAGCCAACAATCGAAACTATTCAGGAAGAATATCAACATTACGATTATTCTGAAGATGAATTAAGGGCCGAATTGGATGAAGCAATGCAGAATCACAATGAAGCCTTGGAAGAATACAATTCAGCGAAAGAAAATGGATTTGTCAATGGCATTTTGTTCCATCCTGAAACGTACAGGAATAAAGAAGTCTTCATAAAAATTGTTGAAAAAACAAAAGATGAATCAACAGATTATTCGGCACCATTGACAAACAGAAAAATGGCAGATTGTACACCCGAAGAACAAATCGTAAAAATCAACGAAAGGGAAATCCGCAAGAAGCAAATAGAGAACAACAAGCAGTTTGAAGAAGTTGTGCAGATGATTCGTGAGACGAAATACATCGATACGAAGAAGACACTTTCAACAGATGAAATGGTGGCATTCTCGATATCGCTCTTTGAAAATAATGTGGACTATATGAGTCAACAAAAGTATTTCTCAAAGTTCTTGGGCGACACTTCAAAGATGACCAAAGTTGAAATGGTCGAGAATTTCAAGAAGAAGTTCAAAAAGGAAACCTTCCATAAGTTGATACGGTATATGCTCACAAAGCAAGTACATTTTGGCGAAAGCAATCACGTCAACAATTTGACGAACATTTCATTCTACAATGCGATGCAGGGATATTACAAATCCAAGATTACCGGCATAGAAAAGGAATATGCCGAAAAACGAGACAAACGTGAGGACCGTTTGAAAGAGCGCATCACAGTTCTCGAAAAGCAAATTCAGGAACTCAACGATTAGCTTTTGTTGTTTGAAGAAGGGTCGGCATTCGTGCTGGCCCTTTTTCTTTTTATGATAGTTTTTAAAAAATGTATTAACAAGGAAGGGGTTATCAATCAATAGTTAGCGCAAAGGTAAACTCGTAAAATACACCCATCAAAAGACTACGGCATAAAGCCAACGCAACATCCTACGCCTATTTATTCCGTTTCCTTTTGAGCTGAGATTTCATCTTCCGTTTGGGTACTGCTCAAATATTGTTTAATCAAAATAAATCATTATGAAACGAGTATCCAAAAAACCTAAAATTTCGCTACAAGAAGTTGAAAAGCATTATCAATCGAGTAGTGAAAATTATGACATTGATAGTGGCGAAAGTCACTTGGCTTATTACAGGGATAAGCATCCCAACTATTACCGAGTATTATCAGAAAATGTTTAATCTAAATTCAAAAGTTATGTATTTACAAAATTTGCAACAGGATGAAATCTTTGTTCCATCAGAAATGAAATCCTTAAAAAGTCTGACCCAGATGGAATCCCGAAGAGGACTTGAAAATGCCATTATCTCAAATGGCAAAATCGTCAACGTGGTATCGAACAGCTATGGCCACATTCCGAACCAACTGTTCTTCAGGAAAGCTGAAGAAATGCTGACCGACGCACAGCTGAATTTCCACAAACGCACGATCAACAAAAATGACAGGTCGTTTATTACCGACTTTATCATCGACGATAAAAGCCAGTTTACCGTCAAGAACGATAAGGACTTGATATTACCGATGCTTCGGTTCAAAAACTCGTATGACGGTAGTGAAAAGACCTCTGGACACTTCGGGTTTTATAGAGAAGTGTGCTCAAACGGTCTGCACGTGTCACAAGCAGAAATCGAGTTTTCCATAAAGCACAGTAAGAATAATACGCACTTGATTATGCCGAGATTGAGCAATCTTTTCGATAAATTTCTGGACAATGAATTCTACACCATTACAAAGAAATTCGACAAGATGAAGGAATTTAAAATCATCGATACGCAAGAATTTGTGAAAGCGATTCTTGACAGAACGAAACTGTTCCGGTATGAATGTAGCGACAAGAACAGCGACCCGTCGAAAAAATCTCGTGAGGTCATTGAGATTTTGAATTACGAAGCCTTGTTACTTAATGAAGAACCGAATCTATGGTTAGGCTACAATGCATTTAATTCAGTACTTCATAATGTCTTAAAGAAAAGCTTTGGCCAACAAGAGCGGTTGGATAAAAAGCTATTTGAAGAAGTCTATGCTATGGCATAAGGTTAATAAAGGTTTGTCCAGTACCTCAAACTGGATTTTCTCTCTTTTCAATTAGAGATTTTAACACGCCAGAAATATTGCTATCTTTGTAAGTGATGCAAAAACCAAATAAAATAGCGGCATTTTTCTTTTTAGGCTTGTTTAGCCTAATGGTGTTGCATCAGGCTTTTCCACATTTGCATCATCAGCACGAGGAAACGCATTCCCATTCAGATATTGCACATACTGGCGAACATCATCATCACGATGACAGTTCGCACGAAAAGGAAGAATCCCCATACGGTTTCTTTGGTTTTTTTATGGATATGCACGTGCATTCAACGGTATCCAGCGATATTGTTGTACTTAAAAGGAATACGGTTGAGCGGCAGACTATCGTAGATGACAATGTTGTAATATATACTTCTGATTTTCAAGAATTTTATGTCGTTGATAGTAGGCAAAACAGTAAACCGCCAATTTATCACCCACCCAAAAACTATTTTAATTCTTATCTCTCATCCCTCAATTTACGGGGCCCACCATCTTTAGGTTAATCGCTTAGGAACACCTGCAACTACGGCAGGAATCCTCTTATACATTAAGATTAAACCTAAAATTTCACACAATGAACAAACACATCGTGTCCGCAATTTGCGGATGCCTGTTCTTTGTTAACGGTTTCTCACAGGATAAAAACATTGGGGAACTGCTTAACGAAATAGAACAGAATAATACAGAGTTAAAAGGCTATCAATCATTTATTGAAAGCCAACAACTCGAAAACAAGAGCACCAATAATCTGCCCGACCCACAGCTTTCAGGGTATTATTTGCCATTTGGCGATAATGCAACGGGAAACTATACTGAATATGAAATATCACAATCCTTCGAATTTCCAACGGTATATGGTTCGCGCAATAAATGGAACGACTTAAAGTCAATTCAACTGCAAACATCCTACTCTAAAAAAAGGCAGGAAGTTTTGTTGGATGCAAAAACGGTATTGATTGAACTCGCTTTCTTTCAAAAGCAGAAAGACATTGAAACCGAAAGACGAACCCAGAGCAAACAGGTTTTCGACCAGATTCAAGAGCTTTACAACAAGGAACAAGTCGGAATTTTGGATTTAAACAAAGCGAAAATTGCTTGGATTCAAGAGCAATTTGTTGTTGAACAAATTGAAAGCGACATCCAAATTTTGCTAACCAAACTTAAAACGTTGAATGGAGGTAATGTAATTGATGGTGTTACCTCAAGTATTGCATTACCTATCGAAGTTGGTACGGCGGAAAGTCTTTGGCAGGAAAAATTAGCGAAAGACCCTTTACTACAAGAATTAAAGGCCAATGAGACATCTTCACTTCAAAAAATAAAATTGGAAAAAAACAAGGTGTTGCCAAACGTGGCACTTGGCTATAATTATCAAGGCGTTAGCGGTAGTAATTATTCTGGTTTTTATGGCGGTGTTTCAATTCCACTTTGGAGTAGTAAGAATAAGGTAAAAGCTGCAGAAGCAAATTATGAGTATCAACAATCCAACACGCAGGTAGTTACCACTTCGCTTTATACACATTTTCAAGAAACCTATAATCGATACGAATTGATGCTCGAAAAATTTAATGAGTATCAAACCACTATGAGCAATTTAAATAGCGAGCAACTGCTTTTTAAAGCTTATATGTTGGGCGAGTATTCGTTTATGGATTATTACGTGGAGCTTCAGTTTTATCGGAACGCATCAGATAAAATGCTGCAAATGGAAAAGGAACTGCAACTACTTCAAGCACAATTATTAAAACATCAGTTATAAATTTTTAAACATACAATTATGAAATTTTCAAAATCAATATTCGCAATAGCAATCGCATCAACATTTTTAGTAACCTCTTGTCGAGAAACAAAAACCGAAAATACTGACGACCACGGTCACGAGCATAATGAGGATGGTAGTCATACGGAAGAAACCATAGAGCAAGAAGAGTTTAAAGTAGGAACTGATTCTATGGAAACAAAAACAGAGGAACACGGGCACGACCACGATTCAGAAGGGAATCATACAGATGATGATTCAAAAACTCATAACACGATGGTGGAGCAGAACACCACGACCATTAAAATTCAAATAAATACCAAAGATGAAATATATAATAATAGTGCTCGCCTTTTTGGCAATGTCCTGTAATAACACGGCAGAAGACGCACACGCACATAATGAAGATGGTAGTCACGTGGGAGAAGAAATTCCTCGCTTGTCCCATACTATCTGGACCGATAAAACAGAATTGTTCGTTGAATTTCCTGCGCTTATTGTGGGTAACGGAAGCAAATTCGCAGCCCACTTTACCGTGTTGAATGAACATCAACCCGTTAGAAACGGTTCGGTAACAGTTAGTTTGATAAAAAACGGAAAAGGAATCAGAAATACTGTAGACGCGCCTTCATCCCCAGGCATTTTTTCGCCTGCCATACAACCGAAAGAAGAAGGAAACTATCAATTGGTTTTTGAATTAACTACACCTGAATATTCAGATAAAATAACAATTGACGATGTTACGGTTTATGCTAATATAGATGAAGCCATAAAAGCTTTGGGCACGGAAGAAGAAGATGAGGGCATCTCGTTTTTAAAGGAACAAGCTTGGAAAATCGATTTTCAAACCGCACCTGTCGTTTCGGGTAAAATTTACGATGTCATCAATACATCCGGTGTTTGGATGCCCTCGTCAAGTTCAACAAAGTCCTTGGCAGCAAAATCTAATGGTGTAGTAGATTTTAAAGTAAATAATCTTACGGAAGGAGCAGAAGTAAAACAAGGTCAGCTTTTGATGAGCTTGAACAGTCAAGGTTTGGCTTCGAACAATTTAAGTACGGATATCGCTTCCGCGAAAGCGAAATTCCAACAAGCCAAATCTGAATATGAACGGAAGAAAGAGCTATACGAATCCAAAATAGTCCCAAAATCTGAATTTGAAAAAGTAGAAAGCAGTTTTGAAATAGCCAAAGCCAACTATCAATCATTGGTATCCGGTGTTTCGGGCGGAAGCAAACAAATCCGCGCCCCTTTCGATGGTTTTATCAAATCCATAACAGTTTCAAATGGCGATTACGTAGAACAAGGCGTTGCGCTTGTGACCGTTGGAACGCATCAATCCAGAGTTTTAAAAGCGCAGTTAGCACCCAACTACGGACTTACGATGGGTAATGTACAAGGTATATGGTATCAGGATAATGATAACCTATGGAAAGACGTAACTGATGCCGAGGGTAAAATCCTTTCGATTGGAAAGGACGTGGAACTTGAAAACCCTTTGATTTCTGTTTTTGCAGAAGTCAATGCCACCGTCGATATGCCAATAGGAAGTCTAACACCTGTTCAGATAGCGATGGGAAATGCCACCCAAAATACAATGATACCTGTAAATGCCTTATTGGAAGACTATGGAAGCTATTCCGTTATCGTTCAACTATCAGGCGAAAGTTTTGAAAGACGACCTGTTAAGATTGGAAAGCGCAATGGCGAAAATGTAGAGATACTGGAAGGTCTGCAAGTTGGCGAAGTGGTGGTAACTACAGGAGCATATCAAGTTAAAATGGCTTCAATGTCAGGTTCAACACCTGCACACGGTCACGAACATTAAAAACGAAGAGAAATGTTAAATAAAATATTATCAATTTCACTTCAAAACAGATTGCTCATACTATTGGGAGCGGTTGCATTGAGTGTGTTGGGCGTGTATTATGCACGTACAATGAACGTCGATGTATTCCCAGACCTTACGGCACCAACGGTAACCATTCTTACCGAAGCACACGGAATGGAATCTGAAGAAGTAGAAAAATTAGTAACCTATCAACTGGAAACTGCAATGAACGGTTCGCCCAATGTAAGACGAATCCGTTCGTCATCGGCAGCAGGTGTTTCCATTGTTTGGGTAGAATTTGAGTGGGGAACCGATATTTATCGGGCACGACAAATTGTAAGTGAACGCATCCCGATGGTACGGGAAAATTTACCCGAAGGCATCGGTGCGCCTACAATGGCACCTATATCTTCTATTATGGGCGAAATAATGCTCTTGGGAGTGATATCGGATAGCCTTTCACCAATGGAACTGCGAACCTTATCAGATTGGACAATCAGACCTCGCATAAAAGCCATTGGCGGTATTGCAAATGTGGTGGTCATCGGTGGCGATTACAAGCAATATCAGGTATTTGCCAATCCCGAAAAGATGAAGTATTACGATGTGAGCCTATCAGAATTGGTGGAACACGTCAAGGAAGCAAACCAAAATGCGCCCGGTGGTATTATAAACCAATATGGCAATCAGTATATCATAAAGGGGAGCGGTAGAGCCTATGCGCTTGAAGATTTACAAGAAGCGGTTCTTAAGGAAGTGAATGGTCAAACCATCAAAATAAAAGATGTGGCAACGGTTCAAATTGGCGCTGCCGATAAAATTGGCGACGGTTCATTAAATGCAAAACCCGCTGTGATTCTGACCATTTCAAAGCAACCCGATGTGAATACCTTGGAGTTGACAGACCGCTTGGACGAAGCCATTGCAGACTTGGAAACAACCTTGCCAAAAGGTGTCAACATCAAAAGCCAAATCTTTAGACAGTCCGATTTCATAGATGCTTCTATTAGTAATCTAAATATGACTTTGTTGGAAGGTGCGTTTTTTGTAATGATTATCCTGTTCATCTTTTTAATGAACTGGAGGACTACCGTTATTTCCTTGCTGGCTATCCCTATTTCATTATTGGTTTCCATCATTATTTTAAAATGGTTGGGTTATACGATAAACACAATGAGTTTGGGTGGTATGGCAATTGCTATCGGTGCGTTGGTAGATGATGCCATCATCGATGTAGAAAATGTGTATAAACGCTTGCGCGAAAATATCAGAAAGCCGAAAGCGGAACGGAAATCCACCATAACAGTAGTGCGTGACGCTTCCGTAGAAATACGTAGCTCTATTATTATTGCTACGCTTATCATTATAGTATCATTTGTCCCCTTATTCTTTTTAAGCGGAATGGAAGGACGTTTGTTGCAACCGCTGGGAATTGCATTTGTAACGTCAGTATTGACCTCATTGATTGTTGCTGTAACCGTAACCCCAATTTTATGTTCTTATTTATTGGACAATGAGAAGCTTCTAAACAAACAGGCTGATGGTACAAAAGTAGAGCGATGGTTACAAAAGCATTATGGCAACCTTTTGGAACGTGCCACACGAATACCCAAAACCATTATTGGGGTAACGGTCATTGCCTTTCTGTTAAGTCTTTTAGTGGTCACACAATTGGGAAGGAGTTTTCTTCCAGAATTTAATGAAGGTTCATTGGTAATTAGTGTAGTTGGTCCACCGGGAATGTCTTTGGAAGAAAGTAATAAGACTGGAAAGTTAATAGAGACCATTTTATTGGATATGCCCGAAGTAGAGGTCGTTACTCGAAGACAAGGACGTGCCGAACTGGACGAACACGCCCAAGGTGTTAATGCTTCGGAAATTGATGTGCCCTTTGTTCTCGAAGACAAAACCAAAGAAGAGTTCTTTGAAGAAGTCCGAAATAAATTGAGCATCGCACCTGGTGTTAATATCACATTGGGACAACCCATCGCACACCGTATTGACCATATGCTTTCGGGCACACGTGCCAATATTGCCATCAAGATATTTGGGTCAGATTTACAACGTCTATTTGAAGTAGGGAAAAGTGTAGAGCAGAACATTAAGGATATTGATGGATTGGCAGATGTTGCAGTTGACCAGCAAATTGAAGTACCACAAATACGCATCAAACCCAAACGCCAGATTCTTTCGGCTTATGGAATGACGGTCGGTAATTTAATGGAACAGGTAGATATCGCTTTTGCAGGCGAAGAAGCAGGCGAGATTTATGAAGGGCAACAGTATTTTGATTTGGTGGTTCGCTATGAAAAACCGTTTCGGGACAATATTGAGAACATCAATAAAACTCTAATCAGTTTACCCAATGGTGGACAAACTACTTTGGGCGAATTGGCGACCGTTCAATCGGTAAGCAGTCCTAACACCATCAATCGTGAAGATGTACAACGAAAAATTGTGGTTGCTGCCAATGTTCAAGGTAGGGATTTGCGTGGTGCCGTTAACGAAATAAAGGAAGTGGTTGCCAACAATGTGAATATGCCAGAAGGCTACCGTGTCCAATATGGCGGACAGTTTGAAAGTGAATCCAAGGCATCACAATTGCTTTTGATAACAGCCATAATTGCAATAGCCATCATTTTCCTGTTGTTATACTATGAATTTAAGGATGTAAAACTGGCATTTGTAGTATTGATTAATCTGCCTTTGGCGTTAATTGGTGGAATCTTGATAGTGTATTTCACGTCAGGAATCATCAGTATTGCAGCGACCATAGGTTTTATCAGTTTGTTTGGTATTGCCACACGAAACGGTATTTTATTGGTTTCACGGTATGAAGATTTGAGAAAAGAAGGAGTACAGGGTTTTCAGTTGATAAAAGCTGGGGCTTTAGATAGATTAAACCCTATTTTAATGACTGCCTTTACCACAGGTCTGGCATTGATACCATTGGCTCTAAAAGGTGGCGAACCGGGAAGTGAAATTCAAAGCCCAATGGCCGTTGTAATTTTAGGTGGCTTGTTGTCGGCTACGATATTGAATTTGGTAGTAATTCCTTGCGTGTATCAGTTAGTATTAAAAAAGGAAAAGTAAACAGTCCATTACGGTAATAAAAACCCTTCTTGTTCTGAATAAGGAGGGTTTTTTATGCTGTGATATTTTCAATCCCACTCAGCACATTCCCCTACATTCCGCGATCGCCTGCTGAAAAAGCAGGCAACCACTTCATTACGGGAAAAGAGCTTCACTACAAAAGTCTTGGACACAATCCCCAATTTTAGCTTTCCATTCCGTTAACCCTTCCCGATGCTCTGGGAAGGAACACTTCATTCCTTTGCCAAAATTGTGAATTAAGTCCGCTTTTCATCGGAAAGTCATCACTTCGGTTTTCTTAACAGGATTTTCGGCACGGTCTTCTTGAGCCCTCACTTGAAAATCCTTAAAAACCAAACCGCTGTCTTACACATTTTAAGGGGTTTATAATGGATAAAGCCTTTGTTGTTTTTCGGTACAGCGAAAAACAGGCACGACATAACCAATTCTAATATAAACACAGCCACTTATCTCGCTTAACTGTCGGTACGCTCAAACGCAGATGCGTTTAAAAGAATTGCTAATGCCCTTATGGAACTTGTCAAGACTATACAAGTTTTAGTGAAAAATAAGGTTTCTACTTCCTTGAAAATCCAAGGATTTTACTACGTCGCAAACACACCTGATTTATTCCCGAAAAGTCTTGACAAAACCCACTCTATCCATTGTGCGGTGCACAGAAGAAAAGAACAAACACCCCTTAAAATTTAATTCAGTTTAAAACAAATAGGGGAAATATAAACCAGTCTGTAACAAAGCAGACACAAATCTTTTTATTATGAGTACTATTAGAAATCACGTACAGTTAATTGGAAACGTTGGACAAGAGCCAACCATTACGAACCTTGAAAGCGGTAAAAAAGTTGCCCGCTTCTCACTCGCTACGAACGAGTATTACAAAGACAGCAAAGGCGAAAAGCAAACGGACACTAACTGGCACACCGTAGTAGCTTGGGGCAAGACTGCTGAAATCGTAGAAAAGTATGTTGCTAAGGGCAAAGAAGTTGGCATAACGGGAAAACTTAAAACCCGAAGCTATACAACTGATGATAACGAACAACGCTATGTAACGGAAGTTGTAGCCGATGAAATCCTTTTACTTGGAAGCAAAAGCGACAAGTAATCTTAAAAAAGAAAGAGGGCGTTCCTCTCGAAAGTTGCGCCCTCTTATTCATTATTCACACATTAAATATATGTACAATGAAAGCACAAGTTAACGAAATAAAAGAGCGATTGCAATATTTTACGGGAACAGAAATGTTCTATCAAATCCCATTATTGCGAACCCGTTTTACGGACGGATTGAAATATTTATCGGAAGTAGCAGAATGCTTTTGGCTTATTACGGACACGTCCGTAATTGCAAAAAGTCTGATGAACCGAAGCGAATTTGTAACCATCGATTTTAAAAGATTGCCCAAAGAAAAACAGGATTATTCAGGTTATGAAGCCGAGATAATTTACAGCGATGGCAACGACAATATTTTGGAAAAACACGGTTACAGGGCAACCGATTTTCCACTCGATGAACTGCGGTTATTTTTTGTAAATGATACGCTGATGTTACCGAGCGAATACTAAAAATCGGACGTTATGATATATCTAAATTTTACCGATTTGAACACCGAAACGCAAGAGCGATTAATTGCCAATTCCAAAGAAGAAGTAAAGGAAAAGTACGGCAAGGATATAATGGATTATGCCACAAAGCATAATACCAATTTGGATAAGATGCTTGATGAAGAAGCACTTCGGAATTTGTATTCGTATAAATACATTTTCAACATATAAATTTTATGAAATTAAAAGCAAGCACCTCTAAATTTTAGAGGTGTTTTTCTATGCAATTAATATATAGTCAAGAAAAAAACGTATCTTTATTTCGCTGAAATTCAGCATTCAAATTTAAGTAGGGTTATCCACTTTTCGACTTTCGCCGATAACCATACACATCGAAAAATAACATATCGGAAAATCATTTTCCCTGAAAATGGCAATCGGCTTTTTAGCCGGATTGTATGGATTTTTGTCACGCTTGCGCGTGACGAAAAGGAATAGCAAGAGGGTAACGGGCTGCGCCGCGTTACATATTCTATTTTCATTTTAATCTATTGATTTTTAATCACTTAAAAATAAAGTAGATATAAAAAATCCATCGATTTGCGTCAAATGGTCTTGAAACATCAGTAAACAGGGATGGATTTACGTCAAATCTTTAAAAAAGCGAAAGGAAATGGACTCATTCATCACTATCAGGTTCAAACGGAAAACCGCCAAAAGGTTTCAGGAATTTTCCAAGAAGCACTTCAAAACGCACACGGAAGCGATGGAAAACATCCTTGATTTTTTCCTCTACAACGAGATATCACCAAAGGAAAAATTGGGACCAACTGGACGTACCATAGAAGCTAAGTTACTCAAAAGAATCAATGCAGTTATCGCCATAATGCGAGACGTGGAAAAGACCCAAACCAAACCTACAGTCGCAATGTTGCAATCCCTTTTTGTAATGGACGAACCCAAAAAGAAACCGCTCATTTTGGAAAAAAAATATGCTGAGGAAAATAAAGAAGTACGCTTTCGCGAAATCGAGTCTGCGAGATTCACGACCAAAGGGAGAGCGAAGCGGTAAAAGCGAAACACCAACAATGAACTTTAAAAATTTAGCTTATGTACATCACCATAACACCTCAAAAAATGGGCGGTAACTTTTCCAAAAGTTCAGCAGATTTTGTTGGCTATTTAGAGAAGGAAAACCAAGGATTGGAACAACACGAAATGGAACATTTTTTCAATCAATATGGCGATGAGATTTCCGCTGAAGAAGTAGTCAAAGAAATAGATGGAAATACCGCAAAATTGGAAAAACACGAACCAAGATTCTATTCAATTACCGTGAGTCCTTCAAAATATGAATTGCGAAAACTTCAGAACAGTAGCGAAGATTTAAAAAGATATACTCGCGAGCTGATGAAAGATTATGTGGCTTCATTTAATAGAGAAATTAAAGGGCGACCTGTCAGTATCGACGACATAAAATATTATGCGAAAATTGAACACCAACGCACATTTAAAGGAACGGATTTTCAGGTAAAGGAAAACCAACCCTTTGCCACAAAAATACTTCAGCTAAAAACTGAAATCCGAAATATTCAAGAAGGACGAGCTGAAGGAAACATTAAAAGAATGAAAAAGGAAATCACCAAACTGGAAAGCCAAGCACCGCATCAACAAAATGGAAAACGGATTGTCCAGGGAATGGCGAAAGATGGAAACCAAAGTCACATCCATATCATTGTGAGCCGAAAGGATGCATCAAACAGATTTAGTTTGTCACCCGGAAGCAAATACAAAGCTTCCGATGTGAAGTTGAATGGGGTAACCGTAAAACGGGGTTTTGACCGAGACAAATTTTTTGAGAAAGCCGAAAAATCCTTTGACAAGTCTTTTGGCTACAAACGCAATTTTGCCGAGACCTACAAAGCACGGAAGGATTTTGTAAAAAGCCCAAATCTATATTTCGCAGCTTTAATGAAATTACCAGCCAACGAAAAAGCATTAGCGTTTAAAATGATTACCAAATCAGGATTACCGATAGTGCCAAGTATTCCAGTTAGTCAAACACAAATCGCACTTCGGATTTTCAAACGATTAAGACGTGGTGCAGAAGTGGCCATCAAATCAAGTTCAATAGGAATTTAGGGTATGGAAATAGACAATCTCATAACGATACTTTCAATTATTGGTGTGGCCAGTATGGTTTTTTATGCGATGTTTCGAGTGAGCAAGTATGCGCTTTTCTTGAATTTTATAATGCTTTCGTGCTTGGTTTTCTATTTAACTGAAGTGAACGAATTAGTATCTATATTGCTATATCTGGTATGCCCTCTAATGCTAATTAATATAGGATTGTATGTTTTTCTGCATAAAACTGAAACCGTCCAAAATGGCAATAGAAAGTATCAAGTCAATTTTGCTACGACTAAAGGAAATTTCAAGTTAGATAATATTAAACGTGGCGCATCCATCATTGGTTCTGCTGGAAGTGGAAAGACCGAAAGTGTCGTTTATGGATTTCTCAAACATTTCCGGAAAGAGCACTTTTGTGGAATCATTCACGACTACAAGGATTTTGAACTGACTGAAATGGCTTATCCTCTTTTTAAGGATAGCGATATCCCGTTTAAGGTTATTTCCTTCGATAAAATCATCCATAGGGTAAATCCTATTGCGCCACGCTATTTAGAGAACGAGGAAAGCGTAAACGAAGTCTCACGTGTATTAATCGAAAACCTTTTAGAACAAAGAGAAAGCGGAACTACAGGAACAACAAAATTCTTTAACGATGCAGCTGAAGGTTTGATTGGTGGATTGATTTGGAAACTGAAATGCGATTATCCCAAATACTGTACGCTGCCACATTTGATTGCCATTTATCAAATGCTCGATACCGATAGCCTTATCCAATTTCTGGAAACCAACACCACATCAAGAGCGATGGCAGATGCTTTTATTAGCGGAAAAGATTCGGATAGGCAGACGGCTGGTGTTAAAAGCACTTTGGCGAATGCGCTGAAACGAATTAGTACACAACGTATTTTTATGGTATTATCCGCAGACGAAGTGCCATTGAATATCAATAGCGAGGAAAACCCTGCAATCATTTCGGTAGTGAACAATCCAAAATATGAAACATCCTATTCGCCAGTCATCGCCACGATTATTCACACTATAACCAAGCAAATGAGTATTCGTAACAGTAAGCCTTCATTTCTCTTGATGGAAGAAGCGCCTACCATTCGATTGTTGAATATGCACCGTATTCCTGCGACACTTCGGAGCTATAATATTTCTACGATTTACGTAATGCAGGACAAAATACAAAACGATATGATGTATGGCGATAAAGCGAGCAAAGCAATTTTGAGCAACCTGTCCTACCAGTTTTTCGGCAAGGTCAACGACCCAGACACGGCTAAATATTACGAACGCTTTTTTGAAATTATTAAGGATCCTACCAAGAGTATAAGTCGAGGACATAACCTTGATTTTGATACCCGAATTACTACTGGAGAAAAAGAGATTCCAAAGATAAGAGCCGATGTCTTTTTTAGATTAAAACAGGGCGAGTTTATTACGTATGCGGATGGGAAGGATAAGAAAGTACAGTTTAAATTACAGCAAATTAAAAGAGAACTTCCCGAAGAATCTAAACAGTGTCCACAGGCAGATTTGGAGGCTAACTTTGAACTGGTTTATGAGGAAGCGAAGTCGATTTTTAAAGGTTAAATAAATTTTCATTTCTATTTTTTTATTCTTACAGAATGAAAGTCTATTATCTTTTCTAGGGTTAATAGTATTTACCTTTTATCTTAGTAAAATTATTTACAATATAAAAATTGGAACAATTTGACTAAATATAAAAGCTACGATATACTAAATGAATCGTTCATAGATGAAGTAAAAAATTTGGTAAGAGAGGAATTCTTCAATCACTACTATTTAATAAACATTATAGCCGAAGTTTTTGAAAGACGTGCTCAATTTGACGAAGCATATATAGTTCAAGACTCTTTGGATTCTTGGATTATTGGATTTTCGGCATTTGGCAACTATCTTTTGTATGGTAAAAACTGGACTGAAAGTCAGGTTAAGATTTCAATTAAAAATATAGAAGAATCAAATATCGAAAATGGATTTCATCTTGCTGGAACTTTTGACCTTTTGCAAGAAATAAAATCTAAAGTATCTATTGAAAATAAGGTTTTTAAGGAAAGAATCTTTTATAGTTGTAAGGAACTGGTTCAGCATAATGGAAACATAGATGTTAATATAGGTTATGGCAAAATGGGCTATCATCAAGAAATCACAAAAATGGTTTGTGATTATTTTGAATATGAATATAAGGGTACTAATAACAAGGAGTTTTCGGAAATATTACCACAAACGTATAATCAAATCCTAAATAGAACTATTTGGCAGATAACTGACTCAAATGAGATAATTGGATTTTGTTCAATAATTGAAACTACTGTAGGTTTGCCAATAGTCGGTTCGTTTTTTATCAAGGAAAGCCATCGTAAAAGAGGTTATGGTTCAGAGCTTCTTAATAAAGTAACCCAAAACCTTCTCAAAGAAAACAGTGAGGTTTGGCTTATGTCTGATATGAATGATATTGGTTCAAACAAGATATTTGTTAAGCTTGGGTATAAGCCTGTTTACCAGACTGGCGATTACATTATCCATCAAAAAAAATAAAAATGTGCTATGGAAAATTATTTAGGACTCATAATTGCCGTCGAAAATTACACAGACCCCAAAATGCCGAAAGTAAAATTCGCCAATAATGATGCTGAAAAATTTAAAAAATGTTTGGTTGACTTAGGATGCGATAGTGCTAATTTAGAATTGCTTAAAGATTCGAACCCAACCAAGACGACAATAGAAAACAAGGTTAAAAAGATTGCACGAGCTGCTCGTATTCAAGACACAATTATATTGTATTATGCTGGTCACGGATTTAATGAGAATGGTAAAAATACAATATCTGGTGTAGATACAGAATTAGATAGTATTGAACCTACAACCATACCAATCACCAAAATAATATCATCATTTGAACAGAGCGAATCTAAAAGGGTTGTTGTGTTTTTAGACTGCTGCCATAGTGGTATTGAGTTCGATGACATCGAAAGAAGCCCTTTGACTGATTTTTCAACGGATGATCTTAAATACGAATATAAGAATGCAGAGCATTTAATGGTATTTGCGTCCTGCAAAAGCGATGAAAAATCACAAGCTGACGTGAAACGCAACCACGGTGTCTGGTCGTACTTTTTGATTCAAGCATTACAGGGAAAAGTAAAAGATATCTATGACAAAAATCTTTTATTCAGTACAAAACTACAGAAATATTTAAAGGACAGTACTTTTAAAAGAGTAAAGTTCATTACCCCAGAAAAAAAGAATCAAACACCTGTGAAATATGGAAAAGAAACTGATGACAAATTTATCGTTGCGGATTTGACCAAGCTTTTTGAAGCTAGAAAGATAGAAGCAAGTTCAAAAGGATTTAAACTGAAGGAAGCGATATTTTCTTATTCTGAGGAAGACTACGTTCGTAAATTACCAGGATTTGAGAGTGGACATAAAGTCCCCAAAAAAATTGATCATTATCACGAAAGTTGGATTCAGAAAATTTCCAAAGATTTAATTCAAGATGAGCTGGATGAAGTAACAGAATTGTTAAGGCAGATTTTAAAATTGAAGCTTAAGGATTTCCAAGAAACAACTATCGAAGATGGTTATGGACAACTTTCTACCTTACATTTTGATTACATTGTAGGCGTTACACAATCTAAAAATTCAGCAGATGAATATGTGCTTAATAGAAGTATAGAGAATTTCAAAAATAGTGAAATAATTGGTAGTGATAAATTCAACAAAGCATTCAATGAAGATTTCGATACATTAACTTTAAAATTAAATAATGATATCGATATTGAAGAGCTAATAGATCATATCGAAGAGATTGATGATCGTGATTTAATCGATGTACAGTATTCTACAAGTGATTTATCAAAGTGTAGGGTTGAGGTTTCAGGTTTTGAAGGGTCAATAAATTTTGAAGTTGATGAAATACAGATTAAGGTTAATAAATGTACTTCCCCTAAATTATTAGTAGAATCCTTTCAGCAAGTGTATAAAGAATTGGGCAGTAGTGGTTACAAAAAATTAATTCAATAATTAACTCTAAAATAAAGTTATAAGGCAAAGACTTATTGGTAGGAATATATATGATAAAATCAATTGAAGAAGGCAGAAAAGAGGACGGTAACCGATCTATTGCCGACAAGATAAAAAAGAGACTACACAATCTCGATAAGACTGTAGAAAACAATCAGGGAAGATGGGCCTGGGAACTGTTGCAAAATGCTAAGGATAGCATTGCCGATTATCCCGACAGGAAAATATCAATTCAAATAGAACTAGACGCAAATCAAGTTATTTTTAGACATAATGGTGTTCATTTCACAGAGAAAGATATTAGAGGTCTAATCAATCAAATCTCTTCAAAAGAAGTTGAGGAAGGGGAACAAACAAAAAGAACAGGACGTTTTGGTACAGGCTTCTTAACCACTCATTTGTTATCTAAAGTAATAGATATATCTGGAATTGTTGAGACCAATGATTTTGAATTGTTTCGGTTTCAATTTCCTCTTGATAGAGAAGGAAATTCAATATCTCAATTGGTTCCAAAAATTGAAAATGCTTGGCAAGAGTTCCACAATTCAACTACTCAAATTCACGATAATTACGAATTGAATAGTTATAATACTTCGTTCAAATATCATTTAAATTCCGATGAGCAAAAGAAGATTGCGCGAGCTGGAACGGAAGAGTTTATGCAGCTGATTCCATTTGTGCTAACCTTTATTCCAAATATTGATAAAGTTGAGATTATCGATAATGTTGAAAATGAAACCTTGTCGTTTACTAATCCGGAATCAAGCAATTATGAATCTATCTTTACAATTGAAAAAGATTGCAACGGAACAATCTCTCAAATCTTTATTTTATATGCCTCTAATGAGAAGGTAACTATTGCTGCGGAAGTTGAGAAACAGGATGATAATTTCATCATAAAAAGCCACAAGAACGTTCCTAAATTATTTTGCGACTTTCCGTTAGTAGGCACAGAGTCTTTCCATTTTCCTATCATTGTAAACAGTTTTTATTTCAATCCTCAAATAGAAAGAGATGGAATTTGGCTGAAAGGAAGCGAAGATCCAGAAGTAAAGGAAAATCAGTCATTACTAGAGGAAGCTCTAGAGCTTTATAAAACATTATTGGATAAGGTCTCATCTCAGAATTTTAACCACCTCTTTAATATGGCAAATTCTAAAATGCCCGAAACCAATGAAAAATATTTTGATGAATATTGGTATTCAGAAAACATTCAAGATCCATTAAGAATATTTCTGTTACAAAAACCAATCATAGAACTCGAAAATAATTCTACAGAAAAAAAGCTTCCTAAAGATGTGTGGTTTCCTTCAAGAAGCTATTCCAAAGAGATACAGAAAAAATTGTGGAAATACACGTATGATTTATATGATGAAGCTGTATGCAAAGAATGTCATATACAAGATTGGGTAGAAGTATATTGGTCGGATTGGCATAAAATTGACTATGAAGAACTAGCAAAAGATATCGAGAAGCAAGAGAGTATTCAAAAATTGAGTGAAACCCTTGACAGGGACGAAACGGAAACTTTTGTATGGTATAATGAAGTATGCAAATTTTTACTTGAGGTAGAAACTAATATCATTTACTTTCAAAACAGAAAAATGCTACCCAATAGAAAAGGGGTTTTTAAACTAAAAAAGAATGTATTTATTGATAAGATCAAGGAAGATAAGCTGATTTCCATTTTAGCACTTTTAGGCAGTGATTGGGAAAATCTGCTTTTACATTCCAAAGTCGGTTTTGGCAGTTATCAATTCAAGGAAAAGAAAGATATAGCAATTGAGATTTCTGATTATTTGAAAAACCCATCACTTACCGATGAAAATGTGATTTCGGCTATTAGTTTACTATCGGGATGGTTTGAAACTAATCACAAGGAAGCAAAGGAAATTATGCCAGAATTGTACAGGAAAAAGGCGCAACTTTTTATGAATACAATTTTGGATAAAGAGAGTCTTTATAAAGTAATGCGAAGTAAAACTGATATAGAGCAGCTTGCAAAAGTGGCAAAAGCGCTCGAAGATGACCCTAATTTACTGCAAACATTTAATCAAGCAGAAAAGTTATCAATGCTTTTAAGAGATTACAATGTATCTAGTTTGGAAGAATTAAAGACAGTTTTAGAAAATTCTAATACACGTCATCAAAAGGCAGAAATTACTCAAGAAGATTTAGCTGGTTTAGGTGTGACTTCTATGGATGAATTGGAAGAGGCCCTTAAGGATAAAGATTTGGCAGCTTTATTTAATCATACCTCTAGACCAAATGCCAATATGTTCTTATATGCCCAACAATTGATAGAACGTTCAAAACAAAATATAATTGAGCATTTGAAGAGCCACCCAGGTTATGATTGTACGGATATTGATGAATTGGCAACAACGGTTTTGGGCGGTATCAAAAAAAATGGTGTCGATGTTCATATTGTAGTTAGACCTTCAGATAATGGACAGGTAATAGTCTTTTATTCTTCAGAGAAGGACACCTTGGATTATGCTAATGCAGAGCTGTGGATTGATAATGGGAGGAATACCCCTAAACATCTAACATTAGGAACTATTTTGAAAACGACAGGAATAAACAAAATCCCAGTTTAGAGATGGATTTAATAGAAGAAATACAAAATATTGTCGGTAAACCAGAAAGCCAAACTTTAGAATATAAAGCGGTATTACCACCTTCCAGAAACGTTGCTCAAATTATAAGTTCTTTCGCCAACACCGAAGGTGGGTTTCTTATACTTGGTGTAACAGATGATTCAAAAATTACTGGTTTAAGTGAAGATTTTCACGCTAATTCAATTACGCACAAAGCTCTAGATTTGCTGACCCCTCAACCAAAGGTCAACTACCAATATGTCAATTATGATGATAAAAAACTTTATGTTATAAAAGTTGACAAGTCTGATGCTGTTGTTTCAGTTGAGGGCAAAATATATATTCGTGAAAGGGACAGGACAAAACTTTCAGATCCAGTATCTGTTACTTTCAACGTTGGTGGATATGGCAGAATTACAAATATTAATAATGACCTTGAACAATCCAAAAAGATAGCCACCTACTCTAAAATAAAATTTATTGAGCACTATCAAAGTATTCTTAAAATCGTCGATGACTTAAGAAATATTTTATACCCAGAAAGTCCAGAAAATCCTACAAAAAATCAAGAAGGAAAAATTCTAGCTAGAATTCTATTTTCGTCTGTGGTAGATAATTTTGAGACCTATCTTTCTGATTTGTTATATGAAATATTCTTAGCCAAACCTCAAACTTTGAAATCGCAACAAACAGTTACAATCGAGGAAGTACTTAATTGTTCAGATTTACAGGAATTTGTGAAATACTGGGCAAAACAGAAAATAGGAAAACTGCAAAAAGGCAGTGTGAAAGGTTTTATTGAAGATACCAAACAAATACGAGACTTAAAAATTTTAGATAATAACGAGCAATATCAGGTTGAGAAAATCTTGCAAATTCGCCACTTATATGCACACCGAAACGGCATTGTTGACGAAAAATTCCTTCAGTTTTTTACAAATGAATATGTGATTGGTTCTGAGCATCAAATGTCGATACAAGAAATCTTTGAAAATTTAGATTATTTGGTGGATGTGGTTAATAGAATAGACCTTGGTGCTAGTAATAAATACAAGTTATCTCAAGGAAATTGAGACCGACAAGAGTTTGATAAAATTAAACTCAAAATAAATTTCCCATTCCAAACATTCGCTTAGAAGTTCCTTCCAAATTTTCACGGCCATTACTACAATAGTCAGCTTCAATTTCAAAGACAATACAGTCTCTATTCGTTTGCTTACAAGCAATAGCTGTGGAACAACTTCCTCCAAATGTGTCTAATACCAAATTCCCAGGATCTGTACTCTTTTCAATTAAGTAACTTATCAGATTAACCGGCTTTTCCGTAGGATGGTTGTTGTTTTTGGTCTTGGAGGATTTTAGGATATTACAGTCACGTTTCCCATTTAATTTTTTAGTTCCATTACTACAAAATAGTATCATTTCATATTTTGGTGCATAATCGCCTTTTAGGTCGCCAGTTCCGTGGTTTTCCTTTTCCCAAATTAGAATGTTTTTTATTCTAAATTCTTTTTCTATAAAAAATTTAAAAACTTCCACATTATGCCACGAACAGAAAATGTAGAGATGGGCTTCATCTTTACATACACGTTTCATTTCTTTAACCCATTTACCTAACCAGTCTAGATTATTGTCGTTAGGCATTCTTTTATGACGCTTGCTTCTTTTATTGCTTCGATAACTTATGCCATATGGTGGATCGGTCAGTACCAAGTCCACACTATCATTATTAATGGATTTAATACCTACATTCCAGTCTATATTTATTATTTTTTGCATTTGTTACACAATAGATTTTGTAAGAATTAGGGCATAGTTGTGGCTATTCAGTTTCTTTTGGAAGCTGATAATTAATTCGATAAATAATATATGAATATTTAAAAAGGCCCTTTATCCCTCGGTCCATTATGGGTTACCTTCCATTGGCCATCTTTTTGAACCAGTTTAAAAACACCTGGTTTTGGGTCATAAGCTGTTGAATATTTTACCCAAGCCACCTCGCCATCTATAACCTCATCCACCACTTTAAAATTTGCTTCTGAATCTTTATCTTCAGTAAACATTGCTTGAATGCTTGAAAGGTTTGCATAGCCTTCCGAAGTGGTAAATTTTTTCAAGGTAGCTTCATCACCGTGATAAAAACTTTCGGCAACAACTTTAGCGGTTTCAGAAGGGGAAAGGTTCTTTTTTTCTGAACACGAGAAGAACAACAATACGAGTGAGCAAATGACTAAATTTTTCATAACGTTACTAATTTGGGTTATTGATATAACTATGTGATATTTTCAGTTCAATATTACGTTCGCCATCTTTTTCGTGCAGTTCAAAAATTGCTCTGCGGTCATTGGTTAGCGAAAACTTCGGCAAGACATAAACAAACCGAACCGTTTCGTTTTCTGTGATTTTAGAAGGCATATTATGTTTGAAAATCGGTTCTTGATACAGTCGTTGTAACGATTTCTTTTTCCCCTTCTGTCTTGTTTCAACAGAGAGTTTTAAGAAATTCAAATCATAATCCAACGTAGAATTATTCTTAATCTGGATGACAAAGTAAAGTTGTTCCGTATCAAAAACAATGTTCTCAACGCTCAAAACTATACCTTCGGTTCTCTTTTTAATCCTACCTACACGCTGCTTTCTCTCAAGAAGATAGGAACTGAATTTCTGGTAATAATAATTCCTGTTATCAACATTGCTTTCAGCAGTAACAACCGAAATAGAATCATTCAATATTGGTCTTTCATTCCCGATACTACTTGACTTCGGAATAAAATAATTGAATTTTGATAGCTGCGCTTTATACCTTACAATATACGAAAAAATTGAACCATCTCTATTGACTATCAGAAGATTGCTTTCTTTCCCAGGCTTTGCTTGAAGAAGACCGAAATACTGCTCTTTTTCACGATTGTAGGTAAATATAAAATTTTCTGCACCGGTTATTCCCTGGCGAATAGGCTCTGGAAAAAACAGCGCAACATTTTTAGTGTCATTCGCATATATGGTATCAATTACAATTGTGTCTTGTGCTGTAACCTGTGCGAAGCAAATTCGAGGTGCAAATGTGGAAACAGCTAGTAATAATGAAGTTATGATATATTTTTTCATAATAGTGAATTTTTAAGAACCCGAGATGGCTCATAGTTTTGGTTTTAGAATAAGTTTGTAATTGTTCAGCACGGTCACTTTCACACTTCGGTTTTTACGTTTGAGGATTTTTGTGATTCCGCCAACTTCAGGAACACTTGGAATATTAATATCGCCTATAACATCGTCCAGGACTTCCGTTGTTATCTCTGCCCTAAAATTGTTTTCTACATAGATGCCCTCGGTACCATCCTGTAAATCGAAGGCTTTGAGTTTAGTGGGATGGTGTTTGATATTTTCAATTTCTATTAAAGCACGATTGGGCTGAAAACTGATAAACCCAAAAACGAGCGTGTTTTTTGGCATTTGCTTATTGTTAATCATAGCAGCCTTGGTAAGCCGCATTCTTAATCTGGAGTTTGCTTTTACTACTTGGTCGCCATCGACGACCACATAGATTGTTTCATCAGTATTACCGATAATGGAAATGTCGTTTGGTTTTGGCGAAGCAGCAAAGAACAATTGATGTTCCAGGCCTAATTCTTTGGCTTCAATCTTTTGTTCTCTTTTAATTTCAGTGGAATCTACTTCTTGTACTTTTTTGCGAATTGTTTTTCTTGAACCAATATTCTGATAGGTCAAATCAGAATATTTGATTTTTCCTGCGGAATAAATGCTATCCACGATACGTTCTTTTTCACGTTGAGGCAAATCTGCATCATAAAAGCCAAGGGAATCAATCAGTTTTTCATCATAGATGCTCGGTGCATTGTTTTCACGTACTTCCTTTAAATCATTGATGGCATCCAGTTTGGAATCGTATTCTTTTTGATTTTCTTCCAAATCGGGTATCAAGGTCTGTTCAAGGTTTTTATTTTCACTTTCATCATCACCCATAACCATTATAGAGTATGATATCAGGAAAATGAAGATTACTGCCAAAACCGCTGCAAATACTATTTTGTTCTTTTCTACTTTCATCTGTTGATATTTATTTGTTTTTAAATGCCGATTACCTGCACGACGGCAGGTGGGTCGGCTCAATTTTCATTGTTCAGTTTTTTTAAGGTGTTTTCAAAATAATCGGTTATTAATAATCCGTGTGGATTGTTCGGAAAGTTTCGATTGACCAAAATGAGGTTTCCAGTTGAAACCAGTTCGTAGGTGTCAATTATGGAACCTCTATTGATTTCAAAAATGGTCGTCGAGGTAAAACTATATGAACCATTATTTTCAATTATTCTTGAATCGATACTCAACACTTTTTGAACCAAGGAGTATTGTAAGAGTCGATTATAAACACCATCAGCTTTCTTCTGACGATAAAGGTTGTCAATGGAACTGTTACCCAACCAAAGCGCTTTTTCTAAATTGCGTTCATAGTTGCTCTCATCGATATTGTAGAAATACGTATGGAACAACTCTAAATGCGCCAAAGCTTCAACCCTGAAATTTTCTTTTTGGGTAACGAGTTTTAGCGGAATGATGCTACCGTCGGTATTGATTGCAAAGGCACTCTTTAGTGCACTTTTATGGGTAGTAAATGCCATCCAAACCGAAAATGTGCTAGCCAAAAAAGCAAACACTACGACTGCTAAAACGATAAACCTATTCAACTTTAGGACATTGTAAATATTCTTATAAGGTGTTTTCATTCTGATTTGCTTTAGTTGGAAAATAATCTTAACGTGAAGGACGTAGCGCGCCTGTATAACTTAAATTTCAGAAAGACGATGAAGCCTACTGAACCAAGTTGTACAACAGGAGCAAAAAAACCTTCACCTACATCTGTTCCAAAAAGGTTATTCCAAAAGTTTGTGTTGATTTCTGTGTATAGTGCATTAACAAATACGTTGACCAAAAAGAAGGCTGGCACGAGCATATATACCGCTGCATACAATTTGAAAAAATTATAGGCGAGGGAACGGAATTTCTCAAATACAGCTAAACTGATGACCAATGGAAAAAATGCCTGCATAATGCCCAAAAGGAAGAATCGTTCTGCCAAAAAGAGCGGATAAATAAACAGGTCTAAAATCCATAGGATGATACCAATGATAAAGGCAAATATTTTGAACCCGTAAAGTGGTGTTACCAAAGCTTCATAAAGCAATGTCATTGCATTTTTTGCAGCGTCAATTAAATTTACATCTTCCTCTATTGGAATGTCCTGCATTTGCAAAGGCAATAAAGCTGGTGCAGTCCCTCGATATTGTGCTTCTATAGAAACCAAGATACTATCGAAAAAACCTAACACTTGTGTCGAGAAAATGACCAAAAGGACTATGGCAAAATTCTTGGCCAATTCGCCTGGACTCAATCCCCAAGTATACCCGTCCTTATCTGCAACACCTTCATTGTATTTTTTAAGGATATTTACCAGAAAAAACAAAACAGCAAGTGTTTTCATTCCTGCAATAGTATATTGCGAGAAACTGCTGTTTTGTATCGTCTGGAAAACCGTATCTATATATTCCAGTCCAATCCCTAAAATGATGGTTGCGGTCATCTTTAATATTCGGTTTCGCGGTTATTTATTTTATCCTGCATTTTTCTGAAGGAAATAATATCCTTGTATCGTTTGGTTTTGGCTTTGACGTTAGAAACCATTTCCTTTGATTCCAGTTCTTTTTGTTTAAGAATTTCAGCTCGTTCAGCATCGCTCATTTTTAGATAATCGCTGGATAGGATTTCGTCTATGAAATCCATCGTGTCCAGTGAGTTTTGGACTATGGCATCGAATGATTCCACAACTCTGCTAACTTCGCCTGGCTTGATGTAAGGCGAGTTCAAAATATCCTGTAAATCGTTTTGCATCATATTGATAAGGCGTTGATTATTTTGTCCAATTTCTTGAACAGCATTTAGTTGTTGCACAACACTTGATACCTTCTCAATGCTTTCCTTTGCATCTTTTAGGAATTTTACAGACTTAATCATTTGAGCTGTTTGTTTACCTGATTCTATAAGCTGTTTTACCAAACTGATAAAATTGGTGTTGTCATAAGTGGGCATTCCTTGGGCAGTAGCATTTCCCGACATAAATAAAGTCAGGGCTACGGTCATTACTAAAATTTTGATTTTTGTTTTCATAATATTATGTTTTAGATGTGAATTGAATTATTGCTTTTTGCATATCGTTATGCTCATTGTAGAGCTTCATTATTTCTTCGTTTTCCTGACCATCGGTTAAGTAAGCCGCATAGACTTCCTTCGGAACTTCAAGCCGGAATATGTTACTTTCCCTGCCTATCTTGATGAACATTTCGGTGTATTTGCGTAGTCCAGAAAGATTGTTTTTGATGGATTTTAATTGATTTAGGTCGTGGCTGGAAAGGTTGAGTCTTTTGACCAATTCATCATAGCCTTTTTCATTGTTAAGGCTGTAGATGACTTGCGTGTTTTCAAGAATACTCGCAGAAGTTGAATTGTTTGGTAATTGGTTTATGGATTGAAGTATAATCCCAATCGCACCATTCTGTTTACGGATGGCTTGATAGTAGAATTCTACGCTTTCCAATACGTTTTCAAACTTCAATTGCTTTGCAAACTCATCGAATAGTATGATGCCCTTTTCAGCACGGTTTTTCCAAATGGTTCTTTGGATGGCAGACTTTATAAGCTTAAGCATTACAGAAAGTATTTCCTTATTGTCCTTTACTTCATCGAGCTCAAAGACAATCAATCGTTTGTCCTCGATTTTATAGGTCTGGTCTTCGCTCACTTCAAACAGGAAGCTATATAGACCATCGCCAACATACTCTGACATTACGTGCAAAAAACTAGTGACATTGAAGTAGTCGGGATGGATTTTCAAGGTGTCCAGAAGGTCTTCCTGATTCCTTTCTATAAAGCTGTAAAAACCGTCCAAAGAGTGATTTTCAGAAGTACTATCATAATAATGGCGCAGTATCTTTTTAACCGATACCGATTGGGCTTTTGTAACTTTTAAATCTGAAGCAAAGAGTTCAAATAGGAAAACGGATAAGTCTTCCAATCGCTCTGGTGTTAAGTCATCTTGATGACTGATGTAAAATGGATTGATACCCAAGTTCTTTCCGCTTTCGTAGCGAAGTACCGTGTATTTTTCAGGATAGAGCTTTGCGAATTTGGTGTATGAGCCACCCAAGTCGATAATGACCAAGCGAACACCACTTTCAAAATACTGGCGCAGAATGTTATTGGCCAAAAAGGATTTACCCTCGCCTGTTGGCGCAAAAATGGCAAAGTTTCGTGCCTTGATGCGTTTCTTCTTTTCATCCCAAACATCCTTCAGGACAGGAATGTTATGTTCACGGTCGTTAAAGATGATTCCGGTGTTATCAGATTTATAGTTTGTATTGTTGATGAATAGGCAAAGTGCGTGCTTCAAATCTGTCACATACAAATCATTATTTGAGAAATTAGAAGAGAAACAGCAGTAGCTATTTAGGATGTAATTCTTACGTTCTTCGCCTCTTGGATAATACGGGATGATGTCCAATTCCTTAAATTCAGTCTTTATTTTTGAAGTTATCTTGTCGAGCTCTTTAGCTTCCTTTGCCCAATACACGATATTAAGATGACCACGAATAATCCGTGCATTATCATCGGCATTGATTTGGTCCAGAATGTGCTGGATTTTACCAAGTACCACTTTATTTTGCGAACCGAAATTTGAACTCTTATTGAGTTCCTCAATTTTCTTATCGAGCAACTTGCGCCACTTCTGTTTGTCATCCAAATAAAGGATTTGGTTGACGATGTGATTCTCGTTAAGCGTAAGCCCTAAGCCATCAATAAACCCTTGATGAAACACAAAATCGTCAGAAGTGAATTTCTCATTGGTTTTGCTACTCTGTACACTTTCGCCAAAGCACAGTTCGCTATTGATGGCAAGGGCATCAAAATGGTTTTCGCCAATATTGACGCTTTTTTTATCCAGTAAAATATCAGTATCATAGCCTTCATTAAAGCCATTGAAATAGGCATTCGTTAGTTGTTGTATTTCTTCCGCTTTAAGCGAAACAAAATCCATCTTTCGGCTATTGTTAATGAAAGAAACCGAATCACTAACCGAGTTTGCGAAGCTCTTTATGTTTTCATCCAGTTCCTGTACAATTCCCTTTGAAATTTTTCTAAAGGGATTGACGTATTTCGGATTGTTTAGTGCTTTGTTTTTCGTCAAGATGAAGAACAAATAACAGCTGTGCTCGATATGTCCACGACCTTTAAAATGTTCGTGGGTAGCCTTTTCCAGAAAGGTAGAATTCGGAAGTTGTTCTGAAGTATATGATTTCTTGAGATAGATATCCTGTTTATGAACTACAGTACCAACTGGCAATGACTTTAATGCCTGAAACCAAGCACCGTGCATATCTTCAAAATCCTTTTCGGATAAGGAATAGATTTCTGGTAGATTACCTTTGTAGCACAGAATAACATTGCCATTATTGGCAAATACGATATTGTCTTGAATATCTACAATAGGTTGATATGCCGAAAGGTTAATCTTGTTCATAATTGAAGCCAGAATTTCTTTTGTTACTAATGATTTTTGGGAAAGCCTTTGCCATTTGGAATAGCTGTGGATTGTGGGCTATTCGTGTCAGCGCCACATAAAGGGAAGCATTGAACACCAACACACCTATTATTATCCCAAAGCTGAAAGAGAAGATGATGATGAGCAACGAAGCCAAAACGGAAACCATCATTAAAGCAAACAGGGAAATGGGCAGTCCAAAAATGACCGCCCTTTTTCTGATGTTTTTATAGACCTCGAATTTCTTCATACAGCTTTGATGTTAAAGCCCTCGATGAGGGTTCATTAGACTACGATTCCAATTAGATAAGTAAATATTCCAACGACAGCACCCGCAATTAAAACGAATACCAAAACTCTGGTAATACCTTTTTTTAAATCTGCGTTCTCGCCAAAGAAGTGTCCTGCATTAAAAAGAAATCCAACTAAAAAAATAACACCGAGTAAAATTGGAAAGATTGTTCTTATAGTATCACCTACATCATTTACAGAATCTTCAATGCCACCAATTTGTGCAAAAAGAGATGTTGAGATAAGTGAAAGAAATACTGCGAAATAATTTGATTTTTTCATATCAGAAAATTTAAAAATTTGTGTTGTTTTCGTTATTGGAAATTTACATATATTTGCTTATAAATCTGTCTCTTATACACATCTGACGCTGCCGACGATATGCAGTGT